>WBZT01000812.1_pt1 | contig 24464 bp, 19 predicted proteins | sample 5204241 | NCBI WGS metagenome assembly WBZT01 (sample SAMN12344358, study PRJNA552823) | activated sludge metagenome | biome: Activated sludge suspended growth; feature: Nitrification reactor; material: Wastewater; isolation source: activated sludge from nitrification reactor of wastewater... | reverse complement strand
TGACCTTCAGCCGGTGTAGTGCGCGCTGCGTCAACGCGATCGTCTCCTCTGGCATCGTCCCCTCCGGTGATCAAAAGGGGACATTTCTAAACTGCACAAAGGGGACATTACTACTTTGGGCTAACAATTCAGTCCGTCAGCGGGGCCTGTACGGCGCTACCCTGCAATCTGGGCAACCTGGCAGTAGATAGTACGGTGTCCATTACGGTGGTGGCGCGAGTCAACGCTGTCGGTAACTTTACCAATACGGCCACGATTGCCGGGGATCAAGCCGATACGGATCCGGACAATAATTCCGCTAGCGCCAGCGGGCATGCCGATGATCCTATCCCTCCTGTCGCCATTCCGACGCTTACGGAACTGGGCCTGTTCTTGATGAGCCTGTTCCTGCTGGCCTTGGCGAGGAGGAGGATGAGCCAGGCTCGATAAGGCCCAGGGTTGAAGATGACCACGGGGCGTCGCGGCGCCCCGTTTTTCCTTGGGTCCGAAGTTGTTCCGGGGGGTGAGTCCGTAGGGATCGCCGTACCGATTTCCAGCACCTGAATCGGTCTGGGTGGCCAGGGAATGGGGCAGTGTGCCGCGCTTCGGGGAATGAGGGCAAAGTCAGCCTTGGCGCAGAAAGGTTTGCGATCGGCGCACCCCCCCCCGCATCAGGCTCTAGTGTCATTGGCAAAGGGCCTTCCGTCCCGATTCTGTCCCGATTCTCGCCTCGTATCGCCCCGACCCTTATACTAACCGCCTTGCATACAGGCCCAGAGGGGCCATGTGGTGATGTCCGGCCGCTGGTTCCCGGTTCAGTAACCGGGTGTGCCTGGCGAGCAGGGCGCCGCACAGTAACCAAGCGTATCAGTCTAGAGGAATACAGCGATGGAGCCGGTAAAGATCGGATTATTGGGATTAGGCACGGTTGGCGGGGGTACGGTCACCGTCCTGACCCGCAATGCGGCCGAGATCGCCCGCCGCGCCGGACGCGAGATCCACATTGCCCGCGCGGCGGCCCACCAGTACAACCCCGACATCCCGGGCCTCGATCAAATCGGCCAGATCGGTAACGATGGCTTTGCCCTGGTTGATGACCCGGAGATCGATATCGTCATCGAACTCATCGGCGGCTATTCGCCCGCCCGCGAGCTGGTCCTGAGGGCCATTGCGAATGGCAAACACGTCGTCACCGCCAATAAGGCCCTCATCGCCCGCCATGGCAATGAAATCTTTGCCGCCGCCCGGGATGAGGGAGTGGTGGTGGCCTTCGAGGCCGCCGTCGCCGGTGGCGTGCCCATCATCAAGGCCCTGCGCGAGGGCCTGGCCGCCAACCACATCGAGTGGATCGCCGGCATCATCAACGGTACCGGCAACTTCATCCTCACCGAGATGCGGGACAAGGGCCGCGACTTCGCCGACGTGCTGGCGGAGGCCCAGGCCCTGGGTTATGCGGAGGCGGACCCGACCTTCGATGTCGAGGGCATCGATGCCGCTCATAAGCTCACCATTCTGGGCGCCCTGGCCTTTGGTATCCCGCTCCAATTCGAGAAGACCTTCACTGAGGGCATCTCCCGCATCCAGGCCCAGGATGTCGCCTACGCCACGGAACTGGGATATCGCATCAAGCACCTGGGGATAGCGCGGCGTTCCGGCCATGGGATTGAGATGCGGGTCCACCCCACCCTGATTCCCCATCGCCGCCTCATCGCCAATGTCGATGGCGTCATGAATGCCGTCCTGGTCAAGGGAGACGCCGTGGGTCCCACCCTCTATTACGGTGCCGGTGCCGGGGCCCTGCCCACTGCCTCTGCTGTGGTGGCCGATGTCCTGGACGTCACGCGCGTCCTGACCTCCGATCCGGGCAACCGGGTGCCTCACCTCGCCTTCCAGCCGGAGGAGATCGCGGATATCCCGGTGCTGGCCATGGAGGATGTCGAAACCGCCTACTATCTGCGCATTGCCGCCCTGGACCAGCCAGGCGTCATGGCCGAGATCGCGGGGATCCTGGGCTCCGAGGGCATCAGCATCGAGGCGATCAAGCAAAAAGAGCCGGAGGAGGGCGAGACCCATGTTCCCCTCATCATGCTCAGTCACCGGGTACGCGAGGGCCGCATGAACCAGGCCATCGCCCGCATCGAGGCCCTTGACACGGTCAAGGGCGAGGTCATGCGTATCCGCATGGAGACTCTCGCCGGTTGATTCGGCGTCTCGACCTCCTGGTCCCCGGCCTTCTTGGGCCGGTGCCCCTGCCTGCCGATGACCTGCCGCCGGTGCCGGTACTGACGAGGCTCTTGGGCCGTGCGGATCGGCGGCCCGGGCTAGGCGGAGCGGCGCTGGAAGATTCCCCGTCAGGGCCAGGTCGGGGGGTGACCAGCGATCCCCTGATTACCCTGTTCGCCCTTTTTGGTATCCCCGCTTCCCCCGACCAAGACTACCCCAGCGGCCCTTTTTGCCGACTGGCCGATGGCCTGGAGCCGGATTCCGGGGGCTTTGTTTTCCATGCCGATCCGATCCACCTGCGCCCGGATCGCAATCACCTGGTGCTCTTCGCCGGTCACCCACTGGCCGTGAGCGCGGAGGAGGCCGAGGCCTTGACCCTCCTGTTCAATCAGCACTTCGCAGGGGACGGGTTGCACCTGGAGGCCCCGGCCCCTGGGCGCTGGTATCTCAGGGTCCAGCACCCTCCCGATCTGGCCACCAGTCCCTTGCACGCGGCCAGGGGCCGGCCCGTCGCTGGCCTCCTGCCGAGGGGTCCCGACGCGCGCGCCTGGGCCCGTATCCTCAACGAGGCGCAGATGCTGTTTCATCACGCCGAGGTCAATCAGCGCCGCGAGAGGGCAGGGCTGCCCGCCATCAGTGGCATTTGGCCTTGGGGAGGTGGCCGCCTCACCGATTTTCATGCCCACTCGGACTACCGTCGGGTCCTCACCACGGATACCCTGACCCTGGGCCTGGCCCAGGCCGCCGGCGCTCCCACCGTTCCCTTGTCCCCCGAGCCGGCGGCCTTGCTAGCGGCCATGACCTCATTCCCTGGCCCTCTCCTGGTGCATTGGCAAGGCCTCTGGGACCCCGTGCTGGAGGCCGATGGGGAGGCTTGGGTCGAGGCCCTGCTTGCCCTGGAGACCTGGCTGGCCGGATTCCTGGCGGGGATGGGGGGCGATTTCACCCTGCGGATCTTTCCCTGCGCAGGCGAGACCTTCCGGTATCGCCCTCACCATGGTTACCGGTTGTGGCGCTCGCCCTTTTCCCTGGGTAAGCGCCTTACCGGAGTTATGAGCTGAGGTGTCATGTTCGCGCCGGGCATCAACTCCCGGGCTTGCTGACCTGCCAAACGGGATAGTCCGTGTAACCCGCGGGCCCGGGCGTGTAGTAGGTCGCTGGGTCAGGGGCATTTAGCGGCGCGCCGACCTGGATCCTCGCCGGCAGGTCTGGGTTGGCCAAAAAGGCCGTGCCAAAGGCCACCGCGTCGAGTTTTCCCTCCGTCACGGCGTTAGTGGCTTCCTCCGGGCTGTAGCCCATGTTGCCGATCAGTACTCCCTGATAACCCGCACGCACCGGCGTAACGACATCCCCCTGTTGCTGACCGAAAAAGTCGCCCCGCATCAGGTGCAGATAGGCCAGGTTGAACCTGTTCAGCTCCGTGGCCAGCCAGGTGGCCAGGCCAAGCGGGTCGCTGTCGATCATGTCGTTGTAACTGTTGAGCGGAGAAATGCGCAGGCCTACGCGCTCGCTGCCCCAGACCCCGGTCACGGCCTCGATCACCTCGAACAGCAGCCGGGCGCGGTTCTCCCGGTTGCCGCCATACAGGCCATCGCGCTGGTTGGTGCCGTCGCGCAGGAACTGGTCCAGCAGGTAGCCGTTGGCGCCATGTATCTCGACCCCATCGAAATCGGCCATTGCGGCGTATTCCGCCGCTTGGCGAAAGCCCGCGACGATGCCGGGCAGCTCCTCATCGGCGAGGACCCGAGGAACGACGTAGGGTTGCTTACCCGCCGGGGTATGGACCTCGTCGCCGGCAATCGCCAGGGCACTGGCCCCGATCGGTTGGACCCCGCCATTGAGTTGGGGATGGCAGGCGCGACCGCCGTGCCAGATCTGGAGGAAGATGCGACCACCGGCGTCATGGACGGCATCCGTTACCAGCTTCCAGCCCGCGGCCTGGGCCGCGGAGTGGATACCCGGCTCCCTCCAGAATGCCGAGTTCCCGGCCATGGCCATGGTGGCCTCGGCGATCAGCAGGCCCGCGCTGGCGCGCTGGGAATAATATTCGGCCATCAAGGCATTGGCGAGGTGCTCGTCACCCGCCCGGCAACGGGTCAGGGGCGCCATAAAGATCCGGTTGGGGGTGGTGATCGCGCCGAGGCGCAGTGGGGTGAAGAGATCAGGCATAATGATATTCTGCAAGTGGGCAGGAAGACGGGAATGATGCAATTACCGAACGTCACTTAGGGTGTGGCCATCGCCTTTTCAATCCTGCCTTCTGGCTACTGTCTGGCTCGCTCACCCCGCCTTGGCTCGCCAAGACTCCTTAGGGGTGCGACTCATCCTCTCACCGACACGGCAAGTGCCACCACTATGAAAGAAACCATGACTGCCATCCCAGCCTCTCCCCCGCCTGGGGCGGAGTCCCGGTTTCAGACCCTCTTCGACCAGGCGCCCGTGGGCATGGTCCTGATCGATCCCGCTAGCGGGAGCCTCCTGGAGGCTAACCGGCGCTTGGCGACCATCCTGGGCCTGAGCCCCGCTGCATTAGCGACCCTCGACTGGCAAGGCATTAGCCATTCCGATGATTGGGAAAAGGACGACTACCAAGGTAACCGGCGGTATCTCCGTCCCGATGGCTCGCTGATCTGGGTCAGTGTGACCGCAACTCGGGTCGAGACCGGACCTGATGCGGGACCGCAAATTCTGGCCATGGTCCAGGACATCACGGCATCCGTAGAGAGCCAGGAGCAAGCGCGCCTGAGCGAGGAACACTTTCGTACCTTGTCCGAAGTCACGGGTGACTGTGTCTGGGAACTGGATGCCCAGGGCTACTACCGCTATGTGAGTCCGGTTTGCGAAGACTATACCGGCTATTCTGCAGATCACTTTCTGGGTCAATCCCTGCATGATCTCCTGTCTTGTGGTGAGGAGCATCGGGGTAGTGAGCCTATTTGGGATTTCTTCGTTTCCCAACAGAGCTTCGCCCATCACCGGCATATCAGCCGTCATCGGGATGGACGTGGCTTTACGTTCGAGAGCAGCGGGATGCCCCTCTTTAGCCCTCAGGGTAAATTCCTCGGGATGCGGGGCATCAGCCGCGACATTACCCCACGCCAACAAGCCGAGGAGTCCATCAGAGCCGGCGAGATCAAATTCCAGCGCCTCTTCCAATTCGCACCCATCCCTCTGGCGCTTAAGGATGCCGATGGCAGGATCCTGCTATGCAATGATCAATTCGTGCGGACCTTTGGGTACAGGGCCGAGGATATCCAATCACTCAGTCGCTGGTTTGAAATCTTTTATCCGGATGAATCTTATCGTCGCCAGGTCGTGGATTCCTGGGAGAGGGTTATGGAGCAAGGGTTGGATAACCCGCCATCCATCGGTCCGATCGAATATCGGATGACACGCCAGGATGGCGTGGTCCGTCATGTCGAGATATCCACCATCATTCATGATGATGAGCAGTTGGCGGCATTTATGGATGTAACGGATCGCAAGCAAATCGAGCTGGACTTGCGCAAGAGCGTGGAACGTCTGAATGAGGCCCAGCGGGTGGCCCACATCGGGAGCTGGGAATGGGACATTAAAAATAATAAGGTGTGGTGGTCCGAGGAACTCTACCGCTTGTTCGAATTAGTCCCGGGTCACGACATACTCCCCTCACGGGAGGAATTATGGGGTAGGTTTGTTCACCCCGACGATCAGTCGATGGCCTTGGCGGCCTACACCCAGGCCCTGGCCGAGAGGCGTGATTTTAAAATCCATGTCCGCCTGCTGTTGCCCTCAGGACGCATCAAACACATTGAAAGAATCGGTAGAGCCGAGTATGCGTCGGATGGCACCGTAACCTTTACCCGCGGGACGACGCAGGATATTACTCAGAATAAATTAATTGAGAACAACCTGCGCATCAGCGAGGAACGGCACCGCCTCTTGGCTGATAATGCCAGTGATGTCATCTGGACTTTTGATTTTGACAGAGGGCTCACCTATGTCAGCCCCTCCATCGAAAAATTGACGGGGTATCGGCCGGAAGAATATCTGCGGCTAACCCTTAAGGATACCTGTCGTCCTGAGTCAGGCCTCCTCCTTAGAGAGGCCCTTGCCTCGGCCCACGCTCAGGTACGGGCAGGGGTGCCGGTGACTTTCCAACTCTGGGATTTCGAGGAGTTACGCAAGGATGGCTCAACCGTATGGACCGAGATTATAGCCAGCGGTATTTATGATAACGAAGGCAACTTCGTGGAATTGCTGGGTATAACGCGGGATATCAGTGAGCACAAACGGAGCGAGGATGAACTGCGGAAAGCGCGGCTCATCGCGGAAGGCGCCAACCAGGCTAAGACGGAGTTCCTGGCCCACATGAGCCACGAGATCCGCACTCCCCTCTACTCCCTGCTGGGCCTGGCCCAGATGATCGATCGCGAGCCCCTCAGTGCCAACCAGCGGGACATGGTCGTGCGCATTCATGAAGCTGGCCAGACCCTGTTGGACATCATCAATGATATTCAGGATCTTAGCCGGATCGAAGCCGGCAAGATCGAGATCGATTACCGGCCCTTTGATCTGAGGGAACTGTTAAAAAAACTAGATGGCCTCCTGGGCCCCAAGGCCAGAGCCGAGGGGCTCGCTCTGCAGATTGCGGGTTTGCCTGAACCCATGGGGCCACTGTGGGGCGATGACCTGCGCCTGGGTCAGGTGCTGACCAACCTGATCGGCAACGCCATCAAGTTTGCCCCGGGGGGCGAGGTTAAGGTCCGGGTCCAAGCCATTGGCCTCACCACAGAGTCCGTGCGTTTGCGTTTTGAGGTGCGGGATACGGGCATGGGAATCTCCCCGGAGGTCCTGACAATGCTTTTCACCCCCTTTACCCAGGGCGATAAGACCATTACCCGGCGCTTCGGTGGCACGGGTCTGGGTTTAGTCATCAGCAAGCGGCTGGTGGAATTGATGGGAGGGGAGATCGGCGCTCTGAGCCAGCCGGGGCAGGGCAGTAACTTCTGGTTCGAGCTACCTTTCGAACGGGCTGATCACGCCGAACTGGACGCTCCGGTCCTGGCCGAGTCGGCTCCGGGCCTGGGACCGCGCCTGCAGGGTTGCCATTTTCTGGTAGTGGATGACAGTGAAACGCATCGCGCCCTGATGAAACAGGCCCTGGAGTGGGAAGGGTCAGAGGTTCTAACCGCGGCAGATGGGCAGCAAGCCCTCCAGATCCTGGAGGCGCAACCCCAAGACTTCGACGCCGTACTGATGGACCTGCAAATGCCGGTGATGGATGGGCTCACGGCAACCCGGCTGATCCGGGAGCGGCTGGGGCTGATCGAACTCCCCGTCATTGTCCTCACCGCCGGGGTCCTGCCGGAACAACGGCAAGCGGCGTATGCCGCCGGTGCCCATGGGGTCATAACCAAGCCGGTGGATCTGGACCAAATTGCGGGGCTCTTGCGGTCCTGGGTGCCTATCCAGGAGCCAGCGGCACCCCAGACCCCGGCACCGGACGCCGCGGCTGCCGCCTTGCTTGCCCCTCTAGCGGAGAAATTCCCGGTCATAGCCGGGATCAACCGGGTCAAGGCCGCGAATTTACTCGGTGGAAACCAGGAGATGTTTCGAAAATTTCTGGAAAACTTTGCCCAGGGTTACGCCAGGGTCATCGAGGAGACCCGTAGTGATCTTGCGCAAGGGGAGCTAGCGAATGCGGTCATGCGTCTGCATAAGGTCAGGGGCGCCGCGGCCAACATCTGCGCCCTTGACCTGATGCAACAGGCGGGCATGCTGGAGGATGCCATTCGCCAAGGCGAGACCCAGGTCGAGGCGGGGCTGGAGGTCTTAGGCCGCCAGATCGATGAACTGATCGCCGCCAGCGCCCCTTGGCGAGGGGTCGCAACCGCCGAGGGGGCAGCCCTGGCAGAACCGCCTCCACCGGCCAGCACAGCTTGAATCGCCCTCTGTGTTTATAACTCTATGCAAAATATAACTCCTCTAGCGCGTGAGCCGGTGCTGGTGTTGGGCGCCGGCCTGATGGGACGCCTGTTGGCCGTGACGCTGACCCAGGCCGGGCACCCGGTCCGGATCCTGGATGCCGGCCCGCCCGACGGTAGCGGTGCCGCTGCCTGGGTGGCTGCGGCCATGGTGGCGCCGCTGGCCGAGTCGGCCATCACCGAGCTCAACGTCGTCGCCATGGGCCAGTATGCGCTGACGCGCTGGCCGAGCCTGATCGCCGGGCTGCGGAGTCCGGTCTTTTTCCAACACAACGGCACCTTGATTCTCTGGCACCGGCAAGACGCACCCGAGGCTCGGCGCTTCAGGGGTCTGCTGGCCACCACCAGCCATGCAGTGCCGGAACTGCCCCAGCCGCTCGCCCTTGACGGCGAGGCCATCGCTAGCCTGGAGCCCTCGCTAGCCCGGCGCTTCCACGAGGGGCTTTATCTGCCGGGGGAAGCCCAGCTCGACAATCGCCAACTGCTGCAGGCCCTGACCGCCACGCTGGGTTACCTGGGCGTGGCAATCGAATGGCACACTGCTCTGTCGCTGGACCAGGCACTGGACCTTCAGGATAGTCAGGGCGGCTGGGTACTCGACTGTCGGGGCCTGGGCAGCCAGGGCGAGTGGTGCGCACCCGAGCAGACCCTGCGTGGCGTGCGTGGCGAGGTCGTGCGCATTCAGGCGCCCGACGTGACGCTGCAACGCCCGACCCGGTTGCTGCATCCGCGCTACCCCATCTACATCGCCCCCAAGGAAGACCATGTGTTTGTGATCGGCGCTACCGAGATCGAAAGTGACGATCTGTCGCCGGCCAGCGTCCGTTCTACCCTCGAGTTGCTGAGCGCCGCCTATGCCGTCCACCCCGGTTTTGGGGAAGGCCGCATCCTTGAACTGGCCGCCCGGTGCCGTCCCACCCTGCCGGACAACCTGCCAGCGGTCCACGAGGTGCGGCCGCGCGTCCTGCAGGTCAATGGCCTCTACCGCCACGGCTTCATGATCTCCCCGGCTCTGCTGGATGCCGTGATCGAGTGGATGCACTTTGAACAAACCACCTTGGCCGCGCGCTTGCGGCTGAGTTTCCACACCGCGACCGCCGCGGTAAGGGCCTAACCCCATGCGCTTACTGATCAACCAGACCCACTACGAACTGCCCGACAACGCCACCTTGGTCGACGCCATTCAGGCCGTCGAGGCCAGCGAACCCTTTGCCGCAGCGCTCAACCTGACCTTCGTGCCCCGGGGCCGCTATGCCCAGACGCCGCTGGCCGAGGGCGACCAAATCGAAATCATCGCGCCCGTAACCGGCGGTTGAACCCTGCGGCCCCCACCTCAAAAGGCTACACCATGACCCTTGCCCCTGCGTCCCGAGCCGATTTTCTGCTGCTGTATGGCGAGAGCTTTTCCAGTCGCCTGCTGCTCGGCACGGCCCGCTATCCTTCGCCCGCCGTGCTGGAACTGGCTGTCACGCGGGCCCAACCCTGCATCCTGACCGCCTCGCTACGGCGCCAGGGCGCCAAGGGTCTGGATCCCGGCCAAGGCTTCTGGCCCTTGCTGCGCAAAATGCAGGTGCCGGTGCTGCCCAACACTGCGGGCTGTCATAGTCCCCAAGAGGCCATCACGACCGCCGAGATGGCGCGGGAGGTCTTCGAGACGGACTGGATTAAGCTCGAGGTGATCGGCGATGACTACAGCTTGCAGCCGGATACACTCCATTTGGTCGAGGCCGCCGCGCAACTGATCAAGAGTGGCTTCAAGGTGCTGCCCTACAGTACGGACGATCTGGTGCTGTGCCAGCGCCTGGTCGATGTCGGTTGCCAGGCCGTCATGCCCTGGGCCGCGCCCATCGGCACCGGCAAGGGCCCTATCAACCCCTACGCCTTGCGCAACCTGCGCGAGCGACTGAGCGTGCCGCTGATCGTCGATGCAGGGCTGGGTCTGCCCTCGCACGCCTGCCAGGTGATGGAATGGGGCTACGACGCCGTGCTGCTCAACACCGCGGTGGCATTGGCGCGCGATCCGGTGGCGATGGCTGGGGCCTTCGCCGATGCCGTTCGCGCCGGTCGTAATGCCTTTCTGTCCGGGGCCATGACCGCGCAGGACGCCGCCCAGCCCAGCACCCCGGTGTTGGGTACGCCCTTTTGGCACCACGCCTGATTCGACCATGCCTGATGCCTTAGAACTGATCCTTACCCTGGTCGACCAACATGCCGCGCTCGGTCTGCCCACCCATGCCGATCCCCAGGCCTTGCCAAGCGAGGACAGCCCCTACGGTATCGCCTATGCCGCCGCGCGCCGCCTTGGCTTCATCCCCCCTGACGCCGAATGCATTGCCAGCGCCTGGCAATGTCAGAGCGAGCGCGCCGGCCACTTCGACCCGCTGGCCTGGCCAGCCGATCCGGCCGACTTCGGCATGCCCCCGGGACCGCGCCCGCTCGCCTTCGCACCCTGCCCCAAGGCACTGGGTCTCTATGCCGTGCTGCCCCATGCCGACTGGGTTGCCCGCATGGCCCGCGCCGGCGTGGCCACTCTGCAACTGCGCTACAAATCCGGTGATGCCACTGCCGTGCGCGCCGAGATCCAGGCCGCGGTGGCTGCGGTTCAAGGCACCGATAGCCTGCTGTTTATTAATGACCATTGGCGCGAGGCCATCGCCAACGGGGCTTACGGTGTGCATCTCGGCCAGGAAGACCTGGGCACCCTGAGCGCCGCCGATGTAGCGGAGATACGCGACGCCGGTCTGCGCCTGGGCCTGAGTACCCATGGCTACGCCGAGATGCTGCGCGCCGACGCCCTGGGTCCGAGCTACCTGGCGCTTGGCGCTGTATATCCGACCACGCTCAAGGCCATGGCTACGCCACCCCAAGGCGTCCCTCGCCTGCGAGCCTACGCCCGCCTGCTGCGTGATCGCTCTCTGGTGGCGATCGGTGGCATCGGCGCCAGGCAACTACCCGCAATTGCCCAAGCCGGCGTCGGTTCCTTCGCCGTGGTGCGCGCCATCACCGGCGCCGAACAACCGGAAGTCGCGGTGAAAAGCCTGCTACGAGCCTGGGACCAAAGGACCCAGGGGATGCAGTGGGATGCAAGCGAGTAAGGCTGTGTCAAGAGCCTGAATAACATAGCGATCCGGTCAGATCAATAAAGGTGGCTGTCGATACCCGAATGCAGGTATTCTTCAAGCCTTGGTTTTTCGTGGAGGCACTTGGGCCTCCCCTCGCCTGAGTGGTCCCAATCCCATGTCCGATACCCAGAACGCCGTCTCCAACCAAGCGCCAGGGAAAACCAATTTCATTCGCCAGATCATTGAGGAGGACCTGGCTAGTGGCAAGCACGGGCGCATCCTCACCCGCTTTCCGCCGGAGCCGAATGGCTATCTGCACATCGGTCATGCCAAGTCCATCGTCCTCAACTTTGGCTTGGCGCTGGACTATCCGGGTCATTGCAACCTGCGCTTCGATGACACCAATCCCCACAAGGAGAACCTGGAGTTTGTCGCTGCCATTGAGGCGGACGTGCGTTGGCTGGGCTATAACTGGGGGGAGCGCACCTTCTTTGCCTCTGATTACTTCCAGCAACTCCACGACTACGCCCTGGACCTGATCGGCAAGGGACTGGCCTATGTCTGCGACCTGGACGCCGAGCAGACCCGCACCTATCGCGGCACCCTCACCGAGCCAGGCCAGGACAGCCCCTACCGCGACCGCACCATCGCCGAGAACCTGGAACTTTTTAACCGCATGCGTGCGGGTGAATTCCCCGATGGGGCCCGTACCCTGCGCGCCAGGATTGATATGGCCTCGCCCAACATCAACCTGCGTGATCCGGTCCTCTACCGCATCAAGCATGGGGTGACCCACCACCAGACGGGCAGTCAGTGGTGTCTGTACCCCATGTACGATTACACTCACCCCATTTCCGATGCCCTGGAGGGCATCACCCATTCGCTCTGCACCCTGGAGTTTGAGGACCACCGGCCCCTCTACGACTGGGTGATCGATAACCTGGACTTGCCCTGCAAGCCGCGCCAGATCGAGTTCTCCCGCCTCAACCTGGAATACACGGTGATGAGCAAGCGCCTCCTCACCCAATTGGTCAGCGAGGGCCACGTCGAGGGTTGGGATGACCCGCGCCTGCCCACCCTTGCCGGTCTGCGCCGCCGGGGTTATACCCCTGCCGCCATCCGCGCCTTCTGCGACCGCATTGGTATCACCAAATCCGATAATCTGGTGGAAATGTCCCTGTTGGAGAACACCATTCGCGAGGACCTGGACGCTAGCTGCGAGCGCCGCCTGGCGGTGCTGCACCCCCTCAAGGTGGTGATCGAGGACTATCCGTTGGAGCGGGAGGAGGTCATTGAATTGACCAATCATCCCAAGGAGGCGGCGCGCGGCGTTCGCGCCCTTAGCTTTGGCCGTGAGCTCTATATCGATCGCGCCGACTTCACCGAGGACCCGCCCAAGGGCTTCAAGCGTCTGGTCCCCGGCGGGGAGGTACGGTTGCGCGGGGCCTACGTCATCCGCTGCGACCAGGTCATCAAGGATGCCGAAGGGGAGGTCATCGAGTTGCGTTGCAGTCATGACGCCGCGACCCTGGGCCGCAACCCGGAGGGCCGCAAGGTCAAGGGGGTCATCCACTGGGTGCCGGCTGCCTCGGCGGTCTCCGCCGAGGTGCGCCTCTATGACCGCCTGTTCGCCGTACCCCAGCCGGGCGCGGGCGGCCGCGATTTTCTCAGCGATATCAACCCGGGCTCCCTGCGAACCCTCACCGGCTGCCTGGTTGAGCCCACCCTGCTGGAGGCCGCCCCTGGCGACCACTTCCAGTTCGAGCGCGAGGGGTATTTCGTCGTCGATCGCGACTCCCGTTGCGATCGGTTGGTCATCAACCGCACCGTCGGGCTGCGGGATACCTGGACCAGCCAGGATCGCTAATTCTTAACGAAAACAATACCGCCGAAATCTGGAGACCGAGGCCTCATGTCGAGCATTGTCAAATCATCCGCACCCGTGACGCCCAACCAAACTGTCAGCAAGGCCTTCGCCACCATCATGGCCCACAACTATGAATTTATCGTGGCATGGGAGGACAAGGCCAAGAACTGGGATGACGTCGAGGGCGTCCATCAGTTGCGCGTTGCTATTCGCCGCCTGCGTTCCGCCCTGTCGCTCTTCCGCATGGCCATTCCGAAAGAGGCCAGCAAGCCCTGGTCCGAGGAGATGCGGTGGATCGTCGGTGAACTCGGCCTGGCGCGGGATCTGGATGTCTTTATTGACGAGGGCCTCAGTCATGCCGCCCCCTATCTACCCCTCCCGGGGGCCGAGGGACTGGATCGCGTGGCCCGGTTGCGTCGTGCCCGCGCTTATCAGGAACAGGTCGAGCCCATGCTGGAAAGCAAGCGCTATCGCCGCTTCAAGGAGGGCTTTAGCGACTGGTTTTCCCATCGCCGTTGGGAGGACACGGGGGAAAAGCATCGCAAACTGCGTGATCTTCAAGATGGCAAGACGGTCCCATTCGCCCGCGCCCTGCTCGACAAGCAGGAGCGCCAGGTCTTGCTCATCGGTAGCCATGTGGACCGTCATGACGCTGCGGCCATGCACCGGCTGCGCATCGAGTGCAAGAAGTTGCGTTACGCCGCCGAGTTTTTCCGCCCCCTGTTCAATGGCATGGATAGCTTCATTACCCACATGAAGGGCATTCAGGATTTGCTGGGTCTCATGAACGATGTCTCGGTCACCCGGAATCTTCTCGACACCATCCTCGCCGATGAAACGGGTCATGAGATCCTGGTCTATGCGGGCGGTCTCATCGGCTGGCGCACCTGCGATTTCTTTCATTCGCTGGGGCGCTTTGACGGTTATTGGAATGAGTTCACCGAGGCCCGGCATCCCTGGTGGAAGACGGACGCCCTCATTGAGCCGTTAGACCAGGAGATGGAGACGCTCGTCGGGCCCTGAGGTGTCGCCCCTCGCTCATGAACCCCAGGCCTTTCCTGATAACAAACCCGCCAGCAGCCGGATAGCCTTGCGATTGGTCCAGGACCTGGCCAGGGTGACAGCCCCGGGAGCCGGCAACCAGCAATCCTCCCGGTGCTCGCTGGAGTTCAGACGAATCAGCCGTCGCCTGGGCAGCACCAGGGCGAACCAGTGCTCGAGGTTATCATGGACTTGGGGGGCATAGCGGTTCCGCCAGGCAGGGAGGATGGGGAAGCGTTCCCGATGATGCAAATCGAGCAAAGCCGCTTCCGGCACGCTCAACCCCGTCTCTTCCCAGAGCTCGCGCCTGGCGGCTTGGCGCGGGCCTTCTCCAGGTTCCAGGCTACCAGTCACGGATTGCCAAAAGTCGGCGGGACGGGTGCGGCGCAGGAGCAGGAATTCGCTGGCGAAAGTGGCAATTACCAGCAGCACGGACTCCGGACGCTTGCATGGCTGGGTCATTCCTTGAATTCCCGCCGGACGGGTTTGGCAACTCTGTTTGGCGTTGCGAGTGGCCGCTGGTTTAGGGTTCGGTCTCAAGGCCGCAACTTTACCCGCAATGCCAACTCGTTGAGCTGGGCCTGATCGACGGGCGAGGGAGCGGAGGTTAGCAGGCAGGCGGCGGTCTGAGTCTTGGGGAAGGCCATGACGTCGCGGATGGAACTGGCGCCCGTCATCAGCATCACCAGGCGGTCCATGCCGAAAGCGAGGCCACCGTGGGGCGGACAACCATACTTGAGGGCCCGCAGCAGGAAACCGAAACGATCCTCGGCCTGTTCGTTGCTGATGGCCAGCAGCTTGAGGACGCGGCGTTGCACCTCCTCGCGGTGGATACGGATGGAACCGCCGCCGATCTCGGTGCCATTGAGCACCATATCGTAGGCACGGGACAGGCAGGCCCCCGGATCGCTGTCCAGGAGGCCGATCTGCTCCTCTTTGGGGGAGGTGAAGGGGTGGTGCAGGGCCGTCCAGCGGCCGGTGTGGGGCTCGCGCTCGAACATGGGGAAGTCCACCACCCAGAGCGGGTGCCAGCCCTCCGCCATCAGCCCCAGGTCCTGGCCCAGCTTGACGCGCAGGGCGCCCATGGCCTCGTTGACCACGTTGGCCTTGTCGGCACCAAAGAAGACGAGGTCCCCGTCCTGGGCCCCGGTGCGCGCCATGATGCCCGCCACCGCGGGGTCCGGCAGGAACTTGAGGATGGGCGATTGCAGCCCTTCCCGCCCCTGGCCCGCCCAGTCGTTGACCTTGATGTAGGCCAGACCCTTGGCGCCATAGATGCCGACGAACTGGCTATAGTCATCGATGGCTTTGCGGCTCAGGTCGCCACCCTTGGGCAGGCGCAGGGCCACGACCCGGCCCTCGGGATCCTGGGCCGGGCCAGCGAAGACCTTGAAGTCCACGCCGGCCATCAGATCAGCGACATCAACCAGCTCCAGTGGCACGCGCAGGTCGGGTCGATCCGACCCGAAGCGGCGCATGGACTCGGCATAGGTCAGGCGCGGCAAGGGGTTGGGTAGTTCAGCCCCCAGGATTTCGCGAAAGAGACGCCGTATCATCTCCTCCATCAGGCTCATGAGTTCGTCCTCGTCCATAAAGGAGACCTCGATATCGAGCTGGGTAAACTCGGGCTGGCGGTCGGCGCGCAGATCCTCGTCGCGGAAGCAGCGGGCGATCTGATAGTAGCGGTCCATCCCGGACATCATCAGCAGCTGCTTGAAGAGCTGCGGCGACTGGGGCAACGCGAAGAACTCGCCGGGATGGGTACGGCTCGGCACCAGGTAGTCGCGCGCACCCTCGGGGGTGGACTTGGTGAGAATGGGGGTCTCGATGTCCAGGAAGCCATGGGCATCCAGGAAGTTGCGCAGGTTTTGCGTGATCCGGGCGCGCTGGCGAAGGCGCTCCTGCATCTCGGGACGGCGCAGATCAATGTAGCGGTAGCGCAGGCGCAATTCCTCGGCGGCATCGCGACCATGGTCGTCGAGTTGGATCGGCGGGGTCTCGGAGCTGTTGAGGATGGTCAGGGAGCGGGCCAGAATCTCGACCTCTCCGGTGGGCATCTCCTTGTTTTCGGTGCCTTCCGGGCGCGGGCGCACCCGGCCCTCGATGCGAATGACATACTCTCCGCGCGCCTGCTCGGCTAAACGGAAGGTCTCGGGATTGTCCGGATCAATCACCACCTGCACAAGACCACTCCGGTCGCGCAGGTCGATGAAGATGACGCCGCCATGATCCCGGCGACGATGAACCCACCCGTTCAGACAAACTTCCTGACCCATCTGTTCGCGGTTCAGATCTCCGCAATAATGACTGCGCATGCGCTTTGGCTCCGCTGGAGTGCCGCTTGAAGCGGCCGGGGAAAAAGGATTGCAAGATACCGAGGGGGGCAGGGGAGTGCAAGGGCAGGACCACAACCGCACCGGATCATTCTGGACGGGATCTGTCAGGGCAGCAGGTGATAAACGGGGGTGTTACCGTAGTTTTTCGCCAGTTGCTGGTAGCCCAGGTACTCGCAGGCATACCAGGGTGAACAGGGCTTCCCCCGGGAGGCCTGTTCGGCGCAATGGGCGCCTTCCTCCGCAGTCAGCAGGGCAACGAATTGTTGCGAGGCATAGACATTGCCCGGGAGCGTGATCGGTTCGATCCGGGCGGTGCGGGAGACATGACTCCCATAAACGATGGGGCGTCCGGTCAGGGGGTGTTGGCCCGTATAGACGGGGCCGGCGTGGAGGCCGATGCGCAGGCTCAGCTGGTCAGGAAGGCCATGGAGACGCGGATCGAGGCGGATAAAGCTGTCCTGGAGGGCGAAGGCATGGCGCAGGAGGGCGCGGGCGCTGGACATGACCACGTAGAGGGCATCGCCCCAGCTCTCCACCAGATCGGGTGGGGCGCTGATGGCGTCCAGCCGTTGCTGGACCTTAGCCAGGTAGCTCCAAAGCCCCGGTAATTCCTCTTCATGAAGTTTGCTGAATCCCACTAGATCGGCGAACAGCATGGTCTTTAGAACCCGTGGGGGTTCACGCCGCAGTCCATGGGGGACGACGGGACCAGCGGGTGCCGGGGGGACCAGGTCTGGCGTGGCGGCGAGGGTGCGCGAGCGCACCTCGTCCAGATCGATCAGCCGCAGGCGGCCTGGGTCAGGCCAATGGTCCATGAAGTCCGCGGCCGTTCCAGCCCCTTGTTCTGCGGCGTAGTCCCAGACCAGGAGCAGGTAAGGTGCCGTCCCCAACAGATCCGAGCGCAGGCGGGCGAGACCGTCAATGATCTGATTATTGAATCGGAACAGCCAATCATGGCCGAGATAGTGTTCCTCGGTGGCATGGGTGATGCTAGCAACCAGTTTAAGGGCATGACGAAAGCGCCGCTCCCAGCGGGCGCCGGCGTATAGGACCCGTTCGCGGATGAAATCCTCCGTTGCGAAGGGCAGCACCAAGTGGACCTCGGCGTCCCTTTCCAGCATGGCCTCGACAAACAGCAGTTCGGTCCCTGCGCTCGCCGAACTGTAACCGATGTGCGGACCCAGCTTGTCGAGGTGTTCCTGGATGGCGTGCTTGACCGCCTCCTCGCAGGCGGGCGGGAAGATGGGCGGGGATGTCCCCGGGCGGTCGAGAAGATGCCCGCCGCCGATCAGAATGACGGGCGGCAGCAACAGTTCCAGCAGTGAGGCGGGGAGGGGGAAATCCCCTTCCTGGAGCGACAGGAGCCGATTACGGATCTCCAGGACCCAGGCGTAATGCCGCTGCTCAACGCCTAAGGCCTGTCGGTACAGGGCCTCGGCCTGGGCCAGGTCAGCCGTCAGCAGGCAGCATTCGGCCTGATTGGCGAAGGTAAAGAATCGGGCTTTCGGGCCGAGCCCATCCCGGGGATCTTCCGCGGTGTCAAGCACCTGGCGCGCCAGAGTTCGGGCCAGATCCGTCTCTCCGAGCAACCAGGACAGGCGGGCGGCATGAACCCCGTTACTGGTCTGGCGATGGGCCTCAAAGGCTCGCAGATGGGCATTCCGGCCCTTGCGGAGGTCCTGAGGGCTGCCTTGGTGACGCCAAAGTTCGGCGTGGATCCGCGCACAGAGATCCAGAGTATCCAGGTCTTCCGTGGTTCCGACCGAAGTTCTCTCCCCCAGACGTTTCAATTGGGAGGCGAGTTCTAAAACCCAAGCGAGGGCAGGCTCCCCTTGCGGGTCCGGGGTTGCCTTGAGTAGGGGTGGGAGATGCCGGCGCAGGGCATCGACGACCTGGTGCGCGATCGGCTCCAGGGCCTCCAGGGCGTCAGGCATCTCGGCTATGATCTTGCGCGCCTCCAGGACACCCCCGCTGCGCATCAGGGCCAGAATCGCCAACAGACGTAGTCGCCGGCTGTCGGGGTAATCGCGACGCGCCTGTCTTGACCGGTCGTAGGCCAGAAAACACTGACCCTCCTCGATCAGGCCCTCGATCTGGTGAATCCAATCTGCGAGGTTCGGGGGAGAGTCCATGCCGGAGGGGCTCAGCGACCCATGAAACCGAAGGGATCTAGGGTTCTGACGGGCTGGGACATCTGATTGACGTTGTAACCCATGCCCTGGGTGGTCTGATTCAACAGTTCGAAACGCCCAGCCATCTCGCCAACACCGTTGGTAATGGTGGCGACATGCTGATCCATGGTACCCAGGGTTTGATCCATCAAGAGCACATCGCGATTCATACCGTCCATGTCCTGGTTCATGAGGACCAGATAATCCTTCATGGGCGGTAGGCTGCGCACCTGCTCGTTCATGCCGAGGACGGATAGGGTGATGGTCCGCATATTCTGGTCCACGGCCGCGAAATGATGCTGCATGCGGTCCATGGTACTGGTCATGTCAAGCATGGCCTGCGCCAGATCCTGGATCAGATAGAGGTTGATGAGCGCGAGTATCGCCAACAGCAGCAGTACCCCGCGTATGATCCGTACGGTGCGCCTGGCGATCCGGGTCCCGATGCGGTTTTCGTCCGACATCTGGTTGTCGACCTGGGTGACGGTACGGTGGAATACCTCGATGATCCGCGCCGTGTCGGTCAGGGTCATTTCCTGCGCGGCCGGCGGGTGGGCGGGAGGGTCGATCATTTGAAAGGTGTCATGGAGTTGAAGACCCGCATGGGTCCGGACATGCGGTTAACGTCGGCGCCCATGTTACCCACCGTCTGATTGATGAACGCAAAGCTGGAGGTCATGCGCGTGACGCTTTGGGTAATGCTGGCCATGTTGGTATCGAGGTTATTGATGCGCAGCGAGAGGCTGTTCGTGGAGCCGGTCAGGTCCCGAACGCTGCCTTGCATGTGGTACATTTCCCCGGCCATGATAGGCAAGGGGCTGATATTGGACTCCATTTCCAGGATGGCATCCTTCATGGTCAACATGTTTTCCGAAATATGGGTGAAATGACCGTTCATGGTGTTGACGGCGCCAATCATGGGCTGGATCTGATAGGCGAGCGTCAGCAGTAGCAGGAACATACTCAACCCGACGACCGCCAGACTGATCATGCCGAAGCGGACCACAGAGGTCGTCCGCCGGGCCACCCGCAGGTGCATGGAGAACTGCTGATCCAGAATGTGCTTGAAACCCGCGGCGATCTCTTCGATCCGGGCCTGGTCCTCGGGGGCGATGGACATGTGTTGACGCCTGCTAGGCGGAAATTGAGTGAACTGGCCCGCCGAAGGTCATGGGACAGAGCTAAGGTGCCCCAAGCCGTCACCGAGCCTTAGCTGTGGGCTGGTTGCAAGAGGATCTTAGCCGCACCCAAGGCGATGGACAAGGACCCTGTTGACCGATCCGGTTTCAGGTCCGACTGGAGGCCGCCAGGTCTCGCTACCACCCGGCAGGCCATGGGCGCCAGGCTGGGAGTATCCCCATCATCAGGCCCACCCGGGAACCCTGCAAGGCCACTGACGCGCAAATTGTGGTAGCCTGCCGCCCGTTTACGGCGAGGGATTGTCCGGCTTTAATCCCCCCTATATTCTTTACCTTTCCATTCTCATTATCGAACGAGAGTAACCCCATGCGTTTCAATACTGGATTGTCTGTTTCCGTTGTCACCCTGGCTATCGCCCTGAGTATCGCGACAAGGGTCTCCGCCGAGGATCCCGCATCCAAGGCAGCGGGTGCGCCACCCACCCCCGCGGTCCCGGCGGCTGCCGCGCCATCGACCGGCACCGCGGTCGTGGCTACTGTCAATGGCGTGGCCATTAGCCGCGCCGAACTTGACCTGGCTACCCAGGTCCTGCTTGCCCAGGCCCGGATGCCGGCACCCACCGATCCCCAGCAGAAGCAGCAAACCGAGGGCATGGCCCTCGAAAGCCTGATCGCCCAGGAACTGCTGTATCAGGCCGCCAAGAGTGTCGAGATAGCGGACCTGGATAAAAAAGTCGAGGAAAAGATCAGCGCCGCCAAGGCGCGCTTCGGCACCCCTGAGGCCTTTGAAAAGGCCCTCGCCCAGAGCAAGATGACGGAGCAGGAGTTAAAGGAGCGCATGATCCGTGAAGTCATGATCGGGGCCTATATTGAGCAGGAGGTCTCCGCCAAGATCACCATCACCCCCGAGCAGGCCAAGCAGTTCTATGACGGGAACCCGGACATGTTCAAGAAACCCGCGTCTCTCCATGCCAGCCATATCCTGATCGGAGTTGACGCCAAGGCCACTCCTGAGGAGAAGCAGGCAGCCAAGCAGAAGGCGGATGACCTCCTCGCGAAGATAAAGGGCGGGGCTGATTTCGCGGAACTGGCAAAGGCCGAGTCCACTTGCCCCAGCGCCAAGAAAGGCGGTGATCTGGGTACCTTCGGGCCTGGCCAAATGGTCAAACCCTTCGAGGAGGCGGCATTTAGCCTTGAGGATGGCGCGGTGAGCGACGTCGTTGAGACCCAGTTTGGCTATCACATCATCAAGTCGCAAGGCAAGACCCCCGGCGAAACGGTGCCTTACGATCAGGTTCAGGAAAAGATCCAGCAGCACCTAAAGAACGCGGAAACACAGAAACAGTTGGCGGCCAAAGTCGAGGCCTTGAAGCAGGCGGGCAAAATCGAAAAGCCAGCCCAGACACAGTGATCATCCCCGGTTCAAGATGGTACCGGTAGCTGCCGAGGTGACCCTTATCACGGTTCGGTTGGCATTCACCAACCCCAGGATGCTACCGCTAGGAACGAGATGACCAGGGCAACCTGACCCCCGATGAAGGTCGGGAAGTAGGTTGGGGCGGGGAGAATCCTCCTTGCCCTGCCCTGGCAAGGCGGGCAGCCACTGATAATTTAAGACAACCGTCTGGTTTGTCCCCATCAGGATGACTTCATAGCATGGACCCTCACCAGGCTCATTCGCCTGATCCTCCCCAGGAACTGCCGCTAGCCATGGTTCTGCGGGTTTTTTTGCCCTTTGCCGCAGGCTATTTCCTGTCCTACCTCTACCGCACCATCAATGCGGTGCTGGCCCCCGAGTTGGAATCCGCCCTGGGTATCGACGCTGCCGCCCTGGGGCTGCTTACCAGCGTTTACTTTTTGACCTTCGCGGCCTTTCAGTTGCCGCTCGGTATCCTGCTCGACCGGTTCAACCCCCATAAGGTGGAAAGTGTGCTGCTGCTGTTTGCCGCCACGGGCGCCGCTCTGTTCGCCATCAGCGATAGCCTGGGGGCTTTGGTGCTGGGGCGGGCCCTCATTGGCTTGGGGGTGTCGGCCTGTCTGATGGCCAGCATGAAGACCTTCGTTCTGTGGTTTCCATCGCCACGCCTACCCGCCGTATATGGTTGGATCCTTGCCGCTGGCGGCGTGGGCGCCCTCACCGCGACCACGCCGGTGGAATGGGCCATGGAGCTTACCTCCTGGCGGGGGATCTTCGCCGGACTGGCGGTGTTGACCCTGTTGGCGGCTGCGGTGATTTTTCTTGTGGTCCCGGATAAGCCCACGGCCACTCATCCGGGGGGCTGGCGGGATCAGTGGCGGGGTCTCGTCGCGATTTACACCAGCCGGGTATTCTGGCGCCTGGCCCCCATCAGCCTGCTGGTGATGAGTGCCCACATGGCGATTCAGGGTCTCTGGGCCGGTCCTTGGCTGAGGGATGTCGCGGGTCTCGATAGGATAGCTGTGGCCGATCACCTCTTTTGGGTCGCGGGTGGCTTAGTGGCCGGGTTTTTTGGGATTGGTACCCTGGCCTACCGTCTCAATCGTCTAGGGATTCCACTGGTGGCAGTCTCGATCGGTGGCGTGGTTATTTTCATGGCGTTGCAACTGGTTGTTGTCCTCGGATATACCGGTGCGACCCTGCCGATTTGGGTGAGTTTTGGTTTCTTCGGCACCTCCGCTAACCTGAGCTTTGCCATCCTGTCACAGACCTTTCCGCGGGAATTGGCCGGCCGGGTGAATACGGCGCTTAATCTCCTGGTCTTCGTGGGGGCCTTCGTCATGCAGTGGAGCCTGGGGGTGGTGATTGGCCTTTGGCCGGCAGTGACCGGGGGCTATGCAGCCACTGGCTACAGTACGGCCTTCGGTATGGTCCTGATGCTGCAGATCGTCGCTCTGGGTTGGTACTGGTTCGCCGGCAGTGGGCGTAACCCCGAAGCCTAGCGGGTACCGGATAGGCTGAGTCCCCTCCACCATGAGTCATCACCTGGCCAACGAGGCCGGATCGGAGTCCGGCTTTTGACGTGGCGCCCAACCTCTTGTCTCGCTACACCTAACCCCGCTGCTCCATGGGGACATAGTGGGTCTGGGTATGGCCCGTATAGATTTGACGCGGACGGGCGATGCGGCTGCTCGAGGCCTGGTTCTGCTCCCACCAATGGGCGATCCAACCCGGCAGGCGCCCAATCGCAAAGATGACGGTAAACATGTTGGTGGGGATGCCGATGGCGCGCAGGATGATGCCGCTGTAGAAGTCCACGTTGGGGTAGAGGTTGCGCTCGATGAAATAGGGATCCGAGCGGGCGATCTCCTCCAACCGGCGGGCGATGTCCAGCAGGGGATCATTGCCAGACAACTGCGGCACCAGCTCCTCCGCCACCTTCTGGAGCATCTGGGCCCGCGGGTCGAAGTTTTTGTAGACGCGATGGCCGAAGCCCATGAGCCGGACCTTGCTGTCCTTGTCCTTGGCGAGCTTGACGTACTCCTCGGCGGTCATGTGGCCCTGATGAATCTGCTCCAGCATATCCAGCACCTCGACATTGGCCCCGCCATGCAGGGGTCCCCACAGGGCGCAGACCCCGGCGGCGCAGGAGGCAAAGAGGTTGGCGCCGCTGGAGCCGACCACCCGCACCGTGGAGGTGGAGCAGTTCTGCTCGTGATCGGCATGCAGAATCAAGATCAAATTTAATGCCTTGCGCACAATGCTCGGACACAGATACTGCTGATAGGGCTGCGAAAACATCATGTGCAGAAAGTTGGGCACATAGCGCAGGGCCGGGTCCGGGTAGATGTAAGGGAGGCCGCGGGAATGGCGAAAGGCGTAGGCGGCGATGGTGCGGATCTTGCTGATCAGACGCGCCGCCGCGTGGAGAAACTGGCGTTTGTCCTCCAGTTCATGCAACTCCGGATGGTAACAGGCCAGGGAGTTGATCATGGCCGAGAGGATGGCCATGGGCGGAGCGTTGTGCGGGAAGCCCCCGAACTGATGCTTCATGCCCTCGTCGAGATAGGCAAAGCGCGTTAGGTCCTGGGAAAATTCGTCATATTCAACTTGGCTGGGCAGATGGCCGAAGATCAGCAGCAAGGCCACCTCGATAAAGGTAGGGCTGTCGGCAAACTCCTCGATGGGGATGCCCCGGTAGCGCAGGATACCCAGGTCGCCATCAATGAAGGTGATGGCGCTCTCGCAACTGCCGGTGTTGCCATAACCGGGGTCCAGGGTGATGTGGCCGGTCTTGGCGCGGAGGTTGGAGATGTCGATGCCGCGCTCGCCCTCGCTGCCTTCCACCACCGGGAAGCTGTAGCTCTGGCCGCCCAGGGTCAGGGTGGCGGGTGCCAGGGCGGCGGGGGTCGGGTTAGCTTGCTGGGTCGTTATCATTATGGTGGACTCCTGAGCATGGGGTGTGAGCAAAGTTGGGGCCAAAAGGGTACCCAATGGGTGCAAACGGGATAACCGCAGGGCCGATTGGCTACTCGAACCGGCCCACCCCGCCGACACGCATCTATAAGCATACCAACCTCCGGCCCCCCATGGGGTATCCGTCATCGCTGAGGCAGGGCGAGCGCGCATAAATCACGCACCAAACACGACGTTGGCGCGGTAGTCGTCGTTCCAGGCGGCCTTGCGGCGTTTCTGTGAGAGGCGCAGGTTTGATGTCTCCTGCTCAAAGAGATTCATAGCCAGGTGCCGGATCGTGGTCATGA
>WBZT01000810.1_pt1 | contig 24521 bp, 23 predicted proteins | sample 5204241 | NCBI WGS metagenome assembly WBZT01 (sample SAMN12344358, study PRJNA552823) | activated sludge metagenome | biome: Activated sludge suspended growth; feature: Nitrification reactor; material: Wastewater; isolation source: activated sludge from nitrification reactor of wastewater... | reverse complement strand
CTGCATTCCACCCTCGGTTACACTTCCCCGGTGCAGTTCCTGAAAGACTGGATCAACCCTCAACAGGGAGAAAAGCAGGTCGCATGAACCCCTACCCTTGGAAGACGAAAAACCGAGGGAACCTCACTGGGCCATGGCAAGGCTGCCAGCTAAGACCAGGAAAAGGTAACTGGCCAACAAATAACGTCCCGGCCATGGGATTGTAGGTAAAAGAGGGTGGCCAGGTTCTGTGAGCTTGCGAATATTCATAAAAAAATTTCTCAGATAGCTCGCGGCGCAAAAAAAATTCAGTAAAGTGGAAAATATGATGGGCCTGTCAATTAGTTTAACCCCAATGGCTCCCTTTGCTGAGCCATTGGGGTAAGCAGATTGTCCGGGGCGTTTGGCTATCCACTTACCGGGGGCCCTACCATGCGACCGATACATCAAGAGCAACACCGTACGGACCGTATCGCCTGGCTGCGCGCCGCGGTATTGGGGGCGAATGACGGGATCGTCTCCACTGGCAGCTTGTTGGTTGGAGTTGCCGCTTCCGACGTCCCCCAAACCAGTATCCTAGCCATTGGAATTGCCGGTCTGGTGGCTGGCGCCATGTCGATGGCTGCCGGGGAATACGTCTCTGTTCACTCCCAAGCGGACACTGAAGCCGCCGCATTGGAACAGGAGCGATCGGAACTCGCCGCAAACCCTCGCGGTGAGCACCGGGAGCTGACAGCCATCTATGTCAGGCGAGGGCTTGATCCAGCCTTGGCAACAGAGGTGGCCACGCAACTCATGGCCCATGATGCACTGGGTGCGCACGCGCGGGACGAACTCGGCATCTCCGAGGCCTTCAGCGCCCGACCCATCCAGGCCGCACTGGCCTCCGCCATGAGCTTTGCCGTCGGCGCCGCCCAACCGCTTCTGGTTGCCGCTCTAGCCCCCATACCCTACCTAATGCCCCTGCTAGCCGGTACCTCACTGCTATTTCTCGCCGTCCTCGGCGCTTTGGCGGCACGGGCGGGTGGCGCCGGGATGGTGATTGGCGCCCTGCGTGTCACCTTCTGGGGAGCGCTCGCCATGGCGGTCACGGCCGGGGTCGGTGCCCTGTGGGGGACCGTGGCCTGAACGACCTAAACGCACTGATGGTTTTGGGATAGCCTCCCAGAAAGGGTCTATTGCCGATACCGGGCCTACAAATCCTGGCCATCATACTGTTCAGGGTACAGCCAATTCAGACCGGACCCTGTGTCACCAACCCGATCCAGCGTAACAAGGGCGGCAGCATCAAGGCCGTCGTCAAGGCGGAAAGGGCCATGGCCAGACCGGCAAAGGCGCCCATGGTGGCATTGACCTGAAAGGAACGGGCGGTGCCGATGCCGTGGCCGGCCAGGCCCATGGCAAAGCCCTGCACCGCATCGTCCCGGCAGCCGAGCAACCTGAGCAATCCGGTACCAAAGATGGCGCCAACGACCCCAGTACCGATCACCAGGACGGCGGTCAAGGAGGGGATGCCGCCGAGCTTCTCGCTGATGCCCATGGCCACCGGCGTCGTCACCGATTTGGGGGCCAAGGAGATGAGGGTGGCGGGATCGGCCCCAAAGAGGGAACCTAACCATACGGCGCTCAAAGCGGCCGTGAGCACCCCTACGGGAAGAGCGACCAGGATCAGTGGGGCAAGCACCTTGAGCCGTTCCCGTTGCCTATAGAGGGGTATGGCGAGTGAGACCGTGGCCGGCCCGAGCAGGAAGTGAATGAACTGAGCCCCCTTAAAGTAGGTCTCGTAGGAGGTGCCGGTCAGTACCAGGAGCCCGATCAACAGGCCCACTGCGATCACCACCGGATTGAGCATGGGATGGGCATCGCCCAGCCGGTAGATTTTGAGCGCGGTCAAATAGCAGATCAGGGTTGCCGTCAGCCATAACAGCGGTGATGTGGCCAGGTACACCCAGATCTGGGTCAAGGGGGTATCACTCATGATTCGTGTCCCGACGCCAGGCCAGCACTCGTTGCATAGCCCACATGGTCAGGCCTGTCACTGCCAGCGTTATCAGGGTACCGAAGAAGAGGGCGGCGGCGATGGCCAGCCACTGGTCCCGGACCCGTTCCCAGTGGAGCAGGACCCCGACTCCGGCCGGCACGAACAGCAGGGATAAGTGACCCAGCAAGGTATCCGCGGTCCGCTCCACCCCATCGGAGACAGTGCCGCGCAGAAACAGCCAGGCGAGCAGCAGCAACATGCCCAGTACGGGCCCCGGCACGGGCAGACCGGAAACCAGCACCGTGACCTCGCCGATGAGTTGGCAAGCCAGGATTAGGGTCAGGGCTTCCAGCAAACCCATGCCTCCAGGGGGTCGTGCCCCGATGCAATCCCCGCGCTTGTCACCATAGCGGTTGATGAGGGTGCTTTCAGTTGGCTGCGTAGCGTTCCAACCAAAAGGCGTAGGAAGGGGGCAGTACCCAGGATGGGCGCTCGATTCCCAGCTTCAGGGCGGCCTGATAGGGCCAGTGCGGATTGGCCAGATGGGCGCGGCCGACCATCACCAGATCCAGTTGACCCTTGTGCACCGTCTGCTCCGCCAGTTCCGGCGTATCGATACCCCAGGCCGACGCGACCGGCAATTGCGCTTCCCGACGTACCCGCTTGGCAATCGGCGCCAGGAAGGCGGGTGCCCAGGGAATGGTGGCGTTCGGCGTGGAGAAGCCAATGCTGACGCTGAGCAGGTCCAGGCCTTCCCGTTTGAAATTGCGGGCGAGTTCGATGGATGCGGCCAGGGTTTCCTCGTCGCGGCCGTCAAATTCGATAACCCCGAAGCGGGCCGTAAGGGGCAGATGTTCGGGCCACACCTGGCGCACCGCGGCCAGGGTCTCCACCAAAAAGCGGCTGCGGTTCTCCAGGCTGCCGCCATAGGCATCGTCCCGCTGGTTGGAGTGCGGCGAAAAAAAGCTTTGACCCAGATAGCCATGGGCGAAGTGCAATTCCAACCATTCAAAGCCGACGTCCCGGGCCCGTTGCGCGGCGCCCACGAAGTCCTGGCGCACCCGGGCAATGTCATTGAGGGTCATCGCCCGAGGGATCTTGGGCAGATTGGCGCCGAAGGGGATGGCCGAGGGAGCAAGGGTCGGCCAGCTGCGCGGATCATCCGCTGCGATGTGGTCGTCACCCTCCCAGGGGCGGTTGGCGCTGGCCTTGCGGCCGGCGTGACCGATCTGAATGCCAGGCACGGCCCCGGCGGCCTTGATGGCGGTGACCGCCGGGGCGAAGGCTTGCGCGAGTTCCTCGTTCCAGATGCCGGCACAGCCGGGGGTAATGCGCCCTTCCGGCGCTACCGCCGTGGCCTCGACGATGACCAGACCGGCACCGCCGCGGGCGAGACCGGCCAAATGCACCCGGTGCCACTCGTTGATCAGACCCTCGACGGCCACGTATTGACACATGGGCGGAATGGCGATGCGGTTACGTAGCGTCACGTCCTTGAGTTTGAAGGGTTGGAAGAGTGCGGACATCCGGGTACCTCTGAGGCTAAATACCTTGAGAATTAAATACGTTTCAGTATAACAGAAGGCTCTTTCGGCAATTCAGACGGCCACTCGTTAATCAGGTGGCGGAGGAGGCGATGGCGCCCGCTTGCGCGCCGGCACCGGTTGAACCGACGATTCCGTTAGCTCATGACCTCATCCTGCCGGGCCGGGTCCGCCGACACGGCGAGGCAGTCACCGTTGCCAAGAAACAGATCGTTTTTCGAACCCAGGCGCGCGCTGCCTCTGACCACCGGCAAACCAGCGGCCAGCATCTTTTCCACGGCCAAGGCCCCGGTGCAATGGTTGCAGCCGAAGTGCTGGATGCCATAGGTCGCCAGGGCGGCGATGAGGCGGTCCTTGTCCTCGTTCCAATCGTCAAAGGGTGCAATGTGCAGCCCCCCGTACACTGCGTGCAGGTGCTCTCCCCCGGCAAAGGTCAGGCGGGCGTAATCGAGCAGATTGAGAACCCCGCTATGCCCACAACCCGTCACCATCACCAGGCCCCGGTCCTGAACCTCGAAGTACAGCACGTTTTCGCCTTGGACCTGCAACAGGGTCTCCATCGGAAACTGTACCAGGGCACAGCCGGGAAAAAGGTTTAGCGGTTGCTGGGGCGGCACCGTGATGACCGGTCCCGTGTGACCATACTTTTTGATCAGGAGAAGTCCTTCGGGATGAAACCCCGCCGGGATATAGATCGGCAGCGACGGGCAAAGGCTCAGGGTGACGCCGATTCCCCAGAAATGATCGAAATGTTCGTGACTGATGACGAGGCAATCAATGCCACCCTCCGCCAAGAGCTGGTCGACACCCTCTTCGGCGAAACGGCGCTCCATCCAAGCAGGGTTCCAGCCGGTATCGAACAGAATCCGATATCCTGTGCCGTCCAGCGTTTCTGCCTCGATCAAGGCCGAGAACCCGGCAGCATTGGCAGGGTGCTGTTCGCCAAAGGGGGGCCAGGGTAGCCGATATTGATTGGTGCTCATCCCGCCGGCCGTAGCGATGTCATCAAGCATAACCGGCGTGTCGAACCAGCCAATTTCGGAAATACATCTGATCTTCAGATGCTTGAGCAAGCCTAGAGAAAGGTTTTGAATCGGTGGCGCAGCGGCTTCGAGGTTCGAGTGTGAGTCCTGCATCGGATCTCCGGTCAAAGGATAAAAGGCGTTTGCAAGGGACAAGGCGTTATCGGCATGAGCTGACCCGGACGTTGCTGGCTTTGCGGGTCAGGTGTAATGGCTTCTGGCCAATCTGATGGTCTGGTGCCATGCTGGCATTGATATCGGGTAAGACTTTGGAGCGCTCACCGCATGTTGACCCTACTCTCGTCTTGGAAATTTTGGGCGATATTATCGGCGGTATTCGCGGCCTTGACCGCGATCTTCGCCAAGATTGGCATCGAGCACGTCAACTCCGATTTTGCCACCTTTATCCGTACGATCGTCATCCTGATCACCCTGGTCTTCATCCTGATGGTCAGTGGTCAATTTCAATCACCCAGCGCGATCAGTGGCCGTAGCTACCTGTTTCTGGTGCTCTCGGGGCTGGCAACCGGCGGTTCCTGGATCTGCTATTTTCGGGCACTAAAACTCGGTCAAGCCGCCCAGGTGGCACCCATCGATAAGCTCTCGGTGGTATTGGTAGCCATCTTTGGGGTCATTTTCCTCGGGGAGCGTCTCTCCGCCCCCAATTGGTTGGGCATCGTCCTGATCACCCTGGGGGCGGTCCTGGTGGCCTATCGCTGAGATGCCAGGGGCCGCCACTCGTGAGCGATCCAGGTAAGTCCCTAGCACGGCGCGGCCAAACACAGTGACGTTACATCAGATAGCTCCCGCTTTCTTCAGGTAATCGTATATCCCCGAGGCCATTTGCCGATAGCCTTCGGCATTCGGGTGAATTTGGTCCGCCCTGAGCTCTGGCCGGCTCAGGATCTCTGAAAATACCTGGCCGATAACGGGTACCGCCTCTTCCTCCGCCAATTCCTGATAGAGGGGCGCGTCTCCTTTGCCGATGACGAGGGTGAGCAGTGACAATTCCGGCACGGCCACCAGAACGGCTTGTGCCCCACTCTGCCTGACAGTCCGCAGCAGGTGACGCACATCCTCCTTCACGGCCCGTTGCGGCCGGCGCCGCAGGAAGTCATTCCCGCCCATTTCGATGATGACCAGAGCGGGTTGGTATTGATCCAGCAGGTCCGCGAGGCGGCTCTTGCCGGCTTCCGCCGTGTCCCCCGGGACTCCGGCATTGATCACCTGCCAGCCGGTCTTGAGGGCCAGGGCGGTTGGCCAATCCTCTCCCGGGGCGGCTCCCGTCCCGAAGGTCACGCTGTCGCCGAAGGCGAGCACGGTATCGCCAGGAGGAACGGGGGTCAGTTTGGGTTCCCGACCACAGCCGGCGATCAGTGCGGTGGCCAGCAGGGCGAGGATGATGATTCTGATCCGCATGAAGAGGGGCGCTCGGCAGGTCATTGAGGAATGGGATGCGGGGATTTTAGGCGATCGCTGACGGCCAGGTTGTGCCCCATGAATTAGCCAAGCCAGATGCTTGAGTTGCGGATAATCCCTCAGTCGCTCGCGACCCGGAATCCAGCCTGGTTTCGTGTCGTTACCGACGGCGTCGGCCGGTTGATCCCCGGGAGTGAGGATGCCAATATCCAGACCTATGGCCACCAGGGCGTTCAGATAGGCACCTATAGTGACCGCGGGCTCGCCTCTTTCGATCCGATGCAAGGTGACCCGCGACATACCGCCCGCGTCGCGAACCTTGCCAACAACCCCGAGGTCGTCATGCGTCTTTCCCACCGTCTGGTTCTGGCCCTGCTGATCGTCCTCGTGGACACCGCGGCCTTCCTAATCCCGCTTGCGGCGGTGCTGCTCGCCTACATTCTGCTCGCGCGTCCCCCATGGTTTCGGGACTGGGTGGATCGGCTTTATCGTGGGGTTCCACGGTAGATGACCACGCAAAGCGAGTCATTCGCCCTTTCGACCCGTCTCCCCAGCCAGACGCAAGACCTCTGCGACCAGCGCATCCGCGAGCCGATAGCCCTGTCGCGACAGCGCCGCTAACACCGACCCAACAGACTCCAGCAGACCCTGCTGCCTGGCGGCCAGCAGCACGCCGGCCAGTCCGACGACAGGGATGCCGCGACGTCGGGCAATCTGTCGTCCGCGGCGCTCATCGATCAGTAAGAAGCGACATTGCGTTTCCAGTGCCAAGAGAATGGCCGCTGACTCCCCGGCGTCGAGCAAGAGACCGAGACTGGCCATGTCCGCCTCGCAGCCCCGGGGAAGCGCCCGCGGCTCGATGAGACCCTCGACGAGCGCGGCCGATAAGACCCGCGCTCCGGGCCGATTGGACTCCACGCACAGCTCGGCGAGCACCGTCTCGGGTACCACTACGGACCCGTAGAGCGCAAACAGCAGTGACAGCCGCTCGATCCGGGCTAGGGCGATCAGTGGCCCGGCGTCCGCGACGACGATCCTGTTCATGGCGATCTGCGCATCAAGCTTCTATTACAAGGCGGCGGCCAACTCATCCGCCAACTCCTCGGCCGGATAATCCACGGCAGCCAAGCCGAGCGATCCCAGCAGGTCGAGGAACCCATCTAGCGAGAGCCCCGCAACCTTGGCGGCCTGGGCGAGGGTGAGTTGGCGGTTCTCGAACAGGGTCAATGCCAAGGCGCGATGCACGCCCTGGTCGAGCAATCGTCGGTCGAATGGCACGGCGAGGATCGCGGGTCGGCCATGTTTCGTGATAAGTGCGAGTTGTCCGAGCTCGGCGTCCCTCAGCAGATCGCCCGAACGGGTACGCAGATCCCGAACCGAGAAGGTGTCGAGTGTTTCCATCGGGTACCTCGTATCATGTGCCCACGAAACGTAGCACATAATCAATTTGTGGGTCGAGTCTTAAAGAAGGGCATGCCCACTCGCCAGGGGCAACGACCGTCAGGCGGGGTTCCCGGCCGCAGGCGGCGATCAGGGCGGTGGCCAGCAGGGCGAGAAGGGAGATTCCGATCCGCATGAAGAGGGGGTCTTCGCCGGCCCGTCGGGAATGGGATGCTGAGATTTTAGGCTAGCGCGGACGGCTGTGTTGTGCCTCTGGGCGCCAGCGCCTTGCCGATGCCGTCCAGACCCGTTCTGGGAGGGCCTTATTGGTGTACCATCCTGCCGGGGAAGGTGATGCCATCAAGGGCCTTGGTGACGTCAATCAACCAGAACACAACAACAACCACACGGGAAGGTTCTCTGCCTGATTCAGCCCTGCGCGCTGCTTGTCAGACAGGGATGAACCAGGGGGTAGGCGTGCTCGGCACCGTTCGTGATAGCTGCAAGATCCACCCGATGGTCCATGACTATCGGATGACGGAAGCGATCGAAAACCTCTCGGATCTCATCACCGACCAAGGCAACGGCAGCGATTTCTTTGCCCGCAACCATATCACCCAGGGCATGGATGCCTTGTTCCGCGAGGGCTTGCTGCGTCTTGCGGGTCTATCCAATCAAGCCGCCTTCGAATTGGCCCAGGCCATGGGCGGCGGCAAGACGCACCTGATGGTGGCTCTTGGCCTTTTGGCCAAGCACCCCGATCTCCGTCCCATCGTACTTTCCGCCGATCTCGCGGGGCGCCTGAATTTTGGTCCCGCTCGCATCGCCGCTTTCAACGGTCGTAACGACCCCGAACACTTCATTTGGGGCGAAATCGCCACCCAGTTAGGCCGGGGTGACCTGATTCGCCCCTACTGGATCGATGGGCCGCGCGGGGTGGATGAGAAGAAATGGCTGGAGATTATCGGCGACGCGCCGACCCTCATCCTCCTGGATGAGCTTCCGCCCTATTTGCTCAATGCCGACACCCGCGCCGTCGGCCGGGGTTCCCTGGCCGATCTAGTGACCTACAGCCTGGCCAACTTGCTCAGTGCGGCCATCAAGCAACCCAAGTGCTGCGTGGTCATCGCCAACCTCTCCGGCAGCTACGAGTCCCAGACCCGCGACCTGGCGCGGATCATGTCCAACCTCCAGCAGGAGACCCGCCGCCAGGCCCAGATCATCACCCCGGTCCAACTCGCCGGTAACGAAATCCATGCCATCCGCAAGAAACGCCTCTTCACTCATCTCCCCGATGAGCGCCTGATCGAGGCCGTCGCCGAAGCCTTTGCCGAACAAGTCAAGGCGGCCGAGGATGGCGGTTACATCACCGCGCGGGCGATGGAAGAGGTGGCCGAGGAGGTCCGGGAGACCTATCCCTTCCACCCCTCCTTCAAGAACCTGGTAGCCCTGTTCAAGGAAAACGAGGGCTTTCGTCAGACCCGGGGCCTGATGCAGTTCACCGCCCGGCTGTTGCGCAGTGTCTGGAACCGCGATGCCAACGATGTCTTCCTCATCGGCACCCAGCATCTGGACCTTAACGACCCCGAGGTGCGCGACGAAATCCAGCGCGTCAACCCGGCACTGCTCCCGGCGGTGGTCAACGACATCGCCGATCAGGGCAATGCCCGCGCTGAGGAGATCGACGCGGATCTCGGCAGCGATGCCGCCGCCCAGGTCGCCAAGCTGGTCCTCTCGGCCTCCCTCTCCCGCGCCGTGGGCGCCCACACCGGCCTCAACCAGGCCGAGATCATCGAGTACCTGGCCGCACCCAACCGCAAGGCCGACGAGTTCCTGGCCGGCCTGGACCGGCTGCGTGACCGCGCCTGGTACCTGCATCGCGAGGGCGAGGCCTTCTACTTCAAGGAGACCGAGAACCTGGGTCGCCGCATTGAGCGTGACGCCAAGCAGATTCCGCCGCCCAAGCTGGAACAGGCCCTCATCAACCGCCTGACCGGCCTCTTCCAGACCCAGAGCAAGTCCCGCGCCGCCTATCAGGAGGTGCAGATCATGCCGCGCCTCGACGAGGTGCGGCTCACCGGTGGCCGGGTCCTGCTGGTCGTGCAGCCCGATGGGCGCACCCCGCCGGAGGCGATCCGCAACTTCTTTGAGTTCCAGCAGGAAAAGAACAACGTCCTCATCCTCTCCGGCCACGACAGTCACCTGGCCAACGAGGTCGAGCTCCGGCTACGCGAGCTCTATGCCATCGAGAAGATCCACGCAAACCTCAAGGCCGGTGATACCCTTTTCGAGGAGGCGCGCGACAAGTACGAGGAATTGGCCGAGCGCTTCACCAAGGCCGTCTCCGGTGCCTACAACCGGCTCTTTTTCCCTGGCGGCGATGGCGAACTGGTAATGGCCACCCTCGACAACGGTCTCAGTTTCGGCCAGGGCGACCATTCTGCCGAGGCCCAGATCGAACGTCTGCTGGCCAGCGGTCGCTGCGATAACAAGCTGGCCCTGGACATGATGGATGAGCTGCCGGCTTACTGGGCCATGGCCGAGACCTTCCTCTGGCCCACCAAGGACCGCCGCGTTCCCTGGCGCGACCTGGTCATGCGCGCCAGGACCGACCCTACCTGGCCCTGGATGCCGGGCGCGCGCGGCCTAGATCTGCTCCGTGACGAGGCCCTCAAGCAGGGGCGCTGGCGCCAGACCCCCGAGGGCCACCTCGAAAAGGGCCCCTTCCCGCCCGAGAAGTCCTCGGTCAACGTGACCCTGCTCACCAGCCACCGCGATACCGGCGAGTCCAGCCTCTCCCTGACGCCACGCCATGCCGGCGACAGCCCCCGCGTCTACGTCGCCACCACCCCCAATGTGTCAGATCGGGACGAGCGAGTAGAGGACCTGGAGGACTACCGCACCACTGCCGCCACCCTCTACTTCATTGCCATGGATAGTGCCGGCAAGTATCAGGTGGGCGAGCCCACCCGCTGGACCGCCGAGCTGACTGTTCGCCATGAAATCCGCAAGGTCGCCGACATCCGCAAGGTCGAGCTGCGCTGCACGCCCCCTGCCGAGATGCGCTATACCCTCGACGGCACCAACCCCAAAGAGGGATCTGCTTATACAGAACCCTTCAAGGTGCCAGCCAAGGGCGGCACCCTCCTCATCGTCGCCAAGGCCGGGGAGGTAGAGAAGAGCACCCGCTTCCAGATCCCCGCCGATGGCGATGACCGGGTCATCATCGACGACCACCAACCAGCCCGCTTGGTCAAAGCCAAGGTCACCCTGGATACCACGGATCGCGCCTTCGCCCTCATCCAACGCTTCAAGGACCGCCAGGACACCCTGCTGCGCGGCGTCCAGATCCTCATCGGCACGGGCGAGACAGCGGCGCAGATCCGCTTCAACGACCGTGCTCTGACGGTTGCCGCCATCGAAACGGCCATCGCCGGTATCCGCCAGGCCCTGGGCGATCCCCAGGCCGAGGTCCAGGTACTGATCCGCGGCGGTGTCACCTTTGGGGACGGCTATGCCCTCAAGGAATTCGCCGAGGTGGTCGGGATCGCCCTGACCCCCGGGGATGTCATCCAGGGTGAGGCATGAGCGCCAGCTCCGCTAAAGGCACCGCGACAGAGACCCAGGCCGGTGGCAAGAAGGCGGCCTATGCCCATCCGACCCTGGGCTTTGGGGTTCCGGCCACCTCGGACCCGCATCACTTCGTGGTGGCCATTCCCCGCGGCAACACCATGCCCGTACTGATCCGGGAGCATCTGGGCATGGCGACTGATAACGGTCGGGCACAGGTCCTCGACCGCGTTCTCCTCGACCGCCCCCGCTGGACCGCCATCCGCGCCGAGGTCCAGCGGGCCTTCAACGCCCGGCTGGCGGAGCACACCCTGGCCCCAGGGACCTGGCGGGTGGGCGAAACCCCTATCGACCGGCTGCTGGGCAAGGAGTTGTGCGTTCTGGCTTGGACCATCGAACACTTGGACCCGAACAAGATCGGCATCGCCCTGCGCAATTGGCTGGCGCTGCGCCCGGAAGAGCGCTGGTGGCTGTTCGGCATGACGGCCCTCGCCACCGGCGGGATCGAGGACGCAGAGGAGGGTTGGCGGGTCGCCCTGCGCTATGCCCTGGGTGACAAGGCCCAAAACGAGATCCTCAAGCCGCGCACCCTGGTCCGCAAACTGACGGTCGATGGTCAAGTGACGTTACCTTTGTTCGAGGACTGAAAATACGTGGCGGACATCCACCCTTACCCTATGCTGGGGCGGGAGTTGGTTTTGAGTTCGCGAGTTGTTTCGACTGGCCTTGAGATTCTGGGCGACCTAGCGATCAGGAGATTCCAGCCATGCTGCTATCAACCTTAAGGGCCAAGCGTGCCGCCATTGCCGCTGCAGGACGGCAGTTCGGGGCCCGGCGCATTCGGGTCTTTGGCTCGGTGGTCCACGGTGAGGAGAAGCCCGACAGCGACATTGACTTTCTCGTAGATCTCCCACCCGGGTACGACCTTTTCACGCAGCGTCTGCCCCTGGCAGAGCGCTTGGAGGAGATCACTGGCCGTCACGTGGACCTGATTCCCGAACACGAACTCAACCGGCATTTGCGACCTTATGTGCTGGCGGAGGCCATCGATTTATGACCAAGCAGTGGCAGCCTTATGCCCGGCATATCCTGGATGGTATCGCCAAGATCCGCCGCATAGAGGAGCGGGGCGATCTCATAACGGATAAGGTGCTGTATGACGCGACCCTGCGCAACCTGCAAACCCTTGCCGAGGCGACCCAGCATCGGCCCGCTGACCTGAAACAACGATACCCGGGGATTCCCTGGAAACAGATCAGCTGCCTTCGCAACATCCTGGCGCACAATTATTTGGGCGATATCGACCCTCAGGCGGTACAGCGGGTCATCACCCAGAACCTCACTCCTCTGGAGGAGGCCATTGCCTCCATGCTGTCTGGGTCGAGCGCATGACCAATCAATCTGCCAGGCCAGTGCCATTCGCCCTGAAGGACGCACCTGCATTGATCGAGGCGGTGTTTCCCGCGCAGAAGATATCTTTCGAAGCGCAGCGGGAGCGTAAGGCCGGGGCGGGACAGACGCTGACGGCACTCGGCTCCTACTGGAAGGGCCGCAAGCCGCTAATCCTGGTGCGAGCCATCGTGCTGGGTAGCCTGCTGCCGCAGACCGACGATGCTGAAAAGGACCTGGAGATCTTCGAGAAGCTGATGGCCTTCGATGTGGGCGGCCTGGCGCGGCGGGAGCCGAAGATCAGCCCGGCGGAGATCGCCCGGCGCATCGAGCTGGCGGACCCTTGGCGCTACTTTGCGGCCTCTTTCAAGGGCGATAAGGAGGACGCCGAGGAGATCGAGGGGGCGCAATTCCCGCTGAATATTGACGATTATCCTGGTCTAAGCATCCGCTGGCGGCGGGATCTCGACGAGGCGGACAAGCTGGAGATCCTGGCCCGGACGCTGGCGACCTATCCCACCTACGAGGAGCGCGCGGGTCTCTGCAAGCGGCCGGAGGAGATGGATCAGGCGGCTCTGTACGCCCCCATCTGGCCCGCCGTGAACGCCCATCTCGGGCATCACGGCATCGAGGCCCATTCCCATCAGGAGTTGGTCGAACAGCTCGGCATCCTGCGCTACGGCCATCGGCCCCGGGTGGGGGATACCTTCTGCGGTGGAGGCTCCATCCCCTTCGAGGCCGCGCGACTCGGCTGCGACGTCTATGCCTCGGACCTCAACCCCATCGCCTGTATGCTGACTTGGGGGGCGCTCAACATCATCGGTGCCTCGCCCGAGAAGCGCGCCGAGATCGAGCAAGCGCAAAGGGAGGTGGCGGAGGCGGTGGACCGCGAGATCACGGCGCTGGGCATCGAGCACGACAGCCAGGGCAACCGCGCCAAGGCGTATCTCTATTGTATGGAGGTGTTGGACACGGACACGGGTTGGCGTGTGCCGATGGCCCCGAGCTGGGTGATCTCAAAGAACCGCAACGTCATTGCCAAGCTAGTCCCCGATCACGCCAATCGACGTTTTGATATTCAGGTGCTCACTGGTGTTTCCATCGCAGAGATGAAGGCTGCGGAGCACGGGACGGCGCGCGACGGAAACCTGGTCTACGAACTCGATGGCAAGACGTACCTCACACCGATCAAAACCCTGCGCGGGGATTATCGTGATCCGGACGGAAACCTCGCTAGCCATCTCCGCCGATGGGAAAAACATGATTTCAAGCCGTGGCGGGATGACATCCTTCAGGAGCGGCTCTATTGCATCCAGTGGATTACGCACGAGTCCATGGGGCAGTCCCGTAAAGAGACTTTCTTCGCCCCAGTGACCTTTGAGGATCTGGAGCGAGAGCGTAAGGTTGAGGCCATCGTCGCTGAAAACCTGACACGCTGGCAGGAGGAGGGACTGGTACCGGAGATGGCGATCGAAATCGGGGGGCCACCTCGTTATCAGGGGCGCGAGCTGATCATCGCAAGAGGTTGGACTCATTGGCATCATTTGTTCACGCCACGAGAGTTGTTATCTCTCTCAGAATTACGATTGAAGGGCATCAGCTCCCCCTATGCGACGCTTTTTTTGCCGAAAACACTCGACAATAGTTCAAAGCTTGCACGCTGGTATATCCGTGGGAATTCAATTGGAGGATCCGACTTCGTGGTGGGGGTGTTTTACAATCAGGCGCTTAACACATTGCTAAACTACGCGAACAGATCAGTATTCGATCAACAGTATTATTTTGAGACATCTCATTATGCAATAGCGTCCAATTCCGAAGTGCGAGCCTGTCAAGCGTCGCAGATTCGAGAAGATCTAGATTTGTTCATCACGGATCCCCCTTACGCTGATGCGGTTATGTACCATGAAATTACTGAGTACTTCATTGCATGGCTTCGCAAGAGTCCTCCGCCGCCTTTTGACAAATGGGTTTGGGATTCGCGTCGGGACCTTGCTATCAAGGGGTCCGGCGATGACTTTCGACGCGGAATGGTGGACGCCTACCAGTCTATGACCGAGCACATGCCGGATAACGGTATGCAGTGCGTGATGTTCACGCATCAAGACACCAGCGTCTGGTCCGACATGGTGAGCATCTTCTGGGCGGCCGGGCTGCAAGTGGTCGGAGCCTGGTACATTGCCACCGAGACCAATTCCGTACTGAAGAAGGGCGGTTTTGTGCAAGGTACCGTGATCCTGATGCTGCGCAAGCGCCTGAGCGAGGACCGCCCCGGCTTCAAGCAGCGCATCCTCCCCGAGGTGAAACGGGAGGTGGACGCCCAGATCAAGCAGATGCTGCATCTCAACACCAAGACCGAGGCCAAGATGGGCACGCCCGTTTTCAACGACTCGGACCTGCAAATGGCTGGCTATGCGGCGGCGCTCAAGGTGTTGACCGGCTACACCAGCATCGGCGGCGAGGACGTGACCGCCTTCGCCCTGCGCCCACGGCGCAAGGGTGAGACCACGGTTGTCGACGAGATCGTCGAGCAGGCGGCCGAGACCGCCAACGGTCTGCTGGTCCCCGAGGGACTCGATCGCGAGACCTGGGCGGCCATTGGTGGCATCCAGCGCTTTTACCTGCGTATGCTGGACATGGAGACCACGGTGGCGTCCAAGCTCGACAACTACCAGAACTTCGCCAAGGCCTTCCGGGTGCAGGACTACGCGGCGGTGATGGCGAGCATCAAGCCCAACGCGGCGCGGTTGAAGTCTATCTCCGAGTTCAAACCCCGCGATCTCACCGACCACACCGAGATCGGCCCGACCCCGCTCGGGGCCCTGATCGTCGCCCTTCAGGAATTCCTCGCTGACAAGGAACCCGAGGTGGTGATGTCCAACCTGAGAGATGCTGTGCCGGACTATCTGCATCGCCGGCCGCTGCTGATCGACCTGGCGGGTTTCATCGCAGCCAAGGCCCGGGGTCCGGAGACCCGCCGCGCCGCCGAGGCCATCGCCAGCCGGATAAAGCACCAGAGACTCCAATGACTGATGTCTTCCATAGCCAGCGATTCGATAAGAAGGTTTGGTTGACCAATCATGCAATCGAATCAATGGCGAAGCGGAATATCACGCTGAACGAAATTAAGACGCTGATTGAAAAAGGTTTTTTCGAGATAAATGAGTATCCGCATGGGTGGATCTTTCACCACTTCGCCGCTCGCACTGATAATCTGGTCTGCGCTGCGATCGTCAACCAACAAGCCATTGTCATCAAAACCGTGATGATCAACTGGAAGCTAAGGGGTTCGTCATGAAAATCGTTTACTACGAACAGGATGACACACTCTTCATTGAGTTCTCGAAGAACAAGGTGGTGCGTGATGAGTCTCTGAACTGGAATATCCATATTGGTTACACCGAAGATGGCATCGGTGAGATTACGATACTGGATGCCGAAAAGAGCGGGCTTTATCCGCTGCAGATGGAGCGGGTGATCGCCGATGCGGCATGACAGTCTCGCGAGTTTCGCCGATCCGTATCCATCCGAGTGCGCCTGCAACCTGCTCGACCAGACCCTGGTGCGGGTGGATCGGCAGACCTACCAACACTTCCTGGCCGTTCTGGCTCAGCCTCCGGACGGAGAAGGCTTCGAGAGGCTGATGCGTGCCCCAAGCCCCTGGCAATCTTGAGCTTTGATGCCTTTACATCGCTTTCCGAGGGATACCGCGTCGAGGTTTTTTCCTGCGGCGTACAGATACTGGACGAGTGGTTGACCTTGATGCTGTTGATGTCATTGCAGCGGAAGCCGCTTGCCGCGTCTCCATGAGCCTCCGATCTTACTGATATCCCCGAGAGCAGGATGACGATCCGCCGCCTCTCTTCCCGCACCCACCGGCTCGACCAGAGCTTTCTGGCCGAGCAACTCCAGGGCGCCCGTTCCTATCACCGTATCGCCGGCTACTTCACCAGTTCCCTCTTCGAGATCGCCCACGAATGGCTGGAATCCGTCCAGGAGGTGCGCATCGTCTGCAATGTGGACCTGGCCCCGGAAGACCTGAAGGTCGCCCAACTGCGGGAGGGGCGGATGCTGGGGCGCTGGAACGAGCGCTCCATCGAGGCGGAATCCCTGCTCAATCGCGAGCGCTACCAGCGGCTGGATGCCTTTCTGGCCCGACGCGGCCAGGTGATTCGCGTGGCGCCGGACAGTATTTGCGGCTTCGTTCATGGCAAGGCTGGGGTCATCGTGCGGGCGGACGGGCGCAAGGTCGGTTTCATCGGCTCGATGAACGAGACCCGCCAGGGCTGGCAGCGCCATTACGAGATCCTTTGGGAGGATGACTCGCCCGAGGGCGTGGCCTGGATCGAGGACGAGTTCGAGTACCTCTGGCAGGCCGCCAGGCCCCTGCCGGAGGCGGTGTGCCGCGAGGTCCGGCGGCGGGGCCGGCGCTTTGAGGTTGGCCTGCCCGATATCCAGACCGATGAGATGCTGGCCCCGGCGGCCCTCATCGAGTCGCCGCTCTACCTTGAGGGACTGTCTCTCCAACCCTGGCAGCAGGGCTTTGTGGGCGAGTGCCTGCGCCATTTCCAGGACCAGGGTCAGGTGCGGCTCTTGCTGGCGGATGAAGTGGGCCTGGGCAAGACCCTCTCCCTGGGTTGCGCCGCCCTGACTCTTTGCTTGTTGATGGAGAAGGGGCATCGCCGTCGCAAGCCCATCGTGATCTTCGCCCCGGCCACCCTCTGCGAGCAGTGGCAGACGGAGATGATCGACAAGCTCGGCATCCCCTGTGCCCGCTGGCACTCGGCGCGCAAGGTCTGGCTCGACCCCGAGGAGCGGACGATCTCGCCGGCGGGCCCCGAACACATCGCCCGTTGCCCCCTGCGCATTGGCATCATCTCCACTGGCCTCATGGTCCAGCCCTCCCAGGAGAAGCAGATCCTGATGGGCATCGGTTTCGGTCTGGTGATCCTCGACGAGGCCCACAAGGCGCGCACTCGCCAGGGACTGGGTGCGGACGCGGGGGCCCCGAACGGACTGCTGGCCTTTATGCTGAATCTGGCGGATCGGGCTGACCATCTGCTGCTGGGCACTGCCACACCCATCCAAACCCGGGCCGAGGATCTGTGGGACCTGATGCGGGTGCTACAGCGGGGCAGTAACGGTTTTGTCCTCGGCAATGCCCTGGCGCCCTGGCATAACCCGACGCGCGTGCTGCCCATCCTGAGTGGCGCCCAGCGGGTGGAAAATCCAGACTTTGGTTGGCTCCTGCTGCGCTCCCCCTTGCCGACCACGGACTCGACCAACGAGCCCAATGCCCGGCGGCTGTTCCGCAACCTGCGCGAAGAGCTGGGACTGAGCCCGCGGGAGCATCTGGCCGGGTCCTTGAACGAGTTGCCGGGCGACTTGCGGGACGATCTGGAGATCGAACTGGAGCGGGTCATCGACGGGGCCAGCTTTTTCCAGCGGGAGAACCCCCTCGTCCGCCATGTCGTCTTGCGTAAGCGGGTGACACTGGAAGCGCGTGGCCTGCTGGACAAGATTGCCGTCAACGTCCACCCCGATGCGGACTTGATCCAGGACCCGCACCGCTTCAATGCCCTCTTCCAGGACCTGGCGCTGCGCACCACGCCAGATTTCGATCGGGCCTATGGCGAGGCCCTGAATTTTGGTGAAGTGCTCACCCGGCGGGGCAAAGGGGGTGGCTTCATGAAGAACCTGATGCAGCAGCGGGTCTGCTCCAGCGTCATCGCGGGCATCAATACCGCGACTCGCCTGCTGGCCGGCAGGACTGAGATAGCAGAGACCGAGGAGGCTGAGGAGGAAGTGGCCGTCCAGGACGACGAGGAACGGGCTGCCCTGGAGACCCTGATCCTGACTCTGGAGGGGATGGACGACGACCCCAAGCTGCGGGCTATTCGCTATTACCTCAACGAAGAGGGCTGGTTGGCGCTGGGTTGCATCATCTTCAGCCAGTATTACGACACGGCGCGCTGGGTGGCGGACGCCCTGGCCGCCGAGCACCCGGGCGAGATCATCGGCCTTTATGCCGGAGCGGACAGAAGCCGACTCTACCGCGAAGGTCAGGTAGTTGGTATCGCCCGCGAGGAACTCAAGCGTATGGTCGCCGACCATGACATCCGCATCATGGTCGCCACCGATGCCGCCTGTGAGGGTCTGAATCTCCAGACCCTGGGGACCCTGATTAACGTTGATCTGCCCTGGAACCCGACCCGGCTGGAGCATCGAATTGGACGCATCAAGCGCTTCGGCCAGGCGCGCCCGGTGGTGGACATGCTGAATCTGGTTCATCAGGGCACGGTGGACGAGATCGTCTATGCCCGCCTGTCGGAGCGGATGCACAACCGCTACGACCTCTTCGGTGGCCTGCCCGATACCATCCACGACGACTGGATCGAAGATATCGAGAACCTGGGCGAGCGGATAGACCGCTATATCGAGGAACGGCGGCAGGCCACTGGCTTTGATTTGCGCTACAACGACAGCATCGAGTCCACGGATAACGCCTGGCGGGACTGCGCCGGGGTGCTATCCCGGCGGGATTTCGATAACCTCATGCGTCAGGGTTGGGGCGGCTAGCCATGACGCCGGCATCTGCGCTAGGCGTTGCCCTCGGGGGGATGCTCGGCCAGCCAGTGTCGGGCAATCTCTTCCCGCCGGCAGATCCACACCCGCTCATGGCTTTGGACGTAATCGAGAAAGCGCGCCAGGGCCATAGCGCGGGCCGGATGACCGCTGATGCGGCCGTGGAGCCCAACGCTCATCATCTTGGGGTGGGATGCGCCCTCTTGCCACAGGAGGTCGAAGGCGTCCTTGAGCAGACGGAAGAAATCGTCCCCACAGGCAAAACCGTTCGTTAGCAGGTAGCGGGCGTCGTTGTTGACCAGGGTATAGGGGATCACCAGGTGGGCGGGCGATCCGGGGAGCCAATAGGGCAGATCGTCGTTATAGGCGTCCGAACTGTAGAGGAGGCCGCCCTCCTCGCGCAGGAGACGGCGGCTATGGTGACTGACGCGCCCCGTGTACCAGCCCACCGGACGTCGGCCGCAGAGCCGTTCAATGATTTCAATGGTCAGGCGGATGTGCTGCCGCTCTTCGTCTTCAGGGATGTCGCGATAGTCCAGCCAGCGGTAGCCATGCCCGGCAACCTCATGCCCGGCCGTGCGCAGGGCCTGGGCGATCTTGGGGTTGAGCTCCAGGGCTTGACCGACGGCAAAGGCGGTCAGGGGCAGGCCGCGCGCGCTGAACAGGTCCAGGACGCGCCAAACCCCGGCGCGGGCGCCGTATTCATACATGCCCTCGACGCTGAGATCGCGCTCCGCCATGCGTGCGGGGCGGCCGGGCAACTCATGGAGATAGGCCTCGGATCGGGGGTCGCCATTGAGGATGCAGGACTCCGCGCCTTCCTCGATGTTGAGCACGAATTGCACCGCGACGCGGGCTTGGCCCGGCCAGCGTGGCTGGGGTGGGCGACCGCCATAACCGACGAGGTCGCGCTCGGACATCAGCCCAGTTCGAAGGTCGTGACGCCGAAGATGCGCGAATGAGTGAGTTCGGGAAATGGGCCCAGATACATGCGGGCGCAGCCGAAGACCTCGACCATGTGCTGTTGGCGCACCAGATCCAGGGCGGCGGGATTATTTTCCGGGGTGTCGAGGAAGAGGGGTCCGCCGGCGGCAAACCCGGCCAGGTGCGCATAGAGGGCCTGAGCGGCCGACGCATCGTCGGCAAACAAGGGGCCGATCTTGCAGCCTTCGCCACAGCGGCGGATCACGCCATAGCCGCTCAGTTGCCCAGCGCGGAGGCAGCCCAAGGCGAGGGCATCGGCTTGATTGATCCAACCGGCCAGGAAAGTGGGGCGGGGGGCGGGGAAGCAGGTGCGGTCGTAAGCCAGAATCTGATCAAAAGGCAGGTTGGCTAAGGGGACCATCTCGGCGTCGCCAAGCGGCGGGGTTCGGAAATTGCCCGGTATCTCGGTGCGAAACCGGATGTCCCGATGAGAGAAGACGAAGCCACCCTTGGCATAGTAGTCCTGCATGGCGAAGACGCCGTCCATGCCAACAGTCGCCCCGGGGTGCAGCCGGGCGAGCAGGCGCTCGCGGCGGGCGTGCCAGAGGCTATTGCCGAGACCCTGCCCGCGAAACTCCGGCCGGATGATGAAGAAACCCATGAAGCCGAATGCCCCCTGGTAAGAGGTGATAGCGCCACCCCCAATCAAGGCACCGCCGAGGTCCGCCGCGATGAAGGCATCGGGGTCGGTGGCCCAAAACAGTTCGGCATCATGTCGGCCGGGATTCCAACCCTCGCGGGCGGCCCAGTTGACGAGTTCGTCCACCTCGGGACGGGTCATGTTGCGGATTACCAGCTCATGGGTCATTGGCAGGCTCTTATGGATGGGTCTGGGCAAAGGCTAAGGGCGCGCCGGATGGCCGTCAAGGCTGACCGAGCCGCGGATATCATCCCAAGCGCGGGCTTGCTTTGGCGAGTCTCAGCCATTACCCAGCCAGGGCCTGATCCGTTAAACCCAGAAAAAAGTTGGCTTCCGCGCCGTGCGGGTCATAATTCAGGCTATACATCAGCTGGAGGAACCCATGGACATCTCGACGGCCGTCATTCTCGCGCTCGCCTTGCTGGGCCTGTTCTACATCGTAGCTATCTATAATCGGCTGGTGGCGTTGCGAAATCGCTTTCGTAACGCCTTTGCTCAGATCGAGGTGCAGCTCAAGCGCCGCCATGATTTGATTCCCAATCTGGTAGAGATCGCCAAACGCTATCTGGAGCATGAGCGTGAGACCCTGGAGGCGGTGGTCGCGGCACGCCAAGGGGCGGTGACGGGACTGGCGCGGGCGGCGGCTGACCCTGCGAACGCGGCGGCCATTACCGGGCTTGGCCAGGCGGAGGGGGCGCTGACGGGGGCCCTTGGGCGGCTGAATCTTGTCGTGGAGGCCTATCCGAACCTCAAGGCCGATGCCAACATGCGGCAGTTGCATGAGGAGCTGGCGAGCACGGAAAATAAGGTGGCCTTCGCTCGGCAGTCCTTTAACGATGAGGTGATGGCCTACAACACCTATCGGCAGTCCTTCCCCCAACACCTGCTGGCTGGCCTGTTCGGCCACGGCCAGGAAGCACGTTGGCTGGAATTTGCCGATAGCGCCGCTATCCAGCAGGCGCCCCAGGTCCGCTTTTAAGCGTCACGGGTCATGGATTTCTTTGGCGCCCAGGACAAAGCCCGGCGGCGCGCGGTCTGGCTGGTAATTCTGTTCGCCCTGGGGGCCACCAGCTTGGTGGCCCTCACCAGTCTCCTGCTGATGTTTATCCTGGGCCTGTTCTGGACAATTTCCCCTGCCCATCCGACGGGTTCCTTAACGAATTTCGATTGGCGCACCTTCTTCGGCTTCGCGGCCCTGGTCTCGGTCGTTATCGTCGCCGGCAGTCTCTATAAAATTGTGGTTCTGTCTCGGGGGGGCGCCGCGGTGGCGGAGGCCTTGGGCGGTCGCCTGATCGCCCCGGATACGGATGATCCCGAAGCACGCCGGGTACTGAATCTGGTCGAGGAGATGGCGATCGCCTCGGGGACCGTGGTGCCCAGTCTTTATGTGCTCGAAGAGGAGGCTGGGATCAACGCCTTTGCTGCAGGTCTCACCCCCACCAATGCCGTTATCGGGGTGACGCAGGGGGCAGTGGAAGGCTTATCCCGGGATCAACTACAGGGGGTCATAGCCCACGAATTCAGCCACATCCTTAACGGCGACATGCGGTTGAATATCCGTCTGGCGGGATTTTTACACGGGATTCTGCTCATTGGTTTGATCGGGCGGGGGCTGGTCCAGGCCGGTGGGCATGGCGCGGGCCGGCGCGGGCGTGACAGCTTCGCCTTCATCCTGGTGGGGGCGGGGCTCGTGGCCACCGGCTCTATTGGCACCCTCTTCGCGAATCTCATCAAGGCTGCGGTAAGTCGCCAGCGAGAATTTTTGGCGGATGCCGCTGCTGTCCAGTTCACCCGTAATCCCCAAGGCATCGCTGGGGCACTGAAACGTATCGGAGCGGCAGGTATCCATGGCCTGCTTGTCCATCCCCGCGCCCCGGAGATGAGCCATGCCTATTTTACCCAGGGGGTCAGCTCCTTCCTGGGACGACTTGCCGCCACCCATCCGCCCCTGGAAACACGTATCCGTCGTCTCGAACCGCTCTGGAACGGGCGCTTCGTGGAGGCTCTGGAGGCTAATGAGCCGCCAGTGAGTGGGAAGGTGCAGGCCAGCCCGTCCCTGGCCTCAGGTCTCGCGAGTCCCACGGGGGCCATGCTGGCGGCCGGTGCGGGGACTGGTCTTGCCCAGGCTACCCAGGTGGCCATCGATCAGATAGGCCGGCCCGACGAGACTCATTTGCATTACGCCCAAACCCTGATCGGCGAGTTGCATCCCGCCTTGCGATGGGCCGCCCGTGAGCCCTATGGCGCTCAAGCCTTGATCTTCGCGTTGCTTTTGGATCGCGATGCCGCTATCCACCAACGCCAGATCGCCTATCTGGAAACGAGTGCCGAAGTGGGCCTGAGTGCCGAGACCGAGCGTCTCTTTCCCGCCGTCCTCGCGACTCGGCGCGAGCATCGCTTACCTCTGCTGGACCTGTCCCTGCCGGCCCTGCGCCAGCTCTCCGCACCGCAAGCTCAGGGCTTTAGGGCGGCACTGGAGGCTCTGATCGCTGCCGACGGTCGGGTCAGGCTATTCGAGTGGTGCCTGTCCCGCATACTGCTCTCCGGACTGGCGCAGGGTTACGTCAATAGCCGGCAAGGCGGGGCGGGGCGAGCGGAATGCGCCGACCTCCCCGGGGATTGCGCCCTGATCCTGTCGCTACTGGCCCGGATTCAGGACAATGGCGATGCCGTGCGGCTGGCCTCAACCGCCGCGCGCCAGGCCATCGGTCTTGCCGTAGCCCTACCCTTGGAGGAAGAGGCGTCTGTGGACCACCGTGCCCTCGATCAGGCCTTGGAGCGACTGGCGGCGCTCAAGCCCCAGGCCAAGCATCAATTGTTGCAGGCCTGCGCGGCCGCCATTCTGGCTGATGAGAAGGTCACGCCCGCGGAGTTGGAGGTGCTACGAGCCATCGGGGCTGTTTTGGACTGTCCCATACCGCCGCTGCAACTTCCTGGGTCGATACCAATACCCGGCTGATTGCAAACCAAAGGGCATTCGGCGGGATTTCCCTTCTGGAAAACAGCGTGTAGCGGCCACCGGATCACAGCTAATGGCAAAATTTTTGAAGTTAGGTCAACCGATGAAGTTGCTTGCGTTATTGACCCTTGGCCTTTTACTGTCGCTTTCCCTCCTGGGCGGCTGTGGCACGACGCGGGAAGTACAATACACGGGTCCTCAGGCCGACGGCTGGGAGCATAAGCCCTTGGATTTCAAAACAGTTGCTATCGCCGTTAAATCAGAAGTCCCGGGGACCGAGAGGGCGGAAAAACAGCTTATTTTCGCCTTGGAGGTCGAATTTCGCTATAAAAAGAAATCTGTCGTCAAGTCTGGGGGTGATATAGATGTCACCGTTATTATTAAATCCCTGAATGACGTACCGCGAGAAAGCCGGGTTTGGCTTGGGAGTCTGGCGGGAAGCGCGACATTGCACGCGGATGTAAGGATTAAAGGTAAAAGAATAAAACCATTTTCATTTGCTGTTGAAACGATTTCGCGCGGCGCCGGTACCACGGATGATTTTTTGACCGGGAAGGGCGGCAGCACGCAGGACATGATGGAGCGAACCGCGGAAGTTATTGTCGCAGAACTTATCCCCTAGTCAGGCAAATTTTCTGGTAAATGATCCCTGGAAATGCTTTTCACTTTCCTCCCTTTTTGCACTCAGCTTCAAATTCGGCAAGGGTATAATTGATATGTTGCAAGTTTGTTCATTGCACGACGCCAGTTCGTCGGGGAGGGAGGTGTCCATTACCATTGATGTGAACCCCTTTGGGTAGGGCCTGGCCGTTGGAGATTGGAGTCTAGGGCGTGAATATTTATCGTCTTAGCCCGATCTTGGGGGGCAAATCAAGACAAGGGTTATTTAAGAATATTCTAATTATTACCATTCATGTTGACATTTTCAGTTAAAAATGGAATGTTAAGGAGACACTGATTTATTACACCCTTACTGATTGCATGTGATATAATGCTTTCCATCTTCTCCCCCGACCGCGAATTGCCCCATGCCCCAGCAGATCTCCTTCGCCCAAGCCGAGTATGACGC
>WBZT01000809.1_pt1 | contig 24522 bp, 22 predicted proteins | sample 5204241 | NCBI WGS metagenome assembly WBZT01 (sample SAMN12344358, study PRJNA552823) | activated sludge metagenome | biome: Activated sludge suspended growth; feature: Nitrification reactor; material: Wastewater; isolation source: activated sludge from nitrification reactor of wastewater... | reverse complement strand
GACCTTCAGCCGGTGTAGTGCGCGCTGCGTCAACGCGATCGTCTCCTCTGGCATCGTCCCCTCCGGTGATCAAAAGGGGACATTTCTAAACTGCACAAAGGGGACATTACTACTTTGGGCTAACAAGCCCAAATTGGTCCTTGCACCCTCTCCTGAGGGTCTGTATCATCCCGCCCCTCAGACGACAGGCGCGTAGCTCAGTTGGTTAGAGCACCACCTTGACATGGTGGGGGTCGTTGGTTCGAGCCCAATCGCGCCTACCATTTTTTTAACGACCCGTTACTCGACCTTATCCCGTACCAGCGGTTGTAGGTCTGAACGGGTAGTTTTGTGATTTTCGGCGGCCGGCGCACCGTTGTTGGCCATGAACTGAATCACGTGATCCCTCGTACCGATCACCACTGGACAGGCAGAGCGCCCATGCCCCGGATCACCCTCCCCGACGGTTCCGTCAGGTCTTTTGACGACCCCCTTTCCGTGGCTCAGGTCGCGGCCAGCATAGGGCAGGGCCTGGCCCGTGCCGCCCTGGCTGGCAAAGTCGATGGCCGCCTCGTCGATACCTCGCATCTCATCACTCATGACGCCAGTCTGGCCATCGTCACCGCCCGGGACGAGGAGGCCCTGGAACTGCTCCGCCATGATGCCGCCCATGTCATGGCCCAAGCGGTCCAGGAACTCTATCCCGGCACCCAGGTGACCATAGGCCCTGCCATCGAAAACGGCTTCTATTACGACTTTTCCCGCGCCGAGCCCTTCACCCCGGAGGACTTGGGCGCTATCGAGCAGCGTATGCACGAGATCGTTGCCCGCGACCTGCCCTTGGAGCGCGAGGTCTGGGACCGCGAGGACGCCAAGGCCCTTTTCGCTAGCATTGGCGAGGACTTCAAGGTCCAGATCATCGAGAACATCATTCCCGAGGGGGAAGAGGTCTCCATCTACCGCCAGGGCAATTGGTTCGACGTCTGCCGCGGCCCGCATCTGCCCAGCACGGGCAAGCTCGGCAATGGCTTCAAGCTAATGAAGGTGGCCGGCGCCTACTGGCGGGGTGATTCCTCGCAACCCATGCTGCAACGCATCTATGGGACTGCCTGGCGTGACCGCAAGGAGCTCAAAGATTATCTCCAGCGCCTGGCGGAGGCGGAGAAGCGCGACCACCGCAAGATAGGCAAGGCCCTGGACCTCTTCCATACTCAGGAAGAGGCGCCGGGCATGGTTTTCTGGCATGACAAGGGCTGGACCATTTATCTGATCCTGGAGGACTATATTCGGTCCCAACTCAGGGGGCACGGCTACCTTGAGGTCCACACCCCCCAGATTATCGATCGCAGCCTTTGGGAGCGGTCGGGTCACTGGGAAAAGTTCCGCGATGACATGTTCGTCACCGAGGCCGAGGAGCGGGTCTTTGCCATCAAGCCGATGAACTGCCCGGCTCATATTCAAATTTTCAATCACGGGCTCAAGAGTTACCGCGACCTGCCCCTGCGCCTGGCGGAGTTCGGTTCTTGCCACCGCAACGAGCCCTCCGGGACCCTGCACGGCCTGATGCGGGTGCGCAACTTTGTCCAGGATGACGCCCACATCTTTTGCACCGAGGACCAGATCCTCGCTGAGGTCCTGGACTTCATCGACCTGCTCTACGGTATCTACCGGGATTTCGGCTTCGACGAAGTGCTAGTGAAGTTTTCTACCCGCCCGACCAAACGCGTGGGTTCCGACGCTAGCTGGGACAAGGCCGAGCAGGCCTTGGAGAACGCCCTCATCAAGAAGGGCCTGGCCTTCGACCTGCAACCTGGGGAAGGCGCCTTCTACGGTCCCAAGATCGAGTTCTCCCTCCGGGACTGCCTGCAACGGGTCTGGCAGCTCGGCACCATTCAGCTTGATTTCTCCATGCCGGAGCGCCTGGGCGCCCACTATATCGCCGTTGACAATAGCCGCCAGACCCCGGTCATGCTGCACCGTGCCGTACTGGGTTCCCTAGAGCGTTTCATTGGCATTCTGATCGAACACTATGCGGGGGCCTTGCCACTGTGGCTTTCCCCCGTGCAGGCCGTCGTTCTAAATATCACCGACCGCCAGGCCGACTGGGCGCGGGAAGTCGCTACCACTCTGACGAATAAGGGCTTCCGGAGCCATCTGGACTTGAGAAACGAGAAGATCGGCTTTAAAATCCGCGAGCACACCCTGCAGAGGGTACCTTACCTGCTGGTAGCAGGTGATCGCGAGGTCGAGACCCGCACCCTTTCGGTACGCAACCGCCAGGGTCAGGATCTAGGCACCTTGAGCTTGGACGATATGATCGTCCGACTCAGCGAGGAAGTGGCCCAAAAAGTTTAATTAAGGCCGGCGGACACCTTGCCCTACAAGCACAGGGCCTGGGTTTCCCCGGCTGTTTTTTTCCCTGACTGGAGGAACCTGCGATAGCTGCGCCAAAGAGAAACCGCGTTAACAAGGAAATCAACGTACCCGAGGTACGGCTCATCGATGCGGAAGGTCAACAGGTTGGTATTCTAAGGACTCGCGAGGCCTTGGACCGGGCGGCTGAAGAAGGTCTGGACCTGGTCGAGATCGTGCCCAATGTGGAACCACCGGTCTGCCGCCTCATGGACTTCGGGCGCTTTCTCTTCGACCAGAAGAAGAAGAGGGCCGAGGCGAGAAAGAATCAGAAGCAGGTCGAAATCAAGGAAATCAAATTTCGTCCAGGGACGGAGGAAGGAGACTATCAGGTCAAACTACGCAACCTGACGCGTTTCCTCAACGAAGGGGACAAGGCCAAGGTCACGATGCGCTTCCGCGGGCGTGAACACGCCCACCGCGATCTGGGGCTCGAACTACTCCAGCGCGTGGAAAAGGACCTGGCCAGCATCAGTATCATCGAGCAGCAACCCCAGATGGAAGGACGCCAGATGGTTATGGTACTGGGCCCCAAGAAAAAATAGCGGCGAGCTGCGCACCCCTCCTGGCCAGTGGCAGCGCGGGTGCGCAATGGCGGATCCCGATGACGGGACCGTCTCGGATGGGGATGCCCGCGGGCCGTCAGGTGGATGGCCCGAATGGCATCCCAATATACCGATAGCCGCCATCAGCAATGATCAATAGCGGAGTGTTGCAAAATGCCCAAGATCAAAACCAATCGCGGGGCCGCCAAGCGTTTTTCGTTTACCGGTTCCGGAAAAATCAAACGGAATGCCTCCCATCGGCGGCACATCCTCACCAAGAAGCCGACCAAGCGGAAGCGCCACCTGCGCGATCCCGCCATGCTCCACCAGGCCGACATGAAGATGGCCATGAGGATGATGCCCTACTGCTGAGCCCCTCCCGAACCCTTGCGGGTTTGGCGAGCCATCGACAGTCCTAATATGATGAATTATTTCCGGAGAAGCATTCCATGCCACGCGTAAAACGCGGCGTCATCGCGCATGCACGCCACAAGAAGGTTCTGGACGAAGCCAAGGGTTATTACGGTGCCCGCAGCAAAGTCTTTCGTGTCGCCAAGCAGGCCGTTATCAAGGCCGGCCAATATGCTTATCGCGATCGCCGCCAGAAGAAGCGCATGTTCCGCGCCCTCTGGATCGCCCGCATCAACGCCGCCGCGCGCGAGTGTGGCCTATCCTACAGCCGGCTCATCAATGGCTTGAAACTGGCGGGCGTTGAACTCGATCGTAAGGTTCTGGCCGAGATCGCCTATCACGACAGCGAAGGCTTCGCCGCTCTCGCTGCCCAGGCCAAGGCCGCCTTGCCGCCCGCCGCTGCCTGATCGCACCCTTGGCCCAGCCAAGGGCATCCGTGAGTTGAGAGGCTTAAGCTCCTCAACGAGGCGGAGACCGGTTAGCCATTAGGAAGGGGAAAGGCCATGGTCTTTCCCCTTTTTTGTATCCAGACCAGACTTCCCCCCAGGGATCATCACTCCGAGCGACAACCATGAGCGCAGAAACCAGGCTCGGCATCGAGCCGCTTCAAGCGGAGGCCCTGGGCGAGATCGCCGCGGCCAGCGACTTGCCCGCCCTGGATCGGGTTCGGGTGCATTACCTGGGCAAAGCAGGCCTGCTGACCGCCCAGCTCAAGCAACTCGGCCGGCTGCCACCGGAACAGCGCCCCAGCGCGGGTCAGGCCATCAACCAGGCCAAGGTTCAGGTACAAGAGGCCATTGATGCCCGCAAGGACATCCTCGAAGAAGTGGCATTGGGGTTACGCCTGGCCAGCGAATGCATCGACGTCAGTCTGCCTGGTCGGGGTCAACAGCCGGGCGGTCTGCACCCCATTACCCGCGCCTTGCGACGCATCGAGCGCCTCTTTGCCAATGCCGGCTTCGAGGTCGCGGAAGGCCCGGAGGTGGAGGATGACTACCACAACTTCGAGGCCCTCAATATCCCCGCCCATCACCCGGCGCGGGCCATGCACGACACCTTTTATTTCGACCAGCACCGGCTGTTGCGCACCCACACCTCGCCGGTGCAGATCCGGGTCATGGAGAACCAGGGGCCCCCGCTCAAGATCATCGCCCCCGGGCGCGTTTATCGCTGCGACTCGGACCTGACCCACACCCCCATGTTTCATCAGGTGGAGGGGCTGCTGGTGGACGAGGAGGTCAGCTTCGCCGATCTCAAGGGCGTGCTCTACGACTTCCTCACCAACTTCTTCGAGCGCGACCTGGAATTACGCTTCCGGCCCTCCTATTTCCCCTTCACCGAGCCCTCGGCGGAGGTGGATATCCAGTGCGTCATGTGCAACGGCACCGGCTGCCGAGTCTGCAAGCAGAGCGGCTGGCTGGAGGTGCTGGGCTGCGGCATGGTGTATCCGGAGGTCTTCCGCCACGTCGGCATAGACTCGGAACGCTATCTCGGCTACGCCTTTGGCATGGGCGTCGAGCGCCTGGCCATGTTGCGGTACGGCATCAACGATATCCGCCTCTATTTCGAGAATGACCTGCGGTTTCTCCGGCAGTTTGCGTGACCCGACGCGGGCCAACATTCCTTTTATTCGGTAGCGGGCTGGCACCCTAGGTCGCCCGCCAGGTAGGAACAGATGAGATTCAGTGAAGCCTGGTTGCGTGAGTGGGTGAATCCCGCCGTGGACACCGCCACTCTCGCGGATCAATTGAGCATGGCTGGCCTGGAGGTGGACGCCCTGATTCCCGCGGCGCCCGGCTTTACCGGCGTGCGCATCGGGCTGGTCCAGGCAGTCGAGCCCCACCCGGATGCCGCCAAGCTCCGCGTCTGCCGCGTCGACCTTGGCCAGGGCGAGCCGCTACAAATCATCTGCGGCGCCCCCAACGTCGCCGCTGGGCAGCGGGTACCCGTGGCCACCTTGGGGGCTGTTCTGCCCGGGGGACTCAAAATCAAGCGCGTCAAGCTGCGCGGCATTGAATCTCAGGGCATGATCTGCTCCGCGGCGGAATTAGGCCTGGCGGAGACCTCGGATGGCATACTCGCCCTGCCGAAGGAGGCCCCCATTGGCGCCGATTTCCGCACCTGGCTGGCCCTCGACGATACCTGCATCGAATTAGACCTGACCCCGGATCGCAGCGATTGTCTGAGCCTCGCCGGCGTGGCACGCGAGGTGGGCGTCATCAACCGATGCCCGGTGTGCGTCCCTCCCATCCCCGCCGTACCGCCAAGCCGTTACGATCGCTTCCCCGTGGAACTCCTGGCCCCGGAGGCTTGCCCGCGCTACGCCTGCCGCGTCATCCGCGCCATCAACCCCAGCGCCGAGACGCCCCTCTGGATGCGCGAACGCCTCCGCCGTTCGGGCCTACGCGCCATCAGCCCCGTGGTGGACGTCACCAACTATGTGCTCCTGGAACTCGGCCAGCCCCTGCATGGCTTCGACCTGGCCAGGCTGGAGGGCGGCATCAGGGTCCGCCTCGCCCACCCCGGCGAGCGGCTGGCGTTACTCAATGGCGACACCATCACCCTGAACGCCGGCACCCTGGTGATCGCCGACACCGCCAAGGCCGTCGCCCTGGCCGGCATCATGGGCGGCGCCGAGACCGCCGTCGGCGCCGAGACCCGTGACATCCTCTTCGAGAGCGCCTTTTTCGCCCCGGCCCACATCAGCGGCAAGGCCCGCGCCCATGGCCTCCACACCGACGCCTCCCACCGCTTCGAGCGCGGCATCGATCCCCAACTCCAGGTCCGGGCCCTGGAACGGGCCACCGCCCTCCTGATCGCCATCGCCGGGGGCGAACCCGGCCCCATCGTCGAGGCCGTCGCCGCGGCGCAGGTGCCGGCACGCTCCCGACTAGCCCTGCGGCGCGACCGTATCCGCCGCCTGCTGGGCCTAAGCCTGGACGACGCCACCCTCACCGACATCTTGACCCGCCTGGGCATGAATCTGACCCCGACGGCCGAGGGCTGGGAGGTGACCGCCCCCAGCAGTCGCTTCGACCTGGTGCACGAGGTGGATCTTATCGCGGAAATCGGCCGTATTCATGGCTACACCCGCATCCCGGCCCGCCATGCCTCCGCCTCCTCCGCCACCAAGGCCCCACCCGAGACCGCCTTCGATCTTGACCGCGCCAGGCTGGTATTGGTCGATCGGGGCTACCATGAGGTCATCACCTACAGCTTCGTCAACCCTGAACTGCAACGGCGACTGGACCCAGAGCAGACGATGCTGGTGCTCACCAATCCCCTCTCCCCGGAGATGTCCGCCATGCGCACCAGCCTCTGGCCCGGACTCATTCAGGCCGCCCGGGGCAATCTGGCCCGTCAGCAGGAGCGGATGCGTATCTTCGAGACGGGTCTGCGTTTCCGGCAGGACCCGTCAGGCCTGCGTCAGGAGGGCATGCTTGCCGGCTTGATTGTGGGTAAGACCCTGCCCGAGCAGTGGGGCGAGACAGCCCACGCCGCTGATTTCTTCGACCTCAAGGCCGACGTGGAGGCACTGCTGACCCTGACCGGGGCCACCGGCGACTTCCGCTGCGTTCCCAGCGAACACCCGGCCTTGCACCCGGGCCAGACGGCGTGCATTGAGCGCCAGGGTCGAGCCATCGGGCTCATGGGCATGTTGCACCCGGCTTTGGCAACGGAACTGGACATAGACGCCAACGCCTATCTCTTCGAACTGGCCCTCACGGGGCTCCGAGAGGGGGTTCTGCCTGCCTTCACGCCCATCTCCCGTTTCCCCGCCATCCGCCGCGACCTGGCAATTCTGGTCGATCGCGGCCTGCCATTCCAGCGCGTGCGTGACTGCGTGACGGCAACTGCCTCTGGCTGGCTGCGAGAACTGATCCTTTTCGATGTTTATGAGGGCGAGAGAATCCCCCAGGGTACAAAAAGTTTCGCTCTGGGATTGATTTTACAAGCCACTTCTCAGACACTTACGGATGAGGAAATAGAAACGACCATGGGCCGTGTCGTGGAGCGGCTGAGCATTGAACTTGGGGCTAAACTGAGAGATTGACGCGATGGCACTGACAAAGGCCGACATGGCCGAATACCTCCATGAACAACTGGGCCTCAACAAGCGCGAGGCCAAGGATATGGTCGAGATGTTCTTCGAGGAAATCCGGGTCGCCCTGGAGAGAGGCGAGCAGGTTAAGCTTTCCGGATTCGGCAATTTCGATCTACGCGAAAAAAAACAGCGCCCCGGCCGCAATCCCAAGACGGGTGAGGAAATCCCCATCACGGCCCGCCGCGTCGTGACCTTCCGCCCCGGCCAGAAACTCAAGTCGCGGGTAGAAGCTTATGTTGGAAACGAACAATAGCGCCAGCGACGGCGAGACGGGTGGCGAACTGCCGCCGATCCCCGGCAAGCGTTACTTCACTATCGGCGAGGTCAGTGAGCTCTGTGGCGTCAAGGCTCATGTGCTGCGCTATTGGGAACAGGAATTTCCCCAACTCAGCCCCGTCAAACGTCGCGGCAATCGCCGTTACTATCAGCGCCATGATGTCCTCATGGTCCGCCAGATACGCAACCTCCTTTATGATCAAGGGTTTACTATAAGTGGCGCCCGTCAGCAACTCGCTGGCGATAACGCCAAGCTAGACGCCTCCCAGAGCCAACAGATTGTTCACCAAATTCGCCACGAACTTGAGCAGATTCTGGATTTGCTGAGTCGCTGAGCCCCTTTTTCCTGGCCGGTAGTCTTGGCCGAACCAAGCCGCTGGCAGCCCGGCGGCTGTTCTTAAACCTATTTCCCGGTGCTCCGATCGCCATGGGATTCTTGTCCACCGCTGATACGGAGACCTGGCCATGATCCTGCCCCCCGAAGCCCGCCCCAAGTCGCCCAGGCCCCGCCTCCCGTGAATCACCCCAAGCCCAACGGGCGGGGCCAGCCGGTGGTCATCACCAGACCGCATAGCCCCGGGTCAGAGGCAGGCTGGCACAGTCCGCACCAGATTGGCACCTTCCTTCCCGCTGGACCCGTTCCGGCAGCTCTGAACGGCTTAATCTTCGCGACTTGGCAGGAGGCACCCGCTACCCTGCGCGACTGGTCCCGAGTCGCCGGCCAGCAACTGGACCTGGTGGAGCCCCAATTTGACACCCAGGGCAAGGAGCCGGCGGCGGGCCTCATCATCGAGGAAATAGACGGCCGCATCTGGATAGTCTGCCCCACCAACCGGTTTGCTGGCTGCGCAGCCAGCTTCCCCAAGGGACGCGCCGACGAAGGTTTATCACTGCAAGTCACGGCCATCAAGGAGACCTACGAGGAGACAGGCTTGCGGGTCGAAATCACGGGGCTGGTTGGCGACTTCCCGGGAGTCGTCACCATGGCGCGCTACTACCGAGCGCGCCGGGTCGGCGGTACCCCGGCGGATATGGGCTGGGAGAGCCAGGCGGTCCTGTTAGTGCCCAAAAACCAGTTAGTAGCAGTCGTCAACCTGCCCCGCGACCAGGAACTAGCCAGGCTCCTGGGCGGCTAGCCGCACTCGGAACAACCCAAGATCCCTCTGATCATGACCCTGCCCCCCTCAACCCCATCTCCTTGGCGGGTCCAGCCCCGCAATCCCCTGCATGGCCTGACGCTGGAGGCCATCCTAACCGCCCTGGTAGCGCATTACGGCTGGGAGGGCCTGGGAGATCGCCTCCCCGTACGCTGCTTTACCCAGGATCCGAGCATTTCCTCAAGCCTGAAATTCCTCCGCAAAACGCCTTGGGCGCGGGCCAAGGTGGAAGGTCTTTATCTTGTCATGCGGCGCGAGCTACGCAGAGGCCAACGCAGCCCCTGACGGATTCCCGAGCGCCAGCTTATTGGGCGACGAAGATCCCGATCCCTACTGTCAATTCGGCGCAAATCTGCAGTCCCGAATCCAGAACTCAGGCTTAGCAGGCCACCAGATGAAATTCGCCCCCCCAGTTGATGGTCCTTAACCTTCTTAAGGACCTCCGCCAACCCAAAGCCCAACCCCTGGATGGTTAGGCATGGGCGTCCAGATAAAACCACTGGCCGCCCTCCCGCGTGAAACGGCTGATTTCGTGCAACCGGTGGGCCCGGCCGGCGATTTTGTAGCAGGCGACAAATTCCACGGTGCCCCGATCGTCCTCGGGCTCGCCCTCTTCCGATCGAACGACTTTCAAGCCCAGCCAAGACACCGATTCCGTCTCGAGATCGAGTTGGGGGGGCCGAGTGGTCGGGTGCCAAGTCCGTAGCAAATAGTCGGATCGCTTCCGGACGTAGGCCACATAGCGCGAGCGCATCAAAGCCTCGGCCGTAGCCGGCAGCTGGCCAACATCCAGATAATGCCCACAGCAAGCGGCATAGGGGTTAGAGGTGCCACAAGGGCAGACATCCGGGGAAGGTTTACGTAAACCCATAAAGGTCACCATGGCTGTAGCAATCTAACGGCACCTATCCTTTCCATGGGGCCCAAGGCCTTGTCTGTACCTATTAGTTTGGTCAGAACCGGAAATCGGCCGAGGCGGGACTTGGGTTGTTCGTCTGAATGGGCGAGACCACCCTGGTGCCTGGGCACCAAGCATTGAATCGCCCTGATGTCGCAGGATTTCATGAAACCATGTCATAAAAAAACCGGCCACGAGGATCGGGCCGGTTTTTTTGCAAACCAAGGTGCCCAAGGCACCCTTGGCCGTTGACAAGCATTACATGATGTCGGTTTTGGTCAGCACAACCCGGCGCTGCTGAACGGAATCCGCCGGGTATTGCGGCAACAAATCACGCTTGCCGCGAGACACGGCGGGGGCGACGTTCTGAGCCGGATAGCCTTGGGCAATGATGTAGTTGCGAACGGCATCGGCGCGGCGTTGGCCAAGGGCCATGTTATAGGCGTCCGAGCCCACGGCGTCGGTATGACCCGTAACCGTGACAATCTCGGTCTGGGGAGTAGCCTCAATGTCCCGGATATACTGATCAATCAAGGCGATCTCTTCCTTGTTGACTACGTACCTGGGCACCTCGTATTTGTCGAACTCAAAGTTCAGGCGGATGGTAACCTCGTCCGCAACCACCACCTTTTGGGCGCAAGGGGGAAGGTTTTTGGGGCCGTCCGGGTAGGCACTCTGCCAGCATTCCCCAGCGCTGTTGACCCAGAGTTGGCCATCGGGGAAGGAACGGTCGCCGGCGGCGAACCAGAAGCTGTCCTGCTGCTCAACCGCTTGGGTGGCAGGCGCCAGCATGGCGACGGCCAGGGCAATCGGCGCCACGCGCCCAAGGGCGCGAAGGGTCTTCGTTGCTTTATACATGTTCTCTTATCCTCTGTTCAGGTTAGAAGGACTTGGTTTAGAAATCGGCGTTTCGGCAAAGGCCTGAAAGTATATATTAGACGAATGACAACAACGACGCCCACTGCCCTTTCCCTAAGCATAGCTTTCGGGAGGCCGCCCTCCGAAACCGCGGGTCCCAGCCTCTGTTGCGACTAATCGTCCGTCGTTCTTAATTGTAGCGTAAAACTCAGACAAAAGTGCAACCTTTTTCAATTTCCGACTTATTCGCAACGCCCCCAACTCCACGAATACATAACTTATTGAAAATAATAGACACAGCAGAGCTATGAAGGACGTGACAGCCATAATACTGTATCTTTATTGCAACGAACGCCATTCATCGTGAGGTTGCGCCGACCCAGACACAGCTTGCCTCTGGGCATCAGCCTCATCATCGGCGGCCAATTTCTCTTTGCTGCAATGGGGGTTGGGGTCCGATTTCTCGCTGACGAGGTGCCCAACGAGGTACTGGTGTTTTTTCGCAACATCCTGGGCCTCGCCCTGCTCGCACCCTGGCTGTTCAAGGATGGGCTCCCCAGCCTGCGCACCCAGATCCCCCATCTGCATCTCCTGCGGGGCGTCGCCGGGCTCGCGGCCATGTACTGCTTCTATTTCGCCATCATGCACCTACCTCTGGCGGAGGCCATGGTCTTGCTGCTCAGCGCGCCCCTTTACATCCCCCTCATCGGCCTGATCTGGCTCAAGGAGCCGGTGCCGGGACGGGTCTGGGTAGGTGTGGTCCTGGGATTTGGCGGTGTCCTGGTCATCATGCACCCAGGCCTCGAGGGCATCTCCACCCCCGTGGCCATCGCCCTGCTCGGTGGTTTCTTCGCCGCCATCGTTCAGGTCACCATACGCCGGCTCTCGGGTAGCGAACCCACCTTACGGATCGTCTTCTATTTCGCCTTAACAGGGGCACTCTTCTCGAGCTTGCCCTTAGCCTGGACCTGGAGTACGCCCTCCCCCCGCAATCTCGTCTGGGTGCTTGCTGTCGCCGTCTTTTCAACCCTGGGCCAGGTCTGCCTGACCCAGGGCCTCTCGATGGCCAGCGTCGCCCGCATGGGGATTTTCAGCTACTTCTCCGTCATCTTCGGCGCCGCCTTCGGCTGGCTGCTATGGCAGGAACCCATCACCAGTTGGAAGGTGACCGGTTCCCTCTTGATTATGCTGGCGGGGCTGCTAGCTGGCGGGTAACAGCGCCTGATCCGGAGGTCCGGTCAGGTGCCTCAGCAATCAGGAAAGCCGGGGCTGCCTACCGGAAAGCCTGCGTGGCGGTCCGCATCCGGAATAGCTCCTCGCTCACCCCACCCAGGCCCGGGCATTGCGGAACAGCCTCATCCAGGGCCCATCGTCGCCCCAACCATCGGGATGCCAGCTATGTTGGACGGCGCGAAAAACGCGTTCCGGATGGGGCATCATAATCGTGACCCGACCATCCCGGTTGGTCAGGCCGGCGATACCCAGAGGGGATCCGTTGGGGTTGGCGGGGTAGCGCTCAGCGATGCCACCGACATTTTCCACATAGCGAACCACGACCCGGTTGCCGGCAGACCTCAGGTGATCACCATCGCGGAACTCGGCCCGACCCTCCCCGTGAGCAACCGCGATAGGCATCCGCGAACCGGCCATGCCGGTCAGCAGGATGGAGGGCGTCTCCAGCACCTCCACCGTCAGGGTGCGGGCCTCGAATTGCTCGGAGCGATTGCGCACAAAGTGGGGCCAATGCTCGGCACCGGGGATGAGTTCCCGCAAATTCGATAGCATCTGGCAGCCGTTGCAGACTCCCAGGGTGAAGGTATCGGAACGGGCGAACCACGCCTGAAACTGGTCGCGAACCGAGGAATTGAAGAGGATGGACTTGGCCCAGCCTTCCCCGGCGCCCAGCACGTCGCCATAGGAAAATCCGCCGCAGGCAGCTAGGCCCTGGAAGCCTTCCAGCTCAATCCGCCCCGCCATGATGTCCGATATATGGACATCCACGCAGGCGAAGCCGGCCTGATGAAAGGCCGTTGCCATCTCGACCTGACCGTTAACACCCTGCTCCCGCAGGACGGCCAGCCTTGGCCGCGCCCCACGCAGAATGAAGGGGGCGGCGATATCCTCCTCGGGATCGAAGCTCAACTCGACGTGCAGACCGGGGTCGCCCGGGTCGCCAATGCGGTCATATTCCTCGGCGGCACAATCCGGGTTATCGCGCAGGGATTGCATCGCCAAGGTCGTTTCGGCCCAGACCCGCTGGAACTCCTTACGTGTCCCCGCCAGCACGGCTTCACCGTGGCGCAGGAAGCGGATAGCCCCCTCCCCCGCGACCTCGGGACTCCCGATCACGAAGGCAAAGGCCCCCAAGCCATGATCATGCAGCAGCTTAAGGACATCGTCTGTATCCGTGTGACGGACCTGGATGACCGCGCCCAGTTCCTCGCTGAAGAGGGCTGCGAAGGGCTCGCTGCTCAGGGCGTCCAAATCAATCTCAAGCCCGCACCGACCGGCGAAGGCCATTTCGCACAGGGTGACGAAGAGACCACCGTCGGAGCGGTCGTGATAGGCCAGAGCTAGGCCCTCCCCCGCCAGGTCACGAATGGCGGCGAAGAAGCGCTTGAGCGACTCCGGATGCTCCAGGTCCGGCCCCTTGTCCCCGATCTGCCCATAGACCTGCGCCAGACAGGAACCGCCCAGGCGGTTGCGGCCCGCCCCCAGATCGATGAGGATCAAATCCGTATCGCCGAGATCGGTGCGCAACTGGGGTGTCAGGGTACAGCGGGCATCGGTTACGGGGGCGAAGGCGGAGACAATCAGCGACAGGGGAGCCGTCATGGTGCGGCGCTCGCCGTTCTTCAGCCAAACCGTCTTCATACTCATGGAATCCTTGCCCACCGGGATGGCGATCCCCAGGGCCGGGCAAAACTCCAGGCCCACGGCCTTAACCGTCTCGAAAAGCCGGGCATCCTCTCCGGGGTGACCGGCCGCCACCATCCAGTTGGCGGATAGCTTGATGTCGCCAATGGCGGCGATATCCGCCGCCGCCAGGTTGGTGATGGCCTCCCCCACCGCCATCCGCCCGGAGGCGGGGGCGTCGACCAGAGCGAGAGGAGCCCGCTCACCGATGGCCATGGCCTCGCCACCAAAACCAAAGCAATCGCGAGTAGTTACTGCCACATCCGCTACCGGCGTCTGCCAGGGGCCGACCATCTGGTCTCGAGCCACCAGGCCGGTGATGCTGCGATCACCAATGGTGATCAAGAAGGTTTTATCCGCCACCGTCGGCAGCCGCAGCAGCCGCAGGGCCGCCTCCTTGAGATCTAACCCGGTCAGGTCCAGAGCCGGCTTGTGGAAGGAGTAATGATGGACGTCCCGCAACATCCGCGGTGGTTTCCCGAACAGGAGTGGCATGGGCATATCGATGGGGGTGTTGGCGAAGTGAGCATCGCCCAGCAACAGCCGTTCCTCCACCGTCGTCTCGCCCACCACCGCATAAGGACAGCGCTCCCGCTCACAGATGGCCTTAAATTCCTCCAGGCGCTCGGTAGCAATAGCCAGCACATAGCGTTCCTGGGACTCGTTGCACCAGATCTCCATGGGCGACATGCCCGGGTCGTCGTTGGGCACCGCCCGTAACTCGAAACACCCGCCCCGGCCAGCATCATGGACCAGTTCCGGCAGGGCGTTGGAGAGGCCGCCGGCGCCAACATCATGAATGAAGAGGATGGGGCTGTCCTCGCCCCGGGCGCAACAGCTGTCGATAACCTCCTGGCAACGGCGCTGCATCTCCGGGTTGGCGCGCTGCACTGAGGCAAAATCCAGATCCTCCGCCGAGGCCCCGGAGGCCATGCTGGAGGCCGCACCGCCACCCAGGCCGATGAGCATAGCCGGCCCGCCCAGCACCACCAGAGGGGAGCCCACCGGGAAGGGATGCTTGTGGACGTGTTCCGGGCGGATGTTGCCCAGGCCGCCGGCAAGCATGATGGGCTTGTGATAGCCCCGCAGCTCGGTCCCACTGGACCCCGGCACCAGCTGCTCATAGGTGCGGAAGTAGCCGCAGAGGTTGGGTCGGCCATATTCATTATTGAAAGCCGCCGCACCGATAGGGCCCTCAAGCATGATGTCCAGGGCCGAAACGATCCGCTCCGGCCGGCCATAATCCTGTTCCCAGGGCCGTTCCAGGTCGGGGATATGCAGATTCGAAACAGAAAAGCCGCAGAGCCCCGCCTTGGGCTTGGAGCCGCGCCCAGTGGCGCCTTCGTCGCGAATCTCGCCACCCGAACCAGTGGCCGCCCCCGGTTCCGGGGCGATGGCCGTGGGGTGGTTATGGGTTTCGACCTTCATGAGGATGTGGATCTCCTCGTCATGCTCCCCATAGACCCCATCCTCGGGGTCGGGCATGAAGCGCCGGCCCTCCCCGCCCTGGATGACGGCGGCATTGTCGCAGTAAGCCGAGAGCACCTGGTCCGGTGATTGTTCGGTGGTGTGACGGATCATGCCAAAGAGGGAATGACGCTGGGGCTGGCCGTCGATGATCCAACTCGCATTGAAGATCTTGTGGCGGCAATGTTCCGAGTTCGCCTGGGCGAACATCATCAATTCCACGTCGGTGGGATTGCGGTCGAGGGCGATGAAGCTCTCCACCAGGTAGTCGATCTCGTCATCCGACAGGGCCAGCCCCAGGTCGCCATTCGCCCGTTCCAAAGCGGCGCGGCCACCCGCCAGCAGGTCCACCCTCAGGCAGGGCCGTGGCTCGGCCTGGAGGAAGAGGCAGGCGGCGTCCTCTTCATCGCGCAAGACTTGTTGGGTCATGCGGTCGTGGAGGGCCATCTCGACTGCCCGCTGTTGCGCCCGGGTCAGAGAGCCGTCTGGGATTACCAACCAGTAGGCCGTGCCGCGCTCGATACGCCGAATCTTGTTGAGCCCGCAATTGTGGGCGATGTCGGTAGCCTTGGAAGACCAGGGCGAGAGGGTCCCTGGCCGGGGGACCACCAGCAAGAGCTCGCCCGTAGGTTCGTGCCCGGCCAGCTTGGGCCCATAGCGTAAGAGTTGGTCCAGGACCGCACGTTCCCCCTCGTCCAGGGTCTGGTCCAGCTCCACGAAATGGCGGAATTCAGCGTAAAGGCTCAGATTTCCGCCCATCTCCGCCGCCAGGCGCCTTTCAAGCTTACGCAGGCGGAAATCGGAAAGGGCGGGGGCGCCGCGTAGGACAAGCATGGGCAAGTAGCTCCGGCGGATGGGTCTGGATGTCCGGCATGATAACCCAAGGGCTGGGGGCGGGGAGCGGCAAAGGTCCCGGTTGAACCAGCCAGGACGGGACCGGGCCAGGACTCACATCAGGACGGGGCTAGGTAGCTGGGCCCGTCCAGGGTAGCACCAGAATGCCATCCCGCACGAAGCCGGAGGGTTGACCAAGCTCGTCGTAGTAGGTGCAGAGCCCGCCTTCAAATCGGAAGTCACCGATGTAGCGGTGAGAGACCTTGCGACGCAGGTTGCTGGTCAGGCCAAGGCCCAGGAAGTGACAGATGAAGGCACGGATGACGCCGGCATGGGCGACCAGGAGTAGGGTCTGGTTGGGGTTACCCACCGCCATCTCCATGAGTCGGGCCAGGCTGCGGGTCTGCATCTGGCGGAAGCTTTCGCCTCCGGGAAAGACATAGCCCGGATCATGCTTGAACTGAGGATAGGTCTGCATCACCTCATCCTTGTGGAGACCGAAGAGATCACCATAGTTGATCTCATTGAAGGCAACATGGGTCTCCACCGTATCCTGGCCCCGGCTCCGGGCATAGTAGAGTGCCGTGTTGCGGGCCCGTCCCAGATCGCTGGAATGGATGGCATCAAAAACCAGTTCCCGTTCCTTCAAACAACGGTCTACGTCGAGCAGGTCACTCTCCCAATCGCTGGCCGGCGGGGCATCGCCCCAGCCCATCAGGAGCCGGGCCTCATTACTTTGGGTGCGAAAATGGCGTACCAGAATCAGACGCATGGTGGTTCTTACCTTCCTCAGCCATCCAAGGGCCCGAAAAGATCGCCAATGACAGTCTGGATAGCGGTGGCGAATTCCTCGAAGGAATGGGGCTTGACGATATAATCCTCAACCTCGTAGCGAAAAGCGGCGGCCCGGTCGTTGGGCTCATTAGAGGAGGTCAGCACGATGACCCGCAGATCACGCAGCTTAGGATCCTCCCGGAGGGCCTGGAGAAACTCAATTCCGCTCATGCGTGGCAGGTTAAGATCCAGGAGGATCAGACCCGGGGGCGGCTCCAACTGCGCTCGGCTCTGGTCACGCAGCAGATCCAGGGCCTTGGTGGCGGTGCGGGCCACATGCAGGGGGATGTCGATGGCATGCCGCTTGAGGGCGCGTTGCACCGTCATGACATCCACGCGATCATCCTCCACGAGCAGAATGCCGCCGCTAGGTTTGCTCATCTCGGTAGGTCTCGGTTGGTTTGTATGTCATCTTCACCGGGGTCAAGCGCCTGTGCCCGCTTGGCCCAAGTGAAAACGAAGCGGCAGCCGCGTCGCTTGCCCTTCTTATCCACGCCATCATCCAGGCGGATAGAACCCCCGTGCTCCTCCACCAACTTCTTGACCAAGGCTAGGCCAATGCCAGTATTGGCGCCATAATCCTTGACGCCCAGGGTCTGAAACATGAGAAAGACCTTGGCTTGGAATTCCAGGGGAATGCCCGGGCCATCATCCTCGATGGCAAAGAGCCAGAGTTCCCCCAAATCCTCGCCAGAAACCCGTATCCAGCCCCGGTCGCGATCATGGTGCCGGATGGCATTGGCGATGAGATTGGCAAAGACCTGGGATAAATGCAGCCGATCGGTGTAAAGGACCGGCAGCCCCGGGGCAATCTTGACTCTAAACCCCTTGGGGGGAGCCAGGGTATCCACAACCTCCGCCACCAGGGCGCCCACGTCCACATCCTCCATGCTCCCCGCTACCCGGCCGATGCGGGAATATTCCAACAGACCCTCGATCAGGGCATTCATGCGCGCCACCCGGTCGCGCAGGAGATCAAGCTGCTCCTGGGTATCGGGAGTCAGCCGATCCTGGAGATCCTCCTTGAGCCATTCGGACAGGTTGGCGATGCCGCGCAGCGGGGCCTTGAGATCATGGGAGGCGACATAGGCGAACTGCTCCAGGTCCCGCGCCCGCCGCTCGGACTCGAAGGTCCGCCGCTCTACCCGGTGTTCGAGGGTCATATTGAGGCATTGCAGGGCCTGCTCCGCCCGGCAGCGCTCGGCAATCTCGATGTTAAGGGCCTCGTTGGCGCGGGATAACTCCTGGGTGCGCTCCGCCACCAGCCGCCGCACCTGGCGGTCGCGCCCGTTGAGGGCAATAAGATAGACAGTGGTCAGGAAGGTGAGGACCAGCCCCCCCACAGGGACCAGCCAGCCACCACCCAAGCTCTCGTTCTGGAAGGCACCGGGGACCGGGGCGCAGACCAGGGTCCAGGTCATTTCCCCAGCATGTACCTGGCCCTCATAGGTGGCGACGATGGGGTCTGGATCCGTCGGTCCATTAGTCTCGTCGCGAGTGCGGGAACGATGGACAAAAATAAGGCGGTGATCCCCGCTCCCGCTCTGGGTCCAAAAGGCGATATCCACGCCGCTTGGGCCAAGGCTGGCGAGGGCCTCATCAACGAGTTCGCGGATCCGGAAGACGCCAATGGCGAAGCCGCGCACCTCCCGCTCCTCGATGCCCACCGGTTCGGCATCGGCATCGGCATCATTTGGGGTCTCCAAACCATCAACATCTTCAACCCGGGTAAAGACAGGGCGATAGATTGAGAAATAGCTCTCCTCGGACTTGCCATCCGGAGATTCGGGGTCTCCCACCACCAGGGCCCGTCTTTCCGACGCCTTTATCAACAGGTTCATGACCTGGGGAATCCCGGCCAGGTCCAAGCCCAGTAGTGACGTATTTTCCGGATAAGGCTGAACGTAAAGGATGGGAAAATGAAGGGGACGCTCTGGAGCCGACTGGTTTTCGCCATTGGCGGCCAGATCCAGAATCTGAAAGCGAGGTAACCTGAAGCGTACCTTCGCGACAAAATCCCGCCGCTGCTCCTCGGTCACCCGCGGTGCCCATTGCAGGGACTGGATGATACGGTTGCGCTTGATGGTCGGACTGACGAACTCGCGGAACTGACGCCGCGTGACCAGGGAAGCGGCATCGAAGAAGCCACCCAAATCTTGGACCAGACCCAGGGTGTAGTCCAGTTCCCGCTGGATCACCAGCAAACGATCCCGAGCCGCCTCGGAGAAGGCGGCAAAGCGCCGTTGGTGTTCCAGATCGGCGATACGTCCCGTGACCATCCAGGTCCCCAGGACCCCAAGCAGGGCTACCAGGAAGATCGGGCCATAGCTCCGCCAGAAGGTGGCCGCCCCTACCCACTCCCCCGCCTTTGCCGGGAGCAACCTCATGCCAGCGCCTCAGGATCCGGGGGGAACCGCTTGCCAATGCAGCGCATGATCTCTTCCATGACCTGGCTCACCGTCTCGTTCAGGTCCCAGTTCGCCAGCACCGGAATATCCGCCTTCTGGGCCTGATCGACCATGAAGGTCTGCAGGGTCCAGATCTCAGACAACATCTCGCGATGACGCTCGGAGTCCCGGTCCGGTGCCTCGCGGCTGCGGCGTTTGAACTGCTGATCCAACCGCTTGCGTGTCGTCACCGCCAAAACCAGGGGCACCAGCACGGCCTTATTCATGCTCTCCGTAAGATCCAGGTAGGTCGGAAGCACATGAACACCATCGACGATGAGATCGGTCCTCTCCTTGACGGCCCGGGCAATGGTTGCCTCCAGAGCCACCTGAACCGTTCCGAACTGGGCCAGAAATCCCGCGATAACCGGGTCCTGGGCGGAGGAGGCCGCCGACCCTGCCACCTGGGGCAGGCCCCGCCAGGCATCAAAGCTGGAATAGCCCAGGGTGGGCGCCACATGAGGCACCAGATAACAGCGGATGATCTCCCTCATCATGTCAGTGGACTGAGTGCGGTGGATATCCAGCAGGTAGGCCAGGCGCATAGCCAGGGTGCTTTTGCCCGCCCCGGTCGCCCCGCCAATGAGGATAATGAGGGGTTCGCCGCTATCGTTGAAACGGCAGCGCGAAAGGAAGCGGTTGCCGGCATCCTGAAAGCCCCCGGAATTGAGGGTGGCATAGATCACCCGACGCAATTCCTTGCGCCCTACCTGAGTCACTCCCTGCTCGCGCAGGCTGGCGTGGACCATGGCAGCCCCTCGGACCGCCACATCGGAACGAATGCCACAACCCTCCAAATGCCGCGTCAAAACCCCAGGGGAAAAGGGCTCGGAACCATCCTGGCGCTGCACCACGACACGGGAAACCCCGCCACCGGCATCATAGTCGCCACGAATCTCCGGGCTGAAGCGACGATCCAACTCCTCGCCCACCAGGCGCCGCAATTCACTCGTGGACAGGACCTCGGTATCGCCATCCAACTGATTACGAAGGCGATTTGCAATAGCATAGGCTTGAGTAAAGGAGATGCCAACAGCCACCAGTGACTGCACGAGAATGCCGCGTAAAAAGGGTAATCGCTCTCCCGTCGCCGTCTCTACCAAGAAGGCTTTACTTGCCATGATTCGACTCCCCGCCACCCCCGCCGCGGGGCGGCGGCAGCATCAACCCAGACGCACCATCAGAACGGAGTAAACAGCATCCGCTGCGGAGGCTCAACAGCCGTTTGCTTAACGGGTAGAATAACGGGGACAAGGCAGATGGGCCTATTCTTACCCGCTCAATACCGGTTTATCGCCCCGGCACCCGATCCAATTCGGCAAGAATGCAATCCAGCACGGGCTGGTTATCACCAGGCAGGAAGGTATTTATACTGGATGCATAGGTGTGACGGTCGATGCGCCCAAAGTATAGTTTGGAGGTTTCATCAAGAAATTCGATATTGGCGTCGCCACTTTCTACCTGCACCAAATAATTCAAAGGCTGTCTGCCGATGTCCAACTTGCCGCAAGCCTGGACAATCCGATCCATGAAGGCCTCGTCGCCGGGAGCCTCATCGAGCGAATCCGGGGCTACCAGGGTACCGCCACAGCCAGAAAGCGCCAGGGCCACCAGGACTGCCGCCAGGGTTGATCTATTCGATGACATGGCCAAAGCACCTCTCGGGATTGTGTCATGACGTTAGGGTTAGGCCAAAACGCCGTAAGTGGGACTAGCAGCCAACTCGGAAGGGTCCACCCTGGGAGTTACGGGGGCCATTTTAGTACCCACGCCCCTTTAGTCCAGACTCTTTTCCAGTCTCCATCCAAACCCGGGGTTTTTGACGCCAACCTGCAACTACTGAGACCCCTGGACTGAAAATCATGCGATCCAAAGCGGCCCCCTTATGTCCAACCTGATTAAACTGCTTCATGACATGGCGTCCTTGCGGACCGAATACCAGCGGCTGCACCAGGACCTCCTGGGTCTCTCGGTGCGACGCCTGCTGTTTCTGGCCCGGCCTGGCGCGCTACAGGGGGTGGATGCCCGATTCCAGCACCTGTTTCAACGGCAGGAGGAATTGCAAGCAGAGATGGACCAATTGACCGCGGATGATCTCGCCATCCGCCGGGGAGAGGAGTTATACCAGGCCCTCAAGAACTTCCACCAGGCCTTCGGTGAGACCCTGAGACAATTTGAACTTCTCCATCAGGCGCAAGCCAGTCAAACCGCGGGAGGCCCTGAGAATAACAGCCATAGACTGTTAGCCCCCTATGACGACGCCCTCCAGCACCAGCGCCGCATGGGGGCCCGGATCAACGACTTGCTCGCCGATCTCTGAACCTCAACCTCCGGGGGGAGCCGCGACGCCCAGGCGCCTGTTCGCGTCCCAACCCCTGGACCACCCCCACCGCAGGGCGCCTACAATTGTCGAGTTGCCTGCTAGCAGACCGGGCGCGGAAAGACTATAAACGCATCTGTGTTCACGGCAAGGTCCACCTAACCCATGTATCACGTCCTCACCGTCGATGACTCCCGCACCATGCGTGACATGCTGGCGCTGACCCTGCAGTCCGCCGGCTTCAAGGTGAGCAGCGCCAATGATGGGGCCGCCGCCCTGGTGTTGGCCCAGGCCGAGCACTTCGCCCTGGTGATCACAGACATCAACATGCCGGTACTGGACGGCCTCTCCCTGATCCGCGCCCTGCGTGACCTCCCTGGTTACCGCCACACCCCCATCCTGACGTTGACAACCGAGGACTCGCCCGCTCACCGCCAGGCCGGCCGCGACGCCGGCGCCACCGGCTGGATGGTCAAGCCTTTCGACCCGGAACGGCTGCTCGCGATCCTGGGGCGGCTTTTGCCATGAGTCTGGACCTCAGGCAGTTTCAGGGGATCTTTTTCGAGGAGAGTTTCGAGGGCCTGGACGCCATGGAATCGGCCCTGGTGACCGCAGCCGGCCCCATTGTTGACACGGATGTGATCAATGCCCTGTTCCGGGCCGCCCACTCCATGAAGGGCGGGAGCGGGACCTTCGGCTACGCCGACCTGACCCGCTTCACCCACCGGATGGAGTCCCTCTTGGACCAGGTTCGGCACGGCACCCGCCCTTTGGACGAGACGCTGATTGCGGTCTTACTACAGGCGGTGGACGGGGCCCGGGGCCTGCTTAAGATCCTCAGCGCCGGTGGCGAGCCGGGTCCCGAGTTCCTGGCCGCGGCGGAGGCGGCGCTGAACGCCCTGCTCGATCCCTCCCCTACAGCCACCAGCCCCGGCCTGGTATCCAGTCCGCCACCGGATCAGGTGTCAAATGCCAGGACCCCGCTAGGGCCGGACCCGCCAGCCCCGCGGGATGTCGGCGCATTGGCTTCCCCACCCCTCGTGGCCGGCTGGCATATCCGCTTTCGTCCCCGGCGAGGACTCCTGGCGAAAGGTAATGACGTGGTTCTCATGTTCCGGGAGCTAGCCCGACTCGGTCCCCTGACCCTGCAGGCCAAGATCGGGGACCTGCCGACCCTGGCCGAACTGATGCCAGAGGACTGCTACCTTTCCTGGTTTCTGGACCTGGCCGCCGCGGTGCCGGAGGCGAGCATACGGGAGGTGTTCGATTGGGTGGCGGACGACTGCGACCTGGAGCTGATCCCGTGGGCAGCAGGCAGCCCCACCACGCCGGAGCCTGGGCTCATCACCGCTCCGCCCGCGCAACCCATCAGCCCACCCACCCCGATCTCCCCGCCCGCGCCCCCGGTAGTGCCCCCCTCCGGTACCCAGAACTTGACCTCCGCCCCGCCGCCCGTCGTGACGCCACCCTCGGCGGGGTCTCCGCCCGCCCACCCGGGCGCCTCCATCCGGGTTGGCACCGAGAAAGTGGACGCCCTGGTTAATCTGGTCGGAGAGCTGGTCATCACCCAGTCCATGCTGCAACGCCTGGCCATCCAGGCTGACGGCCCCGCGGGGGAATCCCTGCGTCAGGGCATGGCCCAGCTGGAGCGCAATACCCGGGAATTGCAGTCCCAGGTGTTGGGCATTCGCATGCTCCCGATCGGCTTTGTCTTTAACCGCTTTCCGCGCCTGATCCACGATCTGGCGCGGGAGTTGGGCAAACAGGTGACGTTCCATCTTAGCGGTGAACATACCGAACTGGACAAACGCCTGATCGAACTGGTGGTCGATCCCCTGACCCACCTGCTGCGCAACGCCATGGACCACGGACTGGAGACCCCGGAGACGCGGCGGGCACAGGGTAAATCCCCAACCGGCAATTTACGCCTGAGTGCCTCGCATCGGGCCGGGCACATCTTCATCGAGGTCGCGGACGACGGGGCCGGTATCGATGCCCCCGCCGTAGCGGCGCGCGCCCGGGAATTGGGTCTCACCGGCAATGCCGAATCCCTGGATCCGGAGCACCTGCTGCGCATCCTCTGCCATCCCGGCCTCTCGACCCGGACCACAGTGACGGATCTCTCCGGGCGGGGGGTGGGGCTGGACGTGGTGGAGCGTAACATCCGCGCCCTGGGCGGGCGATTAGAGCTAGCCTCCACCACGGGACAGGGGACGCGCTTTAGGATCCGCATCCCCCTGACCCTGGCCATTCTGGACGGTCAGTTGATTCGGGTTGGTCCAGAGGTCTATATCCTGCCGCTGGTCTCGATCGTCGAGACCGTCCAATTGCATCCACCCTGGCTGCGGGTGTTGCCCGGCGGCCTTGAGGTCTATCACTTGCGCGAACGTTACCTACCGGTGGTACGGCTGGCCCCCTTGCTGGGAGTACCAGCGGACGTGGGACCAGAGGCGCGCCCCTTGCTGGTGATCGTCGAGGTGGATGACGGCGACATCGCGCTCCTGGTGGATGAACTGCAAGGCCAGCAGCAGATTGTGATCAAGGGTCTGGAGGCCAACTACCGCAAGGTACCCGGGGTATCCGCCGCCACGGTATTGGGTGACGGGCGGGTCGGGTTGATCCTGGATGGTGCCGAGCTGAAACGCATCGCGGGTATAGGTGCAACGTGACAGGGCAGTCCTCGCGATCCAACGCCTCCTTGTTTGAATCCGTACGGTTGAATCCGAACCCAACTAAACAACCACCGGCTGAAGCCGGTGGGTTTGAGTTACGGACTGAAAGTCCGGATACGCGTCGCCTACACGACGCGTCTATTCCGGCTCCATCCGGAAATCATCATCCGGGTTCGTGTCAAGCCCCGGGAGATTATTAATCTCTGAAACGAACAGCTCAGGCTGCTTTGCCCGCCACTGTTCCAGGGCCTCCACCGGGCACAGATGGCCCAGAGCCCGCTGCGGAAGGTGGTGATTATAGACATTGACATAGCGCTGCAGGGTCTCCGCCAGTTGTTCACCGGAGCGAAAGCGGTGGGTGGCCAGGACCTCGCTGATGCGGCCGTTAAAG
>WBZT01000808.1_pt1 | contig 24530 bp, 16 predicted proteins | sample 5204241 | NCBI WGS metagenome assembly WBZT01 (sample SAMN12344358, study PRJNA552823) | activated sludge metagenome | biome: Activated sludge suspended growth; feature: Nitrification reactor; material: Wastewater; isolation source: activated sludge from nitrification reactor of wastewater... | reverse complement strand
CTTCCGGTCCACCCGCTCTACTGTCTTATACGGACGAAGACCTTGACACCGACTTCGGCCTTAACCATTACGTGGTGTACGCACACGAAGGATCAGGCAGTTATCTGGCCACCAGCAGGTCAAATGAAGTCGAACTGACTCAGCCTCCCTTAGTCTATATCCCATCAGCATTCACCCCCAACGGCGACATTAAAAACGAAAAATGGTTCCCACGCTATTCCTTTGTGAAGGAGATGAAAATTCGCGTTTACAATCGCTGGGGGCAACAAGTTTTCGAGGCAAAAAAAGACGAAGAAGGATGGGATGGTTCCTATGAAGGTAAACAGGCACCGGAGGGGATTTATTGTTATAAAATCACCTTTATCGGGTTCAATGAAGTACAATCCACCGAAAAAACAGGAATAATTACTCTCATTCGCTGAGGAAAACCCTGTTTTAACCCAATTCGGTTGATCCCCGCAATGGCATTTCCTACCTTTGCACAAAGCAATCGTCACTATGCGTACAGACAGCTCATTACTGACCAGTCAAAAAGCCATTGAACTCGAAGAAAAATTTGGTGCTCACAACTACCATCCGATACCGGTAGTGCTGCATCGTGGAGAAGGTGTTTACGTATGGGACGTGGACGGCAACCGTTATTATGATTTCCTGTCAGCCTATTCAGCCGTAAACCAGGGACATTGCCATCCGCGCATCGTGCAGGCCATGATTGATCAGGCTTCCAGGCTTACGCTTACCTCACGCGCATTTCACAATGATATTCTTGGCGAATACGAGCAATTCATGACTGAATTATTCGGTTATGATAAATTATTGCCTATGAACACCGGTGTAGAAGGTGGAGAAACCGCAGTAAAGCTGGCTCGCCGATGGGGATACGATGTAAAAGGAGTTGAAAAATATAAAGCCAAAATCCTCTTTGTGGAAGGTAATTTCTGGGGACGAACCCTGTCTGCTATTTCTACTTCGAAAGACCCTTCGAGTTACGAAGGATTTGGCCCATTCATGCCCGGATTTGAAGTCATCCCTTACAACAATCTACCGGCACTTGAAAAAGCGCTGGAAGATCCCAATGTGGTTGGTTTTATGCTGGAGCCGATTCAGGGAGAAGCCGGTGTGGTCGTTCCTGACGAAGGCTATTTGAAGAAAGCCTTCGAACTTTGCAAATCGAAACGTGTACTCTTCATTGCCGACGAAGTACAAACCGGCATAGCCAGAACCGGCAAAATGCTCGCCTGCGACCATGAAGGTGTGCGGCCAGATATTCTGATATTAGGAAAAGCACTTTCAGGAGGTTTATTACCCGTATCTGCCGTACTTGCTGATGATGAGATTATGCTCACCATCAAACCCGGCGAACACGGCTCTACTTATGGCGGAAATCCACTTGCCTGCAAGGTTGCCATGGAAGCTATGAAAGTAGTAGTTGACGAAGATCTGGCGGGCAATTCCGAAAGACTCGGAAAAATCCTACGGGAAGAACTGAAAAAAATCAAATCCGACCGGATCACAACGGTAAGAGGCAAAGGTCTGCTCAATGCCATTGTGATCAAGGAAAAAGATGGAATTGACGCCTGGGATGTCTGCCTGCGATTAAAAGACAACGGTTTATTGGCCAAACCAACACACGGGGACATTATCCGTTTTGCACCACCGCTGGTGATTACAGACGAACAACTTGGCGAATGCATCAACATCATTCGCCGGACGATCGAAAGTCTCGATTGATCAGGCGATCTCGTTTGGATTGGGCTTCTTCATAATCGCTGCCATGATCAGCGAAACGATAGAGCCAACAAACAGCGAACCTAGAATTCCGAAAGTTAACAGCCAGAATGGAGTCTGAAATTTAGACGACTGTTCAATTGCTTTTTCGATATCAGCTTCTCCCATGCCCATCTCAGCCATTTTATCGACCTGCTTCTGCATGATGTAATCATTGAAGCTGGGATCAATCGCCTGAACATAGAGCACGTAATAAAGGGAACCGATCACCCCACTGATAAGAGCAATGACCAATCCATGCTTGAAAGCCGTTCCGAAATCGATAAAACCGCCACCAATATTTTTCTTGTACTCATTGATTGCCATCACAATACAGATAATCATAAAGACAAGTCCAAGTGTCTGGAAAATCCAGGCATTATCAGAACGGTTCAGTTCGGTGATATAAAGCAGTAAGTTCCACAGAATGTTAATACCGCTGTAGATTAATCCGTATTTCAATGCGATTTTCATGGCCGTGTTGTGCTTAAATTTACGCCAAAGAAAGTATTTTCTTCCAACCCATCAAAATCATGTTCGTTAAGGCCATTGAAGAGATGAACCGTTTTACCCGACCGATCCACACGATCATGCGGGGCTATGGTTCCAACAAAGTTTGGCCGGGGGCCTCTACACTCTTTTTTGTAAATAACGAAGGCGTGGCCGTAACCTGCCGGCACGTTGCAGAACACCTGCTGCAGTCAGAGCAATTCAACCAGCAATATCTTCTATTCTCACAATCACGGTTTCGGTTGAAAAACGACCAGAATTACGACGCCAACCTCAAGGAGCTCGAACTGCAGTTCAACTATCGTCAGGATGTAATTGTGCAGATGAAACATTATTTCGTTTCGTGTTTCGATATGATTACCGGATTCGACTGCCAGCTACACCCATTTGCCGATCTGGCCATTATCCGTTTCAAAGGATTTAATAAGATCTACTATACCGGCAATGCACGATTCATCTCTGATGATGCCATGGCTGTCCCCGGTCGATTTCTCTGTCGCCTTGGATTCCCGTTTCCGGAGTTCACGAACTATACGTATAACTATCAGCGCGACGATATCGAGTGGACCAAGGAAGGAAATCCGCGATCGCCCGTGTTTCCGATAGAAGGAATTATCACCAGACTGATCGCACAAAACGGACAAATCTCCGGTATAGAAATGAGTTCACCTGGACTCCGTGGACAAAGCGGCGGACCACTTTTTGATCCTGAAGGACTTATTTACGGAATGCAAAGCTCAACACGGCATCTTCACCTTGGCTTCGACCTCGAAAACCATGAAGTGCAGAGTGGTGTTACGATCAAGAAAGTGACCAACATGCCTTTTCTTCACGTTGGACAATGCGTGCATGCGTCGGTGATTAAAAATTTCCTGCGCGAAAACGGCGTCAGCTTTACAGAAGTTTAACTCTTCAAATCTTTGGATCTTTCCCACTCAGCAACCCCGTTACTCTGAAACGCTGAAACTCTTCAACACTGTAACTCCGCATCCCGCATTGCGAAGCAATGGCGGGACTGCAACCCTGAGGCTTCGCTCAGGGCGCAAGCGCTCTGAAACTCTGAAACTCAACCTACAATCATCTCCGCTGCTTCTCTGCCAATATGGCTTCCAATAGCGACTCCCATTCCTCCCATCCGTACTGCACAATACACATTCGGTTGCACTTCCTGTACGATAGCTGACTTCACAGGCCCAAGCCCCATGATACCACTCCAACGCTGCTCAATTCCGAATGGTACTCCCGGCAGAATAATCTCCCGTAACAAATCTTCAAGTTTATTTTGAACCAGTCCGGTTAAACCAAATTCGGTTGTTTCTTCTTTTTTAAAATCGAGATTACGTCCCCCTCCGAATAAAATCCGGTTGCCGATATTTCTGAAATAATAATACCCTTTATCATAATGAAAAGTGCCTGCCGGTTTTAATCCATGAATGGGAGTTGTCACCAGCACCTGAGCACGGCCGGGCACGACCTGGAGTCCCGGCAATAATTCTCTCGCAAAGGCATTGGTCGTAACCAACATCTTCGGGACTTTAAAATCAAATCCGGCATCCGTGCTGATTCGCAATTCCGCAGCTTCTTTTTCCCAGCCTTTAACCCCAATTCCAGTGAGCACTTCGACACCAGCTTCCCTGACTTTAAAAAGCAAAGCCTGCATCGCCTTTCCCGAATTTATCTGTCCTTCCCCACGATTCAGCAACATATGCTGAATACCTGAAAAACCAAACGCTGAAATTTTCTCATCGCAGACAGAGTAAATTCCGTCTTGTCCGGTAATCCGTTTTAATTCATGGTTAAAATCTTCAATATGCCCGAGGCAATTCTCAAAAAGCGCTGATTCCTCCGGCATAAAAACTTCATACCCGCCCAAAGGCTCATACTGCATCATCTCATCCCCTAATATCGACCGCAACCTGATCAATCCAGAATACCGTTTCTCAACCAACGAAAAAACCTCATCATGGCTCATCCGGGTCAGGTCGTCAAGCAGCTCTGTCATACTCCCATAGCAGGCGAATCCCGCATTACGGGTACTGGCTCCATAAGGCAAAAATTTCCCCCGGTCGATGACCAAAACTTTCAAATCCGGTTGTAGCTGCTTCGCTGACAAAGCCGCATTCAGCCCCACTATCCCACCACCAACAATCAGAAGATCAATGTTTTCGAAATACGTTCGTTGCTCCCACCAGCTTAATTGAAAGGTATGTTCCATCCTAACAAATCTATAAAATTCCGATCCTTCACACCCTGCTGAAAGCCAAAACAAAGCGTTACCTTTGCCGCCTGTTTCAGAAATGCGATCATGGGATTAAAATGCGGCATCGTAGGATTGCCTAATGTGGGTAAATCTACCCTCTTCAATTGTTTATCAAATGCAAAAGCGCAGGCGGCGAACTTCCCGTTCTGTACCATTGAACCTAACCTGGGAGTAATTACTGTTCCTGACGAACGCCTTAACGCGCTTGAGAAGCTGGTTAACCCGCAACGTGTTGTCCCCACAACGGTGGAAATTGTTGATATCGCCGGACTCGTAAAAGGTGCGAGTAAAGGAGAAGGCCTCGGCAACCAGTTTCTGGGGAATATCCGTGAAACCGATGCCATCCTTCACGTATTACGCTGTTTTGAAGACCCCAATGTGGTCCATGTGGATGGCAGTGTGAATCCGGTCCGGGATAAAGAAACCATCGATTTTGAATTGCAGCTGAAAGACCTGGAGACCGTTGAAAAGCGGATGCAGAGAATTGAAAAGCAAGCGAAAGTTGGTACGGATAAAGAAGCGAAGAAAACCTTTGATGTTTATTCTGTACTGAAACAGCATCTCGAGAAAGGACTTTCTGCCCGCTCAGCTCCTTTATCAGAAGATGACTGGAAACTGGCTGCTGACCTCTGGTTGCTGACAGCCAAACCAGTAATGTATGTTTGCAATGTGGACGAAGGCTCAGTGGTGAATGGGAATAAATATGTGGATGCTGTAAGAGAGGCCACAAAGGATGAAAATGCTGAAATTCTTGTCATCGCAGCTGCGATTGAAGCCGACATTGCACAGCTTGATAGTTTTGAAGACCGCCAGGCATTCCTGGCTGATCTGGGTCTAAATGAATCAGGTGTCAGCAAACTGATAAAGGCAGCATATCAATTGCTTCGTCTGCAAACCTATTTCACCGCAGGTGAAAAAGAAGTGCGCGCATGGACCATCCATGAAGGCTCCACTGCTCCTCAAGCTGCAGGAGTTATTCATACGGACTTTGAGAAAGGGTTTATCCGCGCAGAGGTAATTCACTATAATGACTTCATCACTCTGGGATCTGAAAGTGCCTGCCGTGATGCCGGTAAACTGAGTATAGAAGGAAAAGAATATATCGTACAGGATGGCGACCTGATGCACTTCAGGTTTAATGTTTAAGGTTTAAGGTTTAAGGTTTAAGGTTTAAGGTTTAAGGTTTAAAGTTGAGGCGAAGCCGATCCCGCATTGACATTCTGATAATGCGGGACTGAGTGATCGAAGAAAACCTCAGGATTTAAGGTTTAAGGTTGGTCTTAATGCCGGTAAGTGAAACCAGATACCAATTCAGAACTGAAAACCACTAACAATAAACTGTCAAATGAAAACTGCCCTTCGTCCGATAGCTATCGGACTTCGCTCAGGGACCAACAACTGAAAAAAAGTATATTTGATAAACAAACGAAGCTGAAAGGCTGAAAAAAAATAAAGAATAAACTATGGGACGCGCATTTGAAAAACGCAAGCATAAAATGTTTGCCAATAATGCTAAGGCATCAAAAGCATTTACACGAATTGGAAAGGAGATTGCCATTGCCGTGAAGATGGGTGGCCCCAATCCGGAAACAAACCCTAAACTCCGTATGGTGGTGCAAAATGCTAAATCATACAATATGCCTAAAGACCGCGTGGAAGCTGCTATTGCCCGTGCTGCCAACAAGGATGAAAAGGATCTGGAGGAAGTGGTATTCGAAGGTTATGGGCCGCATGGTATTGCAGTAGTGGTTGAAACAGCTACCGACAATAACACCCGTACTGTAGCCAATATCCGCATGCACTTTAACCGTGGAAATGGTGCCTTAGGTAAAACCGGCTCTCTTGATTTTCTGTTCGAACGGAAAGGAATTTTTAAAATTGAGCAAGGCAGTTTCAGTCTCGAAGACCTCGAACTTGAACTCATTGATTTCGGAGCAGAGGAGCTGGCTGCTGAGGAAGACGGTGTCTATGTCACTACCTCTTTTGCCGATTTTGGTAAAATGCAAAAAGGGCTGGAAGAAAAAGGAATTAAAATTCTCAGTGCCGAACTGGACCGAATTCCCACAACAACAACCGAATTAACAGAAGAACAACAAAAAGAAGTGAATGCACTTATTGAACGTCTGGAAGATGATGATGATGTTCAGAATGTATTCCATAACATGAAGGACAATTAATACGGTTTTATTAAACGCTGAAAGCCCCGGGAGACCGGGGCTTTCAGCGTTTAATTTGTTTCTTTATTGTGACAGGTTAAAGTTGGTAACCGTGGAAATGGTAACAGGGTTCTTACTCCATGTTTCAATCGAATTACGGTGTCTGAATACGAGGTAATACGAGTTGCCAATATATGCACCCGGCAAGGTCAAAGTTGCCTGTCCCGAAAGATTCAATGGAACAATTGCCGAGAAAACAGAAGCATATGGACTGGAAGTCTGATGCAATTCAACGGTCATCGTATCACTGACGCTTCCGCCAACTACAGCTGCCATCAGATTGGAACCCGAATCATAGAATCCTTCAATCAATACAGTAACATTGAGTGTTGCATTGGTGATTACATTGAATGGAGAAGGAGCGTTAACTGTGCCACAGGTTGTGCTGACTGAAACATTACCAGTAGTTGCTCCTAACGGTACTGTTGTACTGATCTGGCCATCGTTTACAACGGTAAATGATGCCGAAGCTCCATTAAAAGCCACATTGGTCGCCCCTGTAAATCCTGAACCATTAATTGTAACCGGTGCTCCTACCGGACCTGTCAATGGTGACACACTAACAACCACCGGAGAGTTTTCAACGCTGACGGGTATCATATTAGAAACCGACTGACAACCCTGACCTATATACGGGAAAGTGATACTCCAGCTGGTGATGGAACCAATATCTGTGCTGAACCGGTCGTAAGCACGCAGGCGCCAGGTACCATTTGGGTTCAAAGCACCACTTCCGAGTCCGCTAAACGAGGTAAGCGTAGTCGTGAGTCCTGTACAACTGGTCACTGTAAATGTTGCAGCCCAGGGTTTATAGAGGCCCGTATAAGGAGCACCTGTACCCGGTATCTGAGCACTTCCGGAATCCGCAATTACTGTATTGGTAAAATTATCTCCTCCGTTGTTTACATTGCCTGTCTGATCACTGATACCTATGCGGGCACCGGAAGGTGACTCGAGGAAGATATCCAGATCACCAACATAAGTATGCGGAATATTCATTGTGATGTAGATTCCTGAACTGCGAACCGGGAAATTATACCCACTCACAACAATATCACTGGTTCCTCCTGTACATGAATTATCCGGAATGCTTACACTTCCGGTACTGTTAAAGGTTTGTTGTCCTACCGGAATAATACTGGCCAAAACATCATAATTACCAGCAGTTGATGCAATATACGATGCACTGGTCTCACCCGGCAGATCCACTCCGTTTTTTCTCCATTGATACTGCACACCAGCTACCGGGGTGAACGAAAGTGTAACCGTACCCGGCGTACAGAAGGATGTTGGTCCTGCTGCAGTAATGACAGGTACAGGTGCTGCTGATTGAACGGTAACAAAAAATGTAGCTGCAGCACCTCCTCCACAGGAATTAGTACCGGTTACAGTAATATTTCCGGAAACTGCAGATGCGCTGAAATCAACCGTTATAGCATTTGTTCCTGCTCCTGAAGCAAAGGTTACTCCTGAAGGAAGGCTCCATGTATAGGATGTAGCATTCGCGATGGCGGGAACAGAATAGCTTACGCCGGACAAACCCGGACAAACCGTTGCCGTTCCGGAGATGGTTCCTGCGGCCGATGGCAATGGACTAACGGTAACAACCAAAGGCGAAGAAGTTGTTCCGGTACTGCATCCGTTAATGGGTGTAACCGTAATATTTCCGGACGCTGCTACTGCGGAAACCGAAACAGTAATTGCATTCGTATTACTGCCAGCGGTGATCGTAAATCCTGTTGGCAGTGACCAGGAATAAGAAGTAGCATTCGTTACAGCGGGAATAGAATAAACTAAACCCGTTTGTCCCTGACAAACCGTAGCTGACCCGGTAATGGTTCCCGTAGCACCCACTGTATTCTGAATCGTCAGATTGGTTCCATTGTCAGTTCCTGTTAGAGCCGGACTGGAAGAAATGACCCGTATTCTATAACCTGTTCCCTGGGCAGTACCACCCGGAATAGTACACGATATTGTACCGGATGCAGAAACTGAATTTAACGTTCCGATATTCACAGGTACCGCAAACGATCCGGCACTGCTGGATAATTGAGCAGTATAAATATTTCCGGGGTTCGCCGGACCATCGCCGGTATATCCTACACTCAGGGTTTGACCGGCACATATTGGTGATGTATTAACAGGATCGGTGTTCAATACAGACAGAACAGATGACCCTGACTGTATCGTGAAGTTGACATTCGATATATCAAAGAAAATATTGCCCACTGCCTGTACTTTGATACGAGCTGTGGTGGTGATATTTGCCGGTACTGTAATCACTTCCGACCCGTCGTTCGGAGTAGATGCAAGAATTGTTACCGGGTAAGTATAACCACCATCTGTTGAAAGGAGAACAGAGACATTGGCACAGGCAATCGGGGATAAATCAGTATTGGACACATTCCAGGTTACAGTGGCAGGCTGACCCGAAGTCCAGGTAATAGCAGTATTGGGGGCAGTAACTGCGAATGCGGCACCAGTATTGATTACATTCACGCGAACGGTATCATCGGGATGCATTACACCACCACCTCCGGCACGGTTATCCCTCACCGTTATCCTGAATTTCAGAGTGCGGGCGTACGTCGGCAGAATCTCCCCGATCGTAGTGGTATTATTGACGATATCAGAAATTTTCGGGAAAGTGCGTGATCCTGATGTTACAGGCGGGAAAGGACGGAAAACTGGCGCATCGCCCACCGGTGTATTCCAGTTACCTGATGTCCCAAGGTCATACTCCTCCCAGGAGTACGTCAATGCATCACCGTTAGCATCCGAACCTGTTGCCGTCAGTGTAAAAGGAGTCTGGTAAGGAATCGTGTAATTGAGAGCAGCGGGAACAGCCACCGGTGGAGTGTTGCCGGTTGCAGTGGTAACCGGACAGGTATTACCGCTGCCGGTTGTAATGAACGACGTTATCTGATCAAAAGAATACGTATGGAAATAGGCGATACTGTTTGGTGCCAGATTATTGGTTGCCGTGCAGATGCCTGCATACGCCATTATCGTGATACCGCTCCCCGGTTCAAATGCTGCCGATGAAGTACGATTACCACTACAGGAACCAGTCACCGCATTAAAGGTATGATGAGCTCCGAACTGATGACCCATTTCATGTGCAACATAATCGATATCGAACGCGTCACCCACAGGGCTTGAAGAACCGGTAACACCACCGGCTTTATTTCCTGTACACGGCACTCCCAGATACGCAACGCCCCCGCCACCGGTACTGAACACGTGACCGATATCAAAATTCCCTGAACCAATAACTGTATTGCAGTTGCTGATGTTCTCTGACAACATAGTGCTGCCGTTGTTGTTCGTGTAAGGATCTGTTGCACTGTTCAGGTAAATCAACTGATCATTATTCGCAACCATGGTCATATGGACTGCCACCTCTGTTTCATAAACTCCGTTAACACGATTCATGGAAGCTACCATCGCTGCCATCGCCCCTGATGTAGTACCGCCATGAAAGGCAGCATACTCTCCGGTACAAGCTAATGCCAGGCGGTAGGTGCGCAAGGAAGTGCCATGTGAACGCGCTGCCTGTCCGCTGGCCATAGATGAATACTTCAGCGTAGAACCGAAGTTTTCTTCCTTCTCTCCAGTTTCACAGGTAAAAGCTGCATACGGTTTCAGATCATCTTTGAAATATACCACCACCTGGTCTGCATTTCCAGGATCCAACGGGTCTATAAACACATGCCCATTGGGCGATAATATCATACCGTAAAAGCCATGATCAGACACGGTCATTTTTAATACAGCTGCAGGATCAGTAATACCTTGTCCTGAGTAGGTCTTTATACCCGGAAAACGGGCAGCCAGTTGAGGAGCCATGGTTTCCGTCTCCACCACTTTAAAAGGCATCAGCTCTCCGTTTGGCATCGGAACAGAAATGACAACAAATGCTGTTTGTGCAGATGCTGTAAATTCCATGGGAGCGTTGCGCAACACTTTTCGAACGTTACTCAAGTCATAGAAAAACGCCTTATATTTTTCAGGATAGGTATATCTGTTCGGTGGATTTAAGTATTTTTCTTTTGGCCACTCCTTAAACAGCATTTCTGTACGCTGTGCAGTAGCTTCATTCGTGAATGTGCTCAGGATGGTTACAAACCATATAAGCATGCATGGCAATATGCATCGTGCATGTAAGGCTTTCATACGCGCAATTATTTTCAGTATTTGAGGGGGAAATAAGGTGAAAAAAACGGTACACCGTTACCTTTAACCGCGCAATTTAGCAATCAAAACAGATACAAGTCAAGAAAATCTTACAGTTTTTTTTTGACCTATTATTACATTTCGAATTGTTCACCCAACAAATAATCACATTCGCCAAACGGTTGAAAAAAACTATTTTCCACTAAAACACCACCAGCTATTTTGAGAATCAATCATTTGCACCAACCTTTTTTTAACAAAAAGATAATTGTCAATTCACTAAATCTTGAAAATCGCTTGCAATTGTCAGAACAAGTCATATATTTGTTTTGCTGTGAATCCGGAAAATCCAGCAAAAGCTAACCAGTTCGAACTCTATTCATGTCATCTAACGCTGTACAGACGTTTACTAAGACCTGCACTTTTAATTGCAGGTTGAGGACTTTTTAACCTTACCTGTGAAATAAATAATCTAACACTAAATAAATATAACATGAAAAACAAAAGCTACACAATGACTAAACTGTCGGGTTGGCTGGCGTCCCTGTTAATCCTAATTGGGTTATTAGGTAATTCAGCCAACGCTCAAACAACAGTGCAGATCGGTACGGGAACTTTAACAACGACCTCGTTCCCGATTCGTTCTTGCTATGGGTACTCTTACACCCAAATGCTCTACACTTCTGCAGAAATAGTTGCAGGAGGTTACACCGGTCCTGGTACTATCTCAAAAATCAGGTTTTACTATGCTACTGCGGTATCACCAACGACCACTTACGACAACTGGACGGTTTATCTGGGTAACACGACCTTAACATCATTGACATCTGGTGCAGCTAACTTCACCCCGGCTTCAGCGATGGATATGTGTTTCTCAGGACTTGTAACATTTCCGGCAGCTGGAAACTGGATGGAAATCACCTTGTCAACGCCCTTTAACTATACCGGAGGCAACCTGTTAGTTGCTATCGATGAAAACGCAGCCTCCTACACATGTTCAGCAGGATGGAGATATACATCTACAACTGGTGTTACAAGCGTAAGACAGTTATATAGTGACACCTATAATCCAGATCCGGCGTTATTGCCAGGTTCATATCTTGGCGTTAGCACTTCATCTACATCACGCCCAAATCTTCAGTTTGACATTGGTTCCGCTTCTGCATGTTCAGGAACACCAACTCCTGGCAACACCATCTCTTCTGTAGCAGGTGCTTGTTCAGGTTCATCTTTCAACCTCAGCCTTCAGAATTCAACTTCTGGCTCTGGCGTTACCTATCAATGGCAAAGTTCGCCTGACGGAGTTAACTGGACAAACTTTGGTACCAGTGCTGCTTCACAAACGGTTTCTCAAACTGCCGCAACTTACTATCAGTGCCTGGTTACCTGCTCCGGCAATACCGGAACTTCTACTCCGGTTAACGTTGCAGTCAACCCGTTCTACCTCTGTTACTGCTCTGCTGTTCCTACCTCAATTGATGCGCAAGGTGCAGTAGACTTCCAGATCGGATCATGGTCTAACCCTAACGTTTCAACTTCAACCTATCAGAACTTCACCGGTGTAGCACCTACCTCACTCTATCAGAATTCAACGGTTTCAGCTACAGTAACACTGCAAACCGGATATACTTACCGTTGTCGTGTATTCATTGATTTCAACCAGGATGGTGACTTCGCTGATGCCGGAGAGATGAATGACCTCGGTTTATCCTCTTCTACAAACCCAACTACACAAACAGGCAATATCGTAGTACCTGCAGGTGCTCTTACCGGTTTAACCGGAATGCGTCTGGTGGTAACTGATGATGATGCAGCCAATAACCCTTGCTACAGCAGTTCTTATGCTAATGTTGAAGATTACCTTGTTAACATCATTCCTCCTCCTGCCTGCTCCGGTACTCCTGCTGCTGCTACCGCTTTAACCAGCGCAGCATATATTTGCCCTGGAAGTGCTGCTGTACTTTCACTCTCAGGTGTTCCTCTTGAAACAGGCTATGACTATCAGTGGGAAGAATCTTCTGACAACGTTAACTTCACTCCGATTTCCGGTGCAAACAGCAATACCTATAGTGCATCACCTACCGCGCTGACTTACTATCGTTGCGTTGTTACCTGTTCAAATTCTGGCTTGTCCAAAGAATCATCCAGTATCTCTGTTGATTTTGACGGATCTGCCAATGCAGGTACCATCTCCGGACCAACTGCAGGCATTACCTATTCTCCACTTTACTATTCAACTGATACTTATACCGGCGATCTTCAGTGGCAAACTGCAACCAGTGCTGGCGGACCATGGTCAGATGTTGCAACCGGAACTTTGGATAATATAACATTGACAGCTTCTACTGCAGGAAGTTTCTACGTTCGTTTACGTGCTGCTTCAGTAACCTGTACTACCTATTCAAATGTAATTAACATCGTAGTAACTGTTGCCGGTGATAATGTTTGTGACGCTTCTAGCGTTTCTATCGGTGAAAACGGTCCATTCACTAACGTAGGTGCAACAACTCAGGCTGGTGAAGCACAAGCACCTCAAGGCCCTTCTTGTAATGGTAATAACAACTGGTGTTCTGCTCCATCCGGCACAATTAACAATACTGTATGGTTTACATTCACCGTACCGACAGGTGGTTCCGGACGTTATGGATTCGCAGTACCAGGCTGGGATAGTCAGGTTGCAGTGTGGAAGGCTTCTGCATGCAGTGATCTGACTTCAGGTTTAGGCACCTTATGGGCTGCCAATGATGACTCTTCCGGCTCTCCATATAATGCATATGCGCGCGGTTTCTGCCTCGAAGAAGGTGAAACGGTGTACATCCAGGTAGATGGCTACGGTACAACCACAAACAGTGGATTCACGCTGCGCATCGATGATTTCGGTCCTGCTGATGATGCTTCATTCAGTGGTCTCCCTGCAACTATCTGCGCCAACGCTGCTGCTGTAACTCTGGTTCCTGTAACAGCTGGCGGTACGTTCAGCGGTGCTGGAATTACTGTTGACAGCTTTGATCCTGCTGCTGCCGGTGCTGGTTTCCACACCATCACTTATGCGCTTAGCGGACTCGACACTTGTGTGACTACTTCACAAATCATTGAAGTTGTTGCTCCTGCTTACACTTACTATGCAGATGCTGACGGTGACGGCTATGGTGCTGGTGCTTCTATCTCTTCCTGCGATGCTTCTGCTCCAAGCGGATATTCTGCCAGCAACACTGATTGTAACGATGGCGACATCTCTATTAATCCTGGTGCTACTGAAACCTGCAACTTCATTGACGATGATTGCGACGGAAATATTGACAACGGATTTGACCTGGATGGTGACGGTTTCACTACTTGTGAAGGTGACTGTGATGACAACAACAATGCGGTTTATCCTGGTGCTACTGAAGTATGTAACGGACTGGATGATGATTGCAACCTGTCTATCGACGATGGTCTGACCTTCATCACTTACTATGCTGACGTTGACGGTGACACTTATGGTGATGCAGGAAGCACTGCAAGCACTTGCGATGGCGCACCATCCGGTTATGTTTCTGACAATACCGATTGTAACGACAACAATCCTTCTGCAAACCCTGCAGGAACTGAAGTTTGTAACTCTATCGATGATGATTGCGATGGCCTGATCGACGAAAACCTGCTGGTTGCCGGTCCGATTTCTGGTCCTGCCGTTCAGTGTGTTGCAGTAGTGACTGGTTCTGCTACCTACTCTATTGCTTCAGTTGCTGATGCTTCTACCTATACATGGTCTGTTCCTGCTGGTATGACAATCCTGTCAGGTCAGGGAACTACCTCTATCTTCGTTTCATGGACTCCAATCGCAGCGCACAACGGAATTATCGGTAACCTTACCGTTACTCCTTCTAACGCTTGCGGTGCGGGTACATCAAGCTCTGTATTAATCGACATCAACTACACCAAGCCTGTAATGCCGAACTCAGTTTCTGGTCCGGTTAAAGTTTGTCCTGGTGACGTAGCTACTTACTCAACTAACATGATTGCACGCGCATCTTACTTCGTTTGGTCAGTACCAGCTGGTATGACCATCACTTCAGGTGCCAGCTCTAACGTAATCACTGTTTCAGTAGGTGCAGGTTATGCCGGTGGTACCGTATCTGTTAGCGGTGCAAATGCCTGCGGTGTTGGTTCAGCCCGTCTCCGTGCTGTAACTGTTAATACTCCTGGTGTTTCTGCTTCAATCAGCGGTCAGGCTTCAGGTGTTTGCGGTGCTACTGGTGTAGCTTACACTTGCGCTGCAGTAGTGGGTGCTACTTCTTACAACTGGTCAGTTCCTGCAGGAGCTACTATCGTAAGCGGTAATGGCACTTCCAGCATCTCTGTTGACTTCTCTGGTTCTTATGCTGGCGGAAGCTTCACTGTAACTGCTTCTAACGCCTGTGGAACAGGAGCTGCACGCTCACTCACTGTTTCTGGTGCACCTGGTCAGCCTGGTCCTATCAGTGGTGATCAGTCCATCTGCCCTGGTCAGTCAAACGTTCCTTACTCTGTTTCAACTGTTGCCGGAGCCAGCCTCTACAACTGGACTGTTCCTTCAATCGCTTCAATTGCAAGTGGTCAGGGTACCAAGGACATCTACGTTAACTGGGGAACTAACCCGACAACTGGTCAGCAGGTAACTGTTTCTGCCAGCAACGCATGCGGAAGCGGCCCTGTACGTATTCTGAATGGTATTGCCATTGATCTTGGCAACTGTATCCGTATCGGTGAAACCGGTGCAGCTACTGGCCTCAACATTTATCCGAACCCTGCTACTGAAGTTGCTACTATCGTATTCAACGGTACTGAAGGCGCTGATTTCAACCTGAACCTGGTTGACGTTGCCGGACGTGTTGTTATGAGCGAGCGTGGAACTGCCGTTGACGGACAGAATCAGCGTAACGTTGTTGTAAGCGAAATGGCTTCCGGCGTATACTTCCTGACTATCCAGATGAACGGAACTTCTGAGCAGATCCGTGTAATGGTTGACTAATCATAAGCCAATTCAAAAAAAAGGGGGCCTTATGGCCCCTTTTTTTTATCGTTTTCCAAAGGAAATTCATTGGCAAACCGACAAATACCGTTGATAAAAATTCGATTAAATACTTGCATTGTATATTTTGAATCCATATACTTGCATATTCGGAGTAGAAAACTAATCAACATGAAAAATATCGTATTAAAGTCACTTCCCATGGTAGCCATGTTTGCCCTTATGGCTTCGCCTCTCTTCGCTCAAAATTGCAATCCCAACATCCCTATCGATGGCGGGTTGAGCGCATTGCTCGTTGCCGGTGCAAGTTATGGCATCAAGAAAGTGTACGACAAGAAGAAAGACCAGTAATTACTTTCTTCATCCAGAAACTAAAGGTTAGCGTTAGCTGACCTTTTTTTTTAACACGACCGCACTCTGTATATGCTTGAGAAATTTATCAAAGATCCGGGCCAACGTGCTATCGCCGGCTTCCTCATCAAAGCCGTGATGCTCTATATCATCTGGTTCATTTCCTACGACCTTTTTATCGCCCCCGACGGCCGTACCGATGAATGGCTCAACGCTCTGGTGGCCAACCACAGTGCCTCCGTGCTGAGTATCCTGGGATTTGATGGCTCTACAGTTCCTGGCGCCGCTCAAACTGTGATCCGTATTCAGGGCAAGGAGATGGTGGGTGTAGGAAATCCCTGCAATGGCCTTGAGTTGTTCGCGCTCTTTACCGGTTTCGTCATCTGCTTCCCGGGATCCTGGAAACAGAAATGGTGGTTCATCCTTTCCGGAAATGCAGGGATTCACTTTGTAAATGTGCTTCGCGCAACCACACTTGCCATCATCCAGTTTAAATCACCTGAACATCTTGAATTCAATCACCACTATACCTTCACTGTAGTGGTCTATTCATTTATCTTCCTGCTTTGGGTAACCTGGGCCAATAAATTCAGTAAAACCGGTAAACAGGAAGAAAAGAATGCGTAGTCTGTCACACCCGTCGCTTCGATGGATACTCATCGTTCTTCTGGCGATCGGTATGGTGTGGACCGGATTCCAGCGCGAACGTAAACTTTTAATTATTGAAGAAGGCTTCCCAACCCTGATCAACCGATATCCTAAGCCCAAAGTAGCCGAATTTGAAAAGCAGGAGATGAAAGGCACCTTCGGTTTGAAAATCCCGGCCAAGCTCCAATCTTCTGTACTCTTTAGCTTACTCTTTATGGTCTTTGCGGCGGGTATACTGTCTCTCTACGCATGGTCTGTGAAAGCAGGAAAAATCACAATCGTTTTTTATCTGGGTTTCATGGCCCTCTGTTTTGTATTGCTGAAACTGGGTGATCTCGGAGTAGACTATCGGCTCAGTACCGGCCTCTCACATTATCTGGAAGATCTGTTCCTCTCTCCGTTCCTTATTCTGGCTTTGATTGTATTGATCCGCTTTACCAATAACATGAAAGGGAATCCCGGAGAGCATTCAGGGACATAAAAAAAGCAGCGTCACATTCAACTGCAATCAGGATTTCGAAAGGGAATTAATTACTGCGTGCTTTTCTGAAAATAATGTTTCCGCAAATGGAGAAGAAATAACGTACGTCCGTCAGTAAAGGACGTTCCTCATAGGCTTTGAGGTACTTCAACTCTGAATTGATAATTTCATCCAGCGTATTGGGCATATCTACATAAAAAGGAGGAAGAAGTCCTGGCTTGGAATAAATACGCTTCTCCTGAAGTTCTTTTGTGTACAGACTGAAGTAGTGTTTACTCAAAGGACGCACACCAACAATCTTCATATCCCCCTTTATCAGGTTGATGATCATCGGCAACTCGTCCAGCCAGAAGCGGCGCATAAAACCGCCCCAGGTAGTGATCCGGAAATCGTCGGCGAATTTACCACCTGAAGCCAGTTTATTCTGCTCGTAGATGTATTCCTGCAGGTATTCTGCGTAAGGATACATGGTACGGAACTTATATACCTTGATGATATTACCATCCTTGCCGATACGGTTCATCGCGAACAGAGGGCCATATGAAGGATTCAGATCGTAGCAGGGCTGACGGTCTTTACGTCCGACAAAGTAGGTGTGGTTCTGAATTTCTTTTACATCAATAATCTTAAATCCACAGGAGGCCAGACGTCCTAAAGCTTCCGCTTTCGACATCACACGATTTCGGCCATTGGTAACAAAGAAGTAGATTTTCTTGAAGAAGGGCAGCTTTGGGAAAACGCGCTTGAAAATAAAATCGAAGAGGAAATAAAGATGAGCAAAACCGGGCAGGTATTTTCTAAGTAATCGGTATCGTCGCTGTTCCTGCGTCTCTACCAGACCGATGTAAATTCCACCGTGTGGGAGTTTCTCGTTTACCGCTTCCTGGAACTTGTTTACGAAACGTATATCATTGATTTTTCTGAGATTCACAATAGCCCGTGTGGAATTGTCCTCGATCCCCTCAATATTGAACGAGGTGGTGGTCATAAGGACTTTCGTATGCTGGGTTTTCATGTCCACATACTTTCCGAGGAAACTCCTCACTTCTGGCTGCATGTCTTTTAACAAGACTTCTTTCATGTTTCTCCTTTGCTTACAGGATACAATTTAGCCAACTGTACCACTGCGTTCAGGGTAATTCAGCAAATAAGGTAATTTAAGGGGTGAACTACTCTGTTGCGAGGGTAAAAAAGCTCAGCGTTTTCGGACCTTCCTTAATCCTGACGTAAACTTAAAAATCAGATCAAAACGAGTCAAGTATTACATGATTTTTTTTCCAATTATTGAAGATATATTCTGTACTATCCGCTATGAATTATCTGCTAAAAACCTGATTCCCAAAAGCTAATGCCCCATCGCCTGTTAACAACTTTTAATGCTAAAAACAGAAAATCTTACAACCTTTTCATGCAGAATCATCCTAAATTCTGCTTTATAAAAATCATATATAGTAACCGCACACCAAATATGATCAAACCGACCCCACTGATCTTATTCACCATCATCAGCACAGAGGGTTTCAGGAACTTTTTCAGCTTCAGCGCGAGCCAGGCTTTCAGCAAATCAGTTCCTAATACCGTTACGAGTACAACACTGTAAAACACCACAACACCCGTTGTGGTCCATTGCTCCCGCGCAGCGATTCCTCCAGCTACTCCCATCCAGAACAAAAGCACGAAGGGATTCAGAAAATTCATCATAAACCCTTTAGCCGTATCCACCAGCGGGGTCCTTGAATCGTCAGGTAAATCCAGTTCAGAAGCCTTGATATGTGGCTTCTTTATAAAATTTAAAACTCCGAAAACAATCAGCAGCAGGGCACCGCCAATACCGATCTCTTTGCTAAATTCCTTCATAAAACTAAGTGCCGTACTGCTGAAATACGTGATGATGATGAAGAAAGCATCACTCAACATCACTCCGACTGCCAGCCATACTGCTATTCGAAATCCCCGCTTAATACTGGTATCGATCAGCAGAAAGAACACAGGTCCGATGAGCATGGCCAGCACTAGCCCCAGAAGAATCCCGGAAAGGACTGCATCAATCATGCGCTAAAACTATAAAAATCTATGTCTGGGTCCAGCCTGGTCGGGCGAATGTCATTTTCAGAAAAAAGAGAAAAAACTATTACTGACTGGCATCTGCTTTTGCAGTCCATTTTCTATTTTTGGGGCCTATGTCCAATAAACTGCTCTGCATCCTAGCCTGCTTCGGCCTCGCTTTAGGTTTCACTTCCTGCGAAAACGATATTGATTTGCTTGAAGATTACAGAGAAATTCCGGTCATTTACGGACTGATTAATCCGAATGAGTCTGTTCAATATGTTCGCGTTCAAAAAGCGTATCTGGGCGAAGGAAATGCGTTGGTGATGGCTCAGGAATCTGATAGTATCTATTACAATCCCGCCGATATTAAATTATCACTGGAGAAAGTCAGTGTTGGCGCAAATACGGTAATCAGCTCTGAAGATTTTTCTGTAACCACTGACATCCCAAAGGAAGAAGGTCTTTTTACAGATGAAGACCATTACCTGTTTAAACTATCTACCCCATCCGGACTGGATGATAATTACTATTACCGGATCCGTTTTGAAAATTTAAAGTCAGGGAAAGTGGTAACAGCATCCACCCGTATCATTGAACCCATGTTATTTTCAGCTTTCGGGTCCAGTGTTAAAGTAAATCTCGCAAATGTCAATCCGTATCAGATCCGTTTCGGAAGCCCGAAATGGGGCCGTGTTTATGGCCTTATCATGCGGATTAAATACAATGAATACGATACAATTTCGCTGACATACGACACCTTACAAGTTGATTATAAACTGAAAAACATAACCAGTTTGGGAACCAACGGGGGTGAACAATTGACTTTTGCACTGAAAGGAGAAGAAATTTTCAAATTTATGGGTTCTGCGATAGGCCCTCAGCAGGGTTCAAAAAAGAGAGTATTGAACTCTTTCAGGGCAGACTATCTCTTCACGGCCGGTACTGATGATCTCTATAACTATATTCAGATCAACTCTCCCAATAATGTAGTAAGTTATGTGCCAGCATTTACCAATCTTTCAGATGGAAGGGGGCTCTTTACCTGCCGTTATACCACCCTTGTTACGAATGTTCAGTTCAACGAACTGACCCTCGACTCCATCCTGAACGGCCAGTACACCAATATCATTTTCAAATAATCTCACTGAGACCTCTTTTATCCAGCCGGCATCGGTCGTCCGGCCAAAACTGCCATCCTGTCAATCTGGCAGGTGATTTTTAGAGAAATCCGCCAGAATATCCCCTTTCAACGTCAGGATTGCCAATGGCATACATGTTGACTAGCCATCGCGGATTCAACAAAATCCAACTCAACACGAACAACACAAAAAGCATATGAAAAAAGTCATCGGAATCGACCTGGGTACCACCAACTCCTGCGTAGCAGTGATGGAAGGCAATGAGCCGGTAGTCATCCCAAACAGTGAAGGACGCCGTACTACGCCTTCAATTGTTGCCTTTATAAAAGACGGGGAGCGCAAAGTAGGTGATCCGGCCAAACGCCAGGCGATCACCAACCCCAAACATACCATTGCCTCTATCAAGAGGTTCATGGGTGAATCATTCGACAAGGTGTCCAACGAAATTTCACGGGTACCTTATGAAGTTGCACGAGGAGACAACAACACTCCGCGCGTAAAAATCAACGACCGCATGTACACACCGCAGGAAATCTCTGCGATGGTACTGCAGAAAATGAAAAAAACTGCTGAAGATTACCTCGGCTATGAAGTTGGAGAAGCGGTAATCACCGTGCCTGCTTACTTCAACGATGCGCAACGCCAGGCTACAAAAGAAGCGGGAGAGATTGCCGGTCTCAAAGTACTGCGCATCATCAACGAACCTACAGCTGCTGCTCTGGCATACGGTCTCGACAAAAACCATAAAGACACCAAAGTAGCCGTATTCGACCTGGGTGGTGGTACTTTCGATATCTCGGTACTTGAACTTGGAGATGGCGTTTTCGAAGTGAAATCAACCAACGGAGATACGCACCTCGGTGGAGACGACTTCGATCAGGTGATCATCGACTGGATGGCCGACGAATTTAAGTCAGACGAAGGTCTCGATCTGCGTAAAGATCCGATGGCTTTGCAACGCCTGAAAGAAGCAGCAGAGAAAGCAAAAATCGAACTCTCCAGCTCTACACAAACAGAAATCAACCTGCCTTACATCATGCCGGTTGACGGAGTGCCGAAACACCTTGTAAAAACACTCACCCGTGCGAAGTTCGAACAACTCGCAGATAAACTCATCCAACGCACACTTGAGCCTTGCAAAAAAGCACTTGCGGATGCGAAGATGAATCCTTCTGATATCGACGAAGTAATTCTCGTAGGAGGTTCAACACGTATCCCTGCTATTCAGGATCTCGTAGAGAAATTCTTCGGTAAAAAACCATCCAAAGGCGTAAATCCTGACGAAGTGGTTGCCGTAGGAGCAGCGATTCAGGGTGCAGTACTCACCGGAGAAGTGAAAGACGTATTACTCCTCGACGTAACTCCTCTTTCCCTCGGTATCGAAACACTGGGTGGTGTAATGACCAAGCTGATCGAATCGAATACAACGATTCCTACCAAGAAGTCAGAAACCTTCTCTACAGCTTCCGATAACCAGCCATCTGTAGAGATCCACGTATTGCAGGGAGAGCGTCCCATGGCCCGCGACAACCGCACCATCGGCCGTTTCCACCTCGATGGAATTCCACCGGCACCACGCGGTATCCCGCAAATCGAAGTGATCTTCGACATTGACGCGAACGGTATCCTCCATGTAACGGCAAAAGACAAGGCCAGCGGCAAATCACAAAACATCCGCATTGAAGCCTCTTCCGGATTGAGCGACGACGAAATCCAGCGCATGAAACGTGAAGCAGAAGCCAATGCTGAAACCGATCGTAAGGCGAAAGAAGAAGCGGATAAAGTAAACCAGGCCGACTCGATGATCTTCAACACCGAAAAACAACTCAAAGAATTCGGTGAAAAGATTCCTGCCGACAAGAAAACCGCGATCGAAAGCGCGCTTGAAACACTCAAAGAAGCACATAAGAACAAAGACCTCACGGCAATCGACGCTGCACTGCAAACACTGAACACTGCATGGGAAGCTGCTTCCAAAGACCTCTACAATGCCTCACAAGAGGCCGGTGCAGATGGTCAGCCGCAAGGAGCAGCAGGCAATACGGCCAATGCCGGCGACGGAGTAACCGATGTAGATTACGAAGAAGTGAAACAATAAAATTTCGATACTGCAATAAAGAAAGCCATCCTTCGGGGTGGCTTTTTTGCTGATAAAGGAAATCATCTGAAACCGTAAAACCGAACTTTTCTCGCTGATGAACACGAAAACAATGCGCAATGTCAATTTCTATTGTAATTAACACTTTTATTCTTTACGTTTGAGGAAATCATTCATCTATGAAAACAAAACTACTCGTACTGCTTCTGTCCGTTCTCACTATTCCGGCTATTGGGCAGGCCACCCGCAAAATTCTCGTAGAAGAATTTACGGGCGACTGGTGTGGTTATTGTCCCGAAGGGCATGAAATCCTGGACAATATCATTACCAATAACCCTAATCGCATTGTAGCCGTTGGCATGCATTATAACGATATTCTGGAATCCAGCTATTCACTTGCCATGGTATCCAATCTATCTGTAGCTGCTTATCCCCGGGCTGCTGTTGACCGATTTAGTTATTCAGGTGGTAATGCATTTGTCATGAGCCGTAGTTATTGGACAGGTGCCGTCGCAGCCCGCCTGAATGTTTCATCTCCTGTTACGATCAATATCAGTCCAAATTACAATCCTACAACCAGGGTACTGAATATTGCCGTGGACTATACATTTCTCTCCGCATATAATGAAGAAACGAGAATTACCTGCATCTTGATTGAAGACAGCATCTCATCATCACAAACAAACTACTATAATACAACCGTTGGTTCTCCTTTTTACGGACTCGGAAATCCGATTCCAAATTATCAGCAATTACATACTGAGGTAGCATTACTTTCTGCAGACAACTGGGGAGATGCCAATCATCCTGTGAATGTTGCAGCAGGACAGAGTTTTATCAAGACCTATACCTACACACTACCTCCAACCATGAACGATGATCACGTTAAAATTGTCGCTTTTATTAACGAACGTGTTGGTTCCTCACCAACACAAAGCTCCGGCACTGAAATTCTGAATTCAGAAGTTAAATCCATTTGGGCCTCAGCAACAGGCATGAATGAAATCTCCTTTGATGGCGGCTTACAGACCTCTCCAAATCCTTTCAATACGCTTACATCCTTTGCCTTTAACCTTCGCGAAAATGTAAACGTGAACGCATATATTACTGATCTCAACGGGAAATTTATTAAGCAACTAATCAATGAAAACCGTGCTGCCGGCAAACATGATATTTTCTGGGCCGGCGATGATGAATCAGGTCAATTGGTTTCCGGCGGGATTTACCTTGTGCATATCACAACTCCCTACTCCAAACTCACATCGAAAGTGGTATTCATGCCCAACTAAAAATAAAATACTTCTGCAACGAAAGCCATCCCAAGGGGTGGCTTTTTTATTGAATCCCCAAAAACCATCCGGGTAAGGTTAAACTGCCTTCTAAACCTTAGAAATAATCTCGAACAGCAAGTCGGAAATTCGAATTTTCTTGTAACAGGTAACCCGCATAAAGTTTAAATTATCAAAATTAAATTCAAAGTTTTTAACCTTTTCGAACCGCTCACGTCACCCCACTTTTCTCTCCCTCAACAAAATTTAACATTAAACTCCTTGCAAAAACCAATTTTCTGTTTACATTCGGTAAACCAAATTTTTAATACCATGAAAAAATTCAATTTGAAATTAAGAGTAGTTTTATTCTCTTTGATACTGTTCGCGCCGATATATGTATCCGCGCAAACACCGGCGGATGCTACCGTGAGTCTGACGCCTGATACAGGTGGAATGGTGAAAGGAGTGTTTTTTGTACTCCTGCCGGACACCAATAATCTGGAGGCCGTGGAGATTCAACTGGGCAGTGAAGCGGATAGTACCAACCTGGTGAATTATACTTTCGGGT
>WBZT01000806.1_pt1 | contig 24568 bp, 21 predicted proteins | sample 5204241 | NCBI WGS metagenome assembly WBZT01 (sample SAMN12344358, study PRJNA552823) | activated sludge metagenome | biome: Activated sludge suspended growth; feature: Nitrification reactor; material: Wastewater; isolation source: activated sludge from nitrification reactor of wastewater... | reverse complement strand
CGTGATGAATGCGATGTCGCCGGCCGAGGTCGAGTCGGTCATCGTCGACGAGGATGCCCATAGCATGGATATCATCGTCGCCGACGAAAAACAGTTGGCGCAGGCGATCGGCAAGGGGGGGCAGAACGTGCAGTTGGCGAGCCGGTTGACCGGCTGGACGCTGAACGTGATGACCCGAACCCAGGCCCAGGCCAAACGCGGTCAGGAGGACGAAGGCTTGTCGCGCATGTTCGTGGAGCAGTTGGGGGTCGATGAAGAGATCGCCGCGATCCTGGTGCGCGAAGGGTTCGCCGGCCTGGAGGAAGTCGCCTACGTGCCTGTCCACGAGATGCTGGAGATTCCGGAATTCGATCAGGAGATCGTCGAGGAATTGCGCGGGCGGGCGCGCGACGTGCTGTTGACTCGCGCCATCGCCGCCGAGGAGCAGATCGACAGCACCCGGCCGGCCGAGGATTTGCTGGGGATGGACGGCATGGACGAGGAACTGGCCTTTACGCTGGCCAGTAACGGGATCGCGACCATGGAGGATTTGGCCGAGCTGTCGGTGGACGATCTCAACGATATAGCCGGATTGGATGACGAACGGGCCGCGAAACTGATCATGACGGCGCGAGCGCCTTGGTTTTCGAATGACGAGCGGTAGATGGGAACGAGCTTGGGCTGGGGGTGGTAAATGGCGGATGTAACGGTCAAGCAGTTTGCAACGGTCGTCGGCATACCGGTGGATCGCCTGTTGGAACAGTTTGCTGAAGCCGGTATACCGGTTGGTGGCGCGGAAGTGACGATTACGGAAAAACAGAAAATGGATCTATTGGCGCACTTGCGCAAGAGCCACGGTAACCGACCGATCCAAGGCGCGGCGGCCGAACTCAAGCGGATTACGCTCAAGCGTAAGACCCATAGCGAAATCAAGATGGCTGGCGGTGGTGGTGGGCAGATTAAAACCGTCAGCGTCGAGGTGCGCAAAAAGCGTACCTATGTCAAACGCGGTTTGGCCGAAGACGACGCCTCCCGCCAGCGCGAGCCCACGTTGGTCGAACCGTTCGCGCCGGCGGTGGACGCGGAAGAACGGCACCATCATGAAGATAGGGCCAATAACGAGCGGTCCGAGCCAGCGGTGGCGGCGGCGGCAGTACAAGCGCAGCCATCGGAACAGGAAGCCCGTCGCTTGGCCGAGGCCGAGGAAGAAGCCCGTCGCCTGGCCGAGGCCGAGAAAGAAGCCCGTCGCCTGGCCGAGGCCGAGAAAGAAGCTCGTCGCCTGGCCGAAGCCGAGGAAGAAGCTCGTCGCTTGGCCGAGGCCGAGGAAGAAGCTCGTCGCCTGGCCGAGGCCGAGGAAGAAACTCGTCGGGCGAAACAAGCAGCTGCTATTTCCCAATCCGCCGAAACGACGGTTCGCCGGATCACCGATACCACACCGGTCTTGGTCCAGATTGAGCGGCGCGCCGAACCGAGTGCCTCGGACAGAGGCGTTAAAGTCGGGAAATCGCCGGAGCTGGCGTCGGAACCAAAAGCGGTCAGAAGGCGTCCCGAGGCACCGGCTCGGAGCGCGCCCAAGCCACGCGGCGAGAGCGGAGCCGGTGCGCCGGGCCAGCGCCGGGAAGCGGGTGGTGGTGGGGAGCGGTTCTCGCCTGGGCGCGGTGAATCGAAGGAGGCGATATCCAACAAGGCCGACCGGCGCAAACCCAGGAAGGGCAAGGGAGCGAAATCCTCCGCATCCGCGCCGCCGCAGCGGCATGGTTTTGCCAAACCCACCGCGCCAGTGGTGCGCGAGGTGGCGCTGCCCGAAACCATCAGCGTCGTCGATCTGGCCCAGAAGATGTCGGTCAAAGCCACCGAAGTCATCAAGACGCTGCTGAAGATGGGGATGATGGTCACCATCAACCAGATGATCGACCAGGAAACCGCCGCGCTGGCTGTCGAGGAGATGGGGCATACCTACAAGCTGCTCAACGAAAACGCGCTGGAAGAAGAGCTGATCGCCGAGACTGGCGGTACGGCGGTGCCGCGCCCGCCAGTGGTCACCATCATGGGGCATGTGGACCACGGCAAGACCTCGCTGCTCGATTATATTCGCCGAACCCGAGTCGCGGCCGGCGAAGCGGGCGGTATCACCCAGCACATTGGCGCGTATCACGTGCGTACTCAGAAGGGTGTGGTCACCTTCCTCGACACGCCGGGCCACGCCGCATTCACCGCCATGCGCGCGCGCGGCGCCAAGGCCACCGATGTCGTGGTGTTGGTGGTGGCGGCCGACGATGGCGTGATGCCGCAAACGATCGAAGCCGTTCAGCATGCCCGCGCCGCTGGGGTACCGATCGTGGTGGCGGTCAACAAGATGGACAAGTCTGGCGCCGATCCGGAACGAGTCAAGAGCGAATTGTCGGCGCAGGGCGTCATATCCGAAGAGTGGGGTGGCGATACTCTGTTTACCTATGTGTCCGCCAAGAGCGGCATGGGTGTGGATGAGTTGCTCGACCAGATCCTGGTACAGGCCGAAGTGCTGGAGCTGCACGCGCCGGTGGATGGCTTGGCCAAGGGCGTGGTGATCGAATCGCGGCTGGACAAGGGCCGTGGCCCGGTGGCGACCGTGCTGGTACAAAGCGGCACGCTGCACAAGGGCGATGTGATTCTGAGCGGTCTCGAATACGGCCGGGTGCGCGCCATGCTCAACGAGGCCGGGCAAAGCGTGAGCGAAGCGGGTCCTTCGATTCCGGTGGAAGTGCTCGGTCTGTCTGGCACTCCCAAGGCGGGTGATGACGTCATTGCGGTCGCCGACGAGCGCAAGGCCCGCGAAATCGCCCTGTTCCGCCAAGGCAAGGCTCGCGAGGAGCAGACTCGCAAGCCGGTGATGGATATCGACGGCATCTCCCGGCAGTTCGAGGCCGGGGAAATCAATATGCTTAACGTGGTGCTGAAGGCCGATGTCCAAGGTTCCGCCGAGGCCATCGTGGATGCGCTAACCCGTTTGTCCACCGCCGAAGTGCAGGTCAAGATCATTGCCAGCGGCGTTGGCGGCATCAACGAATCCGACATCAACCTGGCCAAGACCTCCAAGGCCATCATCATCGGTTTCAACGTCCGTGCCGACAGCGTCGCCAAGCGGCTGGCCGAAGAGGAAGGGCTGAAGCTGCACTATTACAGCATCATCTACGAACTGATCGACGACGTAAAACGTGCGATGGTCGGCATGCTCAAGCCAACCTTCAAAGAGGAGATCGTCGGTCTGGCCGAGGTGCGTGATGTGTTCCGTTCGCCCAAGTTCGGCGTGGTGGCCGGCTGCATGGTGGTGGATGGGGTGGTGCGTCGCAACAATCCGATTCGGGTGCTGCGCAACAACGTGGTGATTTTCGAAGGCGCGCTGGATTCGTTGCGGCGCTTCAAGGACGATGTCAGCGAAGTGCGTGCCGGGACCGAATGTGGCGTGGGGGTGCGCAACTATAACGACATCCACCAAGGTGACCATATCGAAGTCTTTGAGCGGGTGCAGGTGGAGCGCACCTTGTAGCGGGGCGCGGTGGAGCGATCGAGCGATGATGAAACCCTCCTCCCGTACCCGTCGGGTGGGTGAGCAGATCCGTCGAGAACTGGCGGATCTGATTCGCGCCGAACTGCGCGATCCACGATTGGCCCTGGTGTCGATGACCAGTGTCGAAGTCAGCCGTGACTTGGCGTATGCCCGGATTTACGTCACTTCGATGGGCGAGCCGGCCGAACGGGCCGAGCAGGTCGCCGAACTCAACCGCGCCGCGCCGCTCCTGCGTCGCGAGCTGGGCCGGCGCATGCACATCCGTATCGTGCCAAAGCTGGAATTCCGCTATGACGAGGTGGTGGAGCGTGCCGCCCGGCTGTCGGCGCTGATCGATGCCGCAGTGGCCGCCGACGCCGTCCACCACCGCGACGAACCAGTGGTGGACGACGCGGAGGATCCGGTGTGACCGAGCGTCGCCAGCGCCGCCCGGTGAGCGGCGTGCTGCTGCTGGACAAGCCGGTTGGTTGGACTTCGAACGCGGCGCTGCAAGCGGTCAAGCGCTTGTATCAGGCCGCCAAGGGCGGGCATACCGGCAGCCTTGATCCGCTGGCCAGCGGCCTGTTGCCGATTTGTCTGGGCGAGGCCACCAAGCTATCCGGATTTTTGTTGAACGCCGACAAGGGTTACCGGTTTACTTGCCGGCTGGGCGTGACCACCGCGACCGGCGATGCCGAAGGTGAAGTGGTGGCCGTTCGTCCAGTGGGACCGCTGAACCGGGAATCGATGGAGGCGACGCTGCGGCGGTTCGTGGGCACGATCCAGCAGATCCCACCAATGTACTCCGCGCTGAAGCATAACGGCCAGCCACTGTACAAACTGGCGCGCAAAGGTATGAAGGTCGAACGCGCGCCGCGCGAGGTGACCGTCCGCGAGCTGCGTCTGCTGCGTCTGGATGACGAGGAGTTCGAGTGCGAGTTGCGTTGTTCCAAGGGTACTTATGTGCGGACGCTGGCCACCGACTTGGGCGAGATGCTGGGCTGTGGCGCGCACGTTACGGCGCTGCGCCGCACTGTGGTGGAGCCCTATGATGCCGCGAGGATGGTGACATTGGAGTCCTTGCGCGAGTGGGCTGAACAGGGGCTGGCGGTGTTGGATACGAAGCTGCTTCCTCTGGATAGCGCGGTGACGCAGTGGCCAGCGGTGCGGGTGGGGGGAGATGCCGCCTTTTACTTACGGCAGGGCCAGCCGGTGCTGGCGCCGCGCGCGCCTTCCCAAGGCTGGGTACGTTTGTACCAGGATGAACAGCGCTTTTTCGGCATCGGGGAAATCCTCGACGATGGCCGGGTCGCGCCGCGCCGGTTGTTGGCCTGTGAGGTTCCGTGACAAGGTTGACTTGTTGCCCGACCTTGAATAAGGCTAACATTCTTTACTTTATTGAATTGACGGATCGAATCCGAATTGGAGTTTGACCTTATGCCGCTCAACATCGAACAAAAGACTCAGGTCGTGCGGGATTTTCAGCGCGGCCCTGTCGATACGGGCTCTCCGGAGGTGCAGGTTGCGCTGCTGACCGCCCGTATCAACGGCCTGCAATCGCATTTCAGCGATCATAAGAAGGATCATCATTCCCGCCGTGGATTGCTGAAAATGGTCAACCAGCGCCGCAAGCTGCTGGATTACCTGAAAAGGAAAGATCTGCAATGCTATCAGGATCTGATCAGCCGCCTTGGCCTGCGCCGCTGAGGTTTTCCATCGATCTTTTGTTGCATAGGACGCTTTCGTGACGCCCATCAAAAAAACTTTTCAGTACGGCCAGCACGCGGTGACCCTGGAGACCGGCGAGATCGCCCGGCAGGCCAGCGGCGCGGTAGTGGTCAACATGGCCGATACCGTGGTGCTGGTCACCATGGTCGCCGACCGGAAGACCAAGGAAGACCGGGATTTTCTGCCGCTGCGGGTGGACTACCAGGAGCGTAGCTACGCGGCGGGTCGTATTCCCGGCGGTTTTTTCCGCCGCGAGGGTCGTCCTTCCGAAAGCGAAATCCTGACTGCCCGACTGATCGATCGGCCGTTGCGCCCGCTGTTTCCGGACGGATTCACTAATGAAGTGCAAATCGTCGCCACCGTGATGTCGTTGAACAGCCAGGTGGATCCGGAAATCCCGGCATTGCTTGGCGCGTCAGCGGCGGTAGCGCTGTCTGGCGTACCGTTCCAGGGGTTGCTCGGCGCGGCTCGGGTTGGGTATCGCGACGGTCAATACCTGCTCAATCCAACCCGTCGTGAGTTGAAGGACTCGCAGTTGGACTTGGTGGTGGCCGGGACCGAGCGGGCAGTGCTGATGGTGGAGTCCGAAGCCGATGAATTATCCGAGGCGGTCATGCTCGGCGCGGTCATGTTCGGTCACGAGCAGATGCAGGCCGCCATTCGCGCCATCAACGAATTGGCGGCGGAAGCCGGCGCGCAATCGTGGAACTGGCAGCCGCCGGCCGATGACGCGGCGCTGGCGGACGCAGTGCGCGCCATCACCGAAACCGCGCTAGCCGAAGCCTATCAAATTCCCGAGAAGCTGACCCGCCAGCAGCGAGTGCATGAAATCCACGAGCAACTGAGCGCGCAACTGACGGCCCAGGAACCGGGACGCTGGACCACGCAGGCAATCGACGGCGCCTACTCGACGCTGGAAAGCGCGATCGTGCGCGGGCGCATCCTGTCCGGCCAGCCGCGTATCGATGGCCGCGATACTCGCACGGTGCGGCCGATTTCCATTCGGGTGGGGGTACTGCCGCGCGCTCACGGTTCGGCGCTATTCACTCGCGGCGAAACCCAGGCACTGGTGGTCACCACGCTCGGCACCGATCGCGATGCCCAGATCATCGATGCCATCGAGGGCGAGTACCGCCAGCCGTTCCTGTTGCACTACAACTTCCCGCCGTATTCGGTGGGGGAAATCGGCCAGATCGGTAGTCCCAAGCGTCGGGAGATCGGGCACGGCCGCTTGGCCAAGCGCGGCGTGCAGGCGGTAATGCCCAAGCCGGAGAATTTTCCTTACACCGTGCGGGTCGTATCGGAAATCACCGAATCCAACGGTTCCAGTTCGATGGCTTCGGTGTGCGGCGCCAGTTTATCATTAATGGACGCCGGCGTGTCGATCAAGGCGCCGGTGGCGGGCATCGCCATGGGCCTGATCAAGGAGCAGGACCGTTTCGCGGTGCTGACCGACATCATCGGCGATGAGGATCATCTGGGCGATATGGACTTCAAGGTGGCCGGTACCACCACCGGGGTGACCGCCCTGCAGATGGATATCAAGATCGACGGCATCACCCGCGAGATTATGGAGCAAGCGTTGGCCCAGGCCCGCGAAGGGCGTTTGCATATTCTCGACAAGATGGGCGCGGTCATCGAAGCACCGAAGCTGGAACTGTCCGAGTACGCGCCGCGCTACACCACCCTGCGCATCAATCCGGAGAAGATCCGCGATGTGATCGGCAAGGGTGGTGTCACCATTCGTTCCATCACCGAGGAAACCGGTGCCACCATCGATATCACCGACGACGGCGTGGTGAAAATCGCCGCCGTGGACAAGGCGGCCGGCGATGAAGCCCGCCGCCGTATCGAACAGATCACCGCCGATGTGGAAGTCGGGCAGATCTACGAGGGCAAGGTGGTTCGGATCATGGATTTCGGCGCATTCGTGGCTATTTTGCCCGGCCGAGATGGGATGGTGCATATTTCCCAGATCTGCGAGGAGCGTGTGCAGAACGTGAGCGACAAACTGGCGGTTGGCGATATGGTCAAGGTTCGGGTGCTGGAGATTGACAAGCAGGGTCGCGTGCGTCTGAGCATGAAAGGGCTGGACTGACATCGGTCACCGCCGCCATGGTTTCTTGCCTTGGCGCGGTTGCTTCGAGTATATTTTCTCGTCTTGCCATGGTAAAAAACGCGGCAAGGTTTTGGAGAGATGGCCGAGCGGTCGAAGGCGCAGCACTGGAAATGCTGTTTAGGGGTAACTCTAACGAGGGTTCGAATCCCTCTCTCTCCGCCAAATCGCCCTACTCCCATTCTGGTTGCAATGGTGGCCCGTATCGGTCCCTCCGCGACGACAAACTGTGAACCCCGTCAGGCCCGGAAGGGAGCAGCGGCAGCAGTGGCCTCGGGCGCCGGGGTGTGGCTGATAGGGGCCGCCACCCTCTCTCAAGATGCGTGGGTCAAGGATGACGGTAGGCTCACCGCTTTTGTCGCCATTGGAGGAGCCTCATGAGCTATCAGGTTCTGGCCCGCAAATGGCGCCCCCGCACCTTTCACGAATTGATCGGCCAGGAGCATGTGGTCCGTGCGTTGACTAACGCGCTCGATCGGCAGCGGCTGCATCACGCTTTTCTGTTCACCGGTACGCGCGGGGTGGGCAAAACCACCATCGCCCGGATTTTCGCCAAGTCGCTGAACTGCGAGATCGGTGTGTCCTCCACGCCTTGCGGGCAATGCGCCGCTTGTCGGGAAATCGACGCCGGCCGCTTCGTGGACCTGATCGAGGTCGATGCCGCTTCCCGCACCAAGGTTGAGGATACCCGCGAACTGCTGGAGAACGTGCAGTACGCGCCTGGCCGGGGTCGCTTCAAGGTGTACCTGATCGATGAGGTCCACATGCTGTCCGCGCACAGCTTCAACGCATTGTTGAAGACCTTGGAGGAGCCGCCGCCGCCCGTGAAGTTCCTGCTGGCGACCACCGATCCGCAGAAGCTGCCGGTCACGGTCCTGTCGCGCTGCCTCCAGTTCAACCTCAAGCGTTTACCAGCAAGCCAGATCGCCGGATATCTGGATCAGGTTTTGGAGCGTGAGGAAGTCCCCCGCGAGCCAGCGGCGGTGCGGCTTATCGCCCGTGCCGGCGACGGCAGCATGCGCGATGCCTTGAGCCTGCTGGATCAGGCGATCGCTTTCGGCGGCGGCCGAGTGGAAGCGGCCGCGGTCGAGGCCATGCTCGGCAGTATCGATCGGCGGCGGGTGGTGAATCTGCTGCGGGCGCTGGCGGCCGGCGAGGCGCCCGCAGTGATGCGGCAGGTCGCCGAACTGGACGAACTTGCCCCGGACTATGCGATGGTGCTGGCCGAACTGCTGTCGTTTTTGCAGCGGGTGGCATTGACGCAGATGCTGCCCGACGCCGTGTCGGAGGATGGCGTGGCCGATCCAGAGGAGCTGCGGCAATTGGCGCAAGCCTTGCCGCCGGAGGATGTCCAGTTATTCCATCAAATTGCCTTGTTGGGTCGGCGCGACCTGCCGTTGATGCCCGAGCCGCGCGGCGGCTTCGAAATGATCTTGCTGCGGATGCTGTGCTTCCGACCGGCGGCTTGGGAGATCGCGACGCCGGTTCCGCCCGAAACAAGGCCCGTCCCGGTTCCGACTATCGCGCCCGCCTCGCGACCCGTGCCGCCGGCGAGTGAGGTTCCAGCCCAAGCAATCGCCTCGGAATGGGGTACTCTGGTCGGGCAGCTTAAACTGACCGGCATCGCCAAGCAGGTGGCGATGAATTGCGCCTTGATCGAGCGGCAAGGTAACGATTTTCGATTGGCCCTGGAACCCGGCCATGCCCAGTTGTTCAATAAATCGATTGAAGATCGGCTGAAAGCAGCGCTGGAGCAGCAACTTGGCGCACCGGTCGGTCTGCGATTCCAAGTGGGCGGCACGGTGGAGGACACCCCCGCCCGCCAGCGGTTCCAGCAACAGGCGGAACGACAGCAGGTTGCCGCCGAGCGGATCGCTCAGGACCCGCATGTGCGAGACATGCAGAAAACGTTCGGCGCGCAAATCGTGACGGTCCATCCGCTGGATGAGTCCGACGGCTGACGATTCCTTATCGGCGGCCATGATCCCATTGCGACTGATTAAGGAGCGCAACGATGAAAGGTGGTTTGGGTAATTTGATGAAACAAGCGCAAAAGATGCAGGAAAATCTGCAAAAGGCGCAAGCGGAAATCGCGGCGATGGAGGTTGTCGGAGAATCCGGTGGTGGGCTGGTCAGCGTGGTCATCACCGGTCGCCACGAGGTCCGACGGATTCGGATCGACGACAGCTTGGTGGGCGATGACAAGGATATGTTGGAAGATCTGGTCGCCGCCGCGTTCAACGACGCTGTCCATAAGGTCGAGCGCACCATGCAGGAAAAAATGGGTGGCCTGACCGCCGGCATGGGTTTGCCGCCGGGCATGATGGGCGACTTGAAACTGCCGTTCTGACACTTGCGTGGCCGCTTCGCCGCTGCTGGTCCAGTTGATGGCGGCGCTACGCTGCCTGCCGGGAGTGGGGCCGAAGTCGGCGCAACGGATGGCGCTGCATCTGTTGGAACGGGATCGCGATGGGGCCGCGCGCTTGGTCGAGGCGCTGCGAGTGGCGTTGGATCGGATCGGTCATTGTCGGCTGTGCCGCGATCTGAGCGAAACCGAGATTTGCGCTTTGTGTGCCCACCCACGCCGTGACCGTTCGCTGCTGTGTGTGATCGAAACGCCGGCCGATGTGTTGGCCGTGGAGCAATCCACCGGCTTTCAGGGCTTGTATTTCGTGCTGATGGGCCATTTGTCACCCTTGGACGGGATCGGGCCAGCGGAGTTGGGGCTGGAAATGTTGGAGGCCCGCTTGGACGAGGGCGAGGTGCGCGAGATGATTCTTGCCACCAATCCGACCGTGGAAGGTGAGGCGACCGCCTACTACATCGCCGAGCTGGCCCGCGAGCGCGGTATCCGTGCCACTCGCATCGCCCACGGCGTGCCGTTGGGAGGCGAATTGGAGTCCGTGGACGGCGGCACGCTGGCGCACGCCTTTGTCGGTCGTCGGGATTTGTGAGTCGAACGGAGCACCCATCATGAACGACTGTATTTTTTGCAAGATCGCCGCTGGCGAGATTCCCGCCGATATCGTCTACGACGATGGCGAGGTGTTGGCCTTTCGGGATATCAACCCCGAAGCGCCCGTGCATCTTCTGCTCATTCCCCGCCGGCATATTGCCACCCTAAACGATCTGAGCGAAGCGGACGCCGCGCTGGTCGGTCGGTTGTATTTGGCGGGCAAGCAGATAGCGGCGGAATTGGGTGTGACCGAAAGCGGCTACCGTACCGTGATCAATTGCAATCGCGACGCCGGTCAACTCGTCTTCCACATTCACATGCATTTGTTGGCGGGCCGGGAGTTGGGTTGGCCGCCAGGTTGAACCGCGTCGGCACGAGCGGATTCGCAATGCAAATCGTTTTCATCAGCAGTTGCCAGCGCCTCTCAATCCACGATCTATACTGATTTTCGCCGGAACTTGCCGGTCGTGTGAACGTGAGGCCAATAATGAAAAATTGTGTTGCGTTTTCTTATCGGAATACTGTTTTTCGCTTGTCTTGCAAGAAGCTGGCGGTGATCGGTTTGGTGGCGTTGGCCGTGGGTGGATCGCCGCTCTGGGCGGCGTCCGAGGGTGGCGACCTGGTTGCGCGTGGCGCTTATCTGATGGCGGCGAGCGGTTGCGCCGATTGCCATACGCCGATGAAAATGGGTCCCAAGGGTCCCGAACCTGACCTGTCGCGCCATTTTTCCGGCCATCCAGAGCAACTCAAACTCTCGCCGCCACCCAAGGCCGATGCGTCCTGGGTCTGGTTTGGTTCCGCCACCAATACCGCCTACGCTGGTCCCTGGGGCATCAGTTACGCCGCCAATTTGACCTCGGATCAGGAAACCGGACTGGGTTCCTGGAAGGAAAGCGAGTTTGTCCAGGCGCTCAAAACCGGCAAACACGCGGGGGTTGGTCGGCCGATCATGCCGCCGATGCCCTGGCAAGCGTTGTCGCATTTGACCGAGGACGATTTGCGGGCGATGTTTCGATATTTGCAAACCATACCGCCGGTTCACAACCGAGTGCCCGACTACCAGCCGCCCGCCCAATGACTTGATCAACGCCGCCCGGTTGTTGGACTGGGCGGTTCCTGTCCGAGCCACAAGTCCAGATGGTCGAGCAGCAGGGCCTGTAGGTCGGCATGGAAGCGACGAGCGGCGGCGGGCGTCAGCCGGTGCTGAGCATTGAGCAGCGCCCCGTGATACAAGCCGATGAGCAGCGGTCGATAGCGCGGATTGTCGGGGTCAGGCAGTTCGCCCAGGCGTTGCACCAATGGATGATCCACATTCAGCAACAGCGTCAACGGCTGGCTCCGCAGGCGCTCGCGCACCTCCCCGGCCAATTCGGCCAGTCCCTCCAGTAGAAACGGTTTTTCCAGTGCCCGCTCCATCTCATCGAAAGCAGTGACGCGCTGCCCGGCGAGTAGCGCCACGCTCAAGCTGGTGGGCTGGAAGCGACTGGCCCGTGCCCGCACCGGTATTTCTCGCTCCGATAGCGCCCGTTCGAGCGCCCGTTCCAATCGGGCGTAAGCGGCCTGTTCCGCCGTGTCCAGTCGTTGGTATAAGGTCGGGTCGTCCAGGCGATCCAGCGGCTTGAGCGTGACGGTGTCCGAGGATTGGCTGGCGTAACGGCGCAACAGGGTTTCGTCGAAGGGGCGGCCGGCGTTGACGGCCAGCAACTGGCGTGCTTGGCACAGGGCATAGAACTGGTTGGCGTCGGCTTCATGAGTGAAGAAGTACAGCGATCGTTTGCCTTCGGTGGTCGCTGACTGGCGCGAAAGATAGTCGGGTAGGGTCAACAGTCCCTGATTGGTTTCGAACGGCAGGTGATCGAGCACCGCCGCGCCAAATTCCGCATGCCGTGCCGCCATGCCCTTGATGGCGTCGTGATGCCAGTCGCACAGTTGCAGAAAGCGCGACCGGTCACGAGTGGCCAGATCGAGCAGAGCGGCGACGATCGATGCTCCCAACGCTTCGCGCAGGGCATGATAGGCGGCATCACGCATGACGTTGTCGCGAGCGGCGGTTGGTTGCAGGTCGGGACAATCCAGTACGCCGCGCACGAATCGCGCCCACTCCGGTAGCAGTGCGGTATCGTTGGCGCGGATGCACATCCGAGCTTGGAACAAATCCACCGCGCCGCCGGCCGGTCCGCCCGGCGTGTAGCGGGCGGGGATGAACAAGCCGCCGAGCGTGCGCGGTTGGGGGAGATCGATGGGAATCGTCAACAGCGGCGGATCGGCGTAGCGTTGGCTCAAGAAAGTGCTCAACGAGCGTTCTCGCTCGCCGGGATCGCGCCAGTCGGGTTCATGCCAGGGCGCATTGACGGCGTTGATCGGGCCAAAACCGTTCAGCAGGATGGGAAAGGGCAGGAAATCGGCGTAACGGCGCACGATCCGATGGATCAGGCGACCATCGAGAAAGGCGGTTTGATTCGCCGCCAACGTGATCATCACTCGCGTACCGGGCGGTTGCGTGTTCGCCGGCAGGGCGTCTAGTTCGTAGTCTTCGCCGCCCTGATTGACCCAACGCCAGGCTTGCGTCGCCATCGGCTTGCGGGTTTGGACCTCGATCCGTTCCGCGACCACGAACGCCGATAGCAGGCCGATGCCGAACTGGCCGATGGTGGCGACCGCCACGTCACGGGCGGCCAGTTCGCGAGCGCGGTTGCCGGTGCCGGTGCTGCCGATGACGCTGAGGAATTCCTCGATGTCCCGCCGATCCATGCCGGTGCCATTGTCGCTGAAGCTCAAGGTATGGGCACGATCGTCCACATCGATGCGAATTTCGCCGGGCGGTTCCGGGTCATGGATCCGGCGCAACTGGATGCTGTCGTGGGCGTTTTGCAGCAGTTCGCGCACGAATACGTCCGGTTCCGGGTACAGACTCTTAGCCAGCAGTCGAACCAGACCTTGAAAGCTGGTACGCATCTTGGGCATGAGGCGGCCATCTCCTTAATTGCGTGGGGGTGCGAGACACTTTGTTGGTCTCAGCCCTTTAGTTTTTCAGCGGGATGATGATTGCTATCCTAGCAGTGTCGAGACAGTGGAATAAGGAGCAGTGACAGTGCGACAGGCGTTGAAGATCAAACGTTGGAAGTGCGAAGTTGTGCTTACGATGAGCGCCGAGGTTTTCAAGGTGACTGTGCGGGCTGATCACGTGAAAATATCGTCTAAATCCTAAGTATTGGAGATCAACTGGATGGCGCAAGACATCGCTAGAGTATACCGACAATGCGACCCGGCCAGGCCGCTGGAACCCGGCGACATACGCTATGTGCCTTGCGAAAATACGCGCGGCGAAAGCGACTTGATCGCGCAGTTGACGAATGCAATCCGTTGGTCGGAAACGCCGCTGCATCTGTTGTTCTCTGGCCACCGTGGTGGTGGCAAATCGACCGAACTGCTCCGCTTACAGAAAAATCTGGTGGAACCGCCAGCAAGCGAAGAAAAATTTTTCGTCGTTTACTTTGAAGCTGACCAAGAAGACATCGACGTCAATGATGTTGATTTTCCAGATTTGCTGCTCGCTATCGTTCGCCAAGTTGGCAAGGCGTTAAGAGAGCGGGTAAGCGTAAAGTTACGCCCCAGTTGGCTAAGTCGTTTCATCGGTGATCTCAAGCGATTCTTGGGCAGTGAAGTGGAATTCGAGCAGCTCGAATTGGACGCCCAAATCGCTAAGTTCACAGCAACCATCAAAAGCAGCCCCGACGCCCGCCTCGAAATCCGAAAAGCATTGGAACCAAACGTTTCCAATCTCATTCAAGCCGCCAACGATTTGCTTGACGACGCGATAATCCAACTTAAGAATCGGGGATACCGCGATCTCGTGCTGATTGTGGACAATTTAGATCGTATCGTGTTGCGCGACCTGGAGAGCGGCATCACGACCCACGAACGGTTATTCCTCAATCGTGGCTCTCAGTTGCACGCTCTTCGCTGCCATATCGTTTACACCCTGCCGATTTCGATGGTGTATTCGCCCAATGCGACGGCGCTGATGAATGTTTTTGGCAGAGATCCTGCGGTTCTGCCTATGGTGAAAGTCGCCAACCCAGACGACAGCGATAATCCCACTGGAATGGCGGCATTACGGGAAATCGTGCTCAAGCGTTTCATTGCGGCGAACGTCACGCAATGGACAGATGCTTTTGATTCGTTCGACACGCGGGATTATCTATGCCGCATGAGCGGTGGACACCTTCGCAATTTGCTCATTCTGATTCGTTCCGCCTGCACGGTGGCAGGTGCTTTACCGTTGACTCGTCGCGTTGTCGAACAAGCGGCCAGGGGAATCAGCAACGATTTCGAACGTGCCCTGAATCATCCCGACTTTTTCAAGACGCTACGGGATATCGATAAGACAAAAGCATTACCTGGCAGCAAAGATGATCAAATGCTGCTTTATAACCTCAGTGTGTTGGAATATCTGAATGGGGAAGTGTGGTACGTCGTCAATCCGGCGGTGAAAGCACTGGAGAAATTCAAGTCCCCCAGACGCGCTACAAAATCTCGATCCCGCTGAGCCATGCCCAGAAAACGCCAGCAGCGGACAGGAAAGCTAGATAATGACTCGATTCTTGACCAAATCGAGCGCGTGGTTCGCTGGGGCGATGAATTTCGGCTGGCTTTCATTAAATGCAATCATCCAGCCCAACAAGAGATGTTACGGCGCTCGTTGTTAGAGCGTTTGAGCGATCAGCGCATTCTTGAAATCCCCCTGGAGAAACCTATTGTCAGCCTGTTAGATGAAATTAGGCTGCATTGGAATCCTAACCCACCTCCGGTTGCAGTGTGCGTTTACGGCTTGGAAAATTCTTTGCGTGAGCAAAGCCAAAGTTCGCCGATGCTGGGACGGCTCAATCACGAGCGGGATTTGCTGCGCCAATCAATTCCAGCGGCCTTGCTGATTTGGTTACCCGATTTCGCGCTGGATTACGTTGCGCGCGGCGCACCCGATTTTTGGGCGTGGCGATCCGGCGTTTATGAATTTCAGACGGATAGCGCACTTTGGCACATGGAGAGTATCGTGGCGTTCGGCGATCATGACGCTGTGTCTCTGGACTCGCTTTCCTGGGAAGACAAACAGAAGGAAATCGTCCGACTTGAGGAGTTATTGCGGACTTCACAAGCCTTGACCCAACAAGACAAGCAGATAAAGCAAACCAACCGCCGTCTTTTGAATCAACTGGGATTCCTCTACAAAAGTCTTGGCAGACAAGACAAGGCGTTGGATCGTTATCAAAAATCGCTCAAGCTGGCTCAGAATCTTGGCAATCGGGCCGGGGAAGGCGCGACCCTCAACAACCTCTCGCAGATTTACAGGGCGCGCGGGGATTACGACACGGCGCTGCGCTATCTGGAGGAATCGCTGGCCATCCAACGGGCCATCGGCGACCGGGCCGGGAAAGGCGTTACCCTCAATAACCTCTCGCAAATTTACAAGGCGCGCGGGGATTACGCCACGGCGCTGCGCTATCTGGAGGAATCACTGGCCATTAGACGGGCCATCGGCAACCGGGTCGGCGAAGGCGCGACCCTCAACAACCTCTCGACGCTTTACCATGCGCGCGGGGATGATGGCACGGCGCTGCGCTATCTGGAGGAGTCGCTGGCCATTAGCCGGGCCATCGGCGACCGGGCCGGGGAAGGCAAGACCCTCAACAACCTCTCGCAGATTTACGATGCGCGCGGGGATGACGCCACGGCGCTGCGCTATCTGGAGGAGTCGCTGGCCATTAGCCGGGCCATCGGCGACCGGGCCGGGGAAGGCACGACCCTCAATAACCTCTCGCAGATTTACCATGCGCGCGGGGATGACGCCACGGCGCTGCGCTATCTGGAGGAATCGCTGGCCATTAGACGGGCCATCGGCGACCGGGCGGGATTATGTCCAACGCTGTTCAATATGGGCCATATTTATTGGCAGAAAGACGAGCATCAACAGGCAATTGCTTGCTGGGTGGAAGCCTACCAGATCTCTAAGGAAATCGGTTATGCGGAAACCCTTGCGGCATTGGAAAATCTGGCCAAACAAATCGGTGGCAACGGTTTGGAAGACTGGGAACAGTTGTCGCAACAGATGGAGTCCGGTGAATAACCCACGCAGAGTAATCCGATGAACCAAGCCCAAGCCATTCCACGCTTGACCCCCTACGAACAATTGCTTGCCCTGCCGGAAAATCAGGTGGGGGAAATCATCGGCGGTCAACTCTACGTTCAGCAAAACCGACCGACCGGGCCGCAAATCGCAGCGGCGGGAGCCATCAACAGCATTCTCGGTCTGCCATTCCAACGAGAGAAAACAAGCCCAGGCGGCTGGTGGATTCTGGCCGAACCCGAAATTCACTTCGTCCGCGACACCGAAGTCGCCGTGCCCGATCTGGCCGGATGGCGGCGCGAGCGGATGCCGACCATTCCCCGCGATCATCGTTTCGAGGTCGTTCCCGACTGGGTTTGCGAAATCCTCTCGCCGTCCACCGCGCAAAAGGATCGAACCCTGAAACTCCCGCTTTACGCCCGTTACGGCGTCGCCCACGCCTGGCTGGTCGATCCGCTGGCGCGCACGCTGGAAGCTTTCGAGTTGCGCGACAGTCAATGGGTGCTGCTTGGCGCGATTGGAGAAGATGCACCAGTCTGTTTCCCGCCCTTCGCGGCCATCACCTTCTCGCTCGTCGATCTGTGGGTTTGAATATACTGTTTGCCCACTCAGCCATCGCATGCTTGTCCGCTCATGTCCACATCCCCCATTTCCCCCGCCGAATTTGCCCCCCTACGTCTACGCAAGGACGAGGATCGTCGCCTGCGCGCCGGCCATCTCTGGGTCTACAGCAACGAAATCGACACCGGCGTTACCCCCCTGCGCAATTTCGAACCCGGCCAGCCGGTGGCGATTCAGGCTAGCAACGGCAAAACGCTCGGTACCGGCTATATCAATCCGCATGCGCTGCTGTGCGCCCGGCTGATCAGCCGCGATCTGGAACATCCGTTCAGCCCGTCGTTGTTGGTGCACCGCCTCAACGTGGCGCTGAGCCTACGCGAGCGACTGTACGACCGGCCGTTCTACCGCTTGATCTACGGCGAGGGCGACGGCCTGCCGGGTCTGGTCGTGGATCGTTACGGCGACTTCTGCGTGGCGCAACTCACCACCGCCGGCATGGAACAATTGAAGGACGCTATTCTTGCCGCGCTGCAAAAAGTGTTAAATCCGACGGCGATACTATGGCGCAACGACAGTCGAGTACGGGAGCTGGAAGGGTTGGAACGCTACGTCGCCGACGCTTTCGGCACGATTCCAGACACCGTGACGGTCGAGGAAGACGGGCTACGCTTTCAAATCTCGCCGCGCACCGGGCAGAAGACCGGCTGGTTCTACGACCAGCGCGACAATCGCGCCCGACTGGATCGTTACGTGGCCGGTCGTCGAGTGCTGGACATGTTCAGCTACGTCGGCGCTTGGGGCGTGCGGACGGCGGCGCGTGGCGCGCGGGAGGTGCTGTGCGTGGATTCGTCCACGACCGCGCTGGAGCAAGCAATGGCCAACGCGACGTTGAATGGGGTCAGTGATCGGGTCAGAACCGAACAAGGCGATGCTTTCGAGGTGCTCAAAAGCTTGCGCGAGGCCCGCGAGCGTTTCGATGTGGTGATCGTGGACCCACCGGCCTTCATCAAGCGTCGCAAGGACTTCAAGGAAGGCGCGCTGGCCTACCGGCGGCTCAACGAGATGGCGATGCAGGTGTTGGAACGCGATGGGTTGCTGGTGTCCTGCTCCTGCTCGCAGTTGTTCTCCCGTGATGTATTGGTGCACACCCTGCTGCAAGGGTCGCGGCATCTGGATCGTAATCTGCTGATGCTGGAGCAGGGTCGGCAGGGACCGGATCATCCGGTTCTTCCGGCGATTCCCGAAACCGACTATCTCAAGGCAATATTCGCGCGGGTGCTGCCGGCCTGAAAAAGAAGCGATTGATCCCCTGCAACCACTCAAGGATCTCGAACAATGAACGAGCAGGATTCCCACCACCTGATTCGGGTACTGGAAGAAATACGCGATAATCAGAGAACACAACTGGAGCGCCAGGCCGAGGCGCTGGCATTGCAGCGCGAGCAATTCGCGCTGGTTCAAAAGCAAACCGAACGCGCGGAGCGCCTACAGGATCGTGCCGAGCAAATCCAGGCCAAAAGCGCGCAACTGGTTGCCGGTGCCCGCAAGGCGATGGTGGTTGTCCTGCCTGTTCTCATCGTGCTGATCGCTTACCTGACTTGGCTCATCTTTCGTTGAGCACGCGGCGTCCTGACAGCGTTTCAATACTTTTGCGGACTTCGCATTCCTGAAAAGTTCGCGGTTATGGTCGGTGGCGGATCGCCAGCGACTCGAACATCCTCCACGGAGTTTTCCATGCTCGTACATCCCGATTTCGATCCGGTGGCGTTCAGTCTGGGGCCGCTGCATGTGCGCTGGTATGGCCTCATGTATCTGCTGGGCTTCCTCGCCGGCTGGGCACTGGGCCGTTACCGCGCCCGCCAACCCGGCTCCGGCTGGACCGCCGAACAGGTGGACGACCTGGTGTTCTACATCGCCTTGGGTGTCATTCTCGGCGGCCGGATCGGCTACATCCTGTTCTATGGCTTCAGTTCCTTCCTCGACAATCCGCTGGTGCTGTTCCGGGTCTGGGAGGGCGGCATGTCGTTTCACGGCGGGTTTATCGGCGTGCTGCTGGCCATGGTGCTGTTCGCCCGCAAGTACCAAAAAGAATTCTGGCCGACCATCGATTTCGTCGCGCCGCTGATCGCGCCGGGCATCCTGTTTGGCCGACTCGGCAATTTCATCAACGGGGAATTGTGGGGTCGGGTCACCGACCTGCCGTGGGGGATGGTGTTTCGTCAGACCGGCGACAACCTGCCACGCCATCCGTCGCAGTTGTACGAGGCGACGCTGGAAGGCTTGGCGCTGTTCCTCATCGTCTGGCTGTTTTCGGCCAAGCCGCGCCCGACCATGGCGGTGTCGGGGGTGTTCGCGCTGAGCTATGGTATTTTCCGCTTTCTGGTGGAGTTCGTCCGCCAGCCGGATGCGCAGCTCGGCTATCTGGCTTTCGGCTGGGTGACCATGGGGCAGGTACTGTCGCTGCCGTTGATCATGGTGGGCGTGATGCTGCTGGCGCTGGCCTACGGTCGAACGGCCGGTCGGACGTGAGCGTGTTTCGCACCATCGCTTCGCCGACTTCCGAGGCGCCTTCTCGTGGGGGTATGAATCCATGGGGAGCCATGGCGGGGAATCGATAAGCTTCGGCAACCAAACCGATTGCAGGCAGTCATTAGAATGATCGGTCAAGGTTCTGTCAGTTCACAACCGAGGAGGATGATTTCCATGTTTTTGTGCATCTGCAAGTCGATTTCCGACACGCAAATCCGCGAGGCGGTTGATCAGGGTGCTCGCACCATCGGCGACATCAGCGCCCGCTTTGGGGTGGGCGTCGAATGCGGCAAGTGTCTGGACGACGTGCGCCAGTTTCTCGATGCTTGTTTGCTGGCCTCGCCGTCGGCCCAGCCATCGACTCCACCATCGACCCCGACGGCGGTCGAGGTCACGCCGCCGCGCGCTGCCGAGCCCGCCCCTCAGCAGGCGGCCTGGTTTGCCGTGGACTTATGATTTCCAGGAGAGTGATCCGATGAAAGGCGATGCCAAGGTCATTGAATATCTGAACAAAGCCCTTAGAAACGAATTGACCGCCATTAACCAGTATTTTCTGCACGCCCGCATGTTCGACAACTGGGGATTCGGCAAACTGGGCAAGCACGAATACGACGAGTCGATCGACGAGATGAAGCACGCCGATCGCTTGGTGCGGCGGATTTTGGATTTGGAGGGGCTACCCAACTTGCAGGATCTTGGCAAGCTTTATATCGGTGAACACGTCGAGGAAGTCTTTCGGGGGGATCTGAAGCTCGAACATGACGCCCACCCCCTGTATCGGGAAGCCATCGGTTATTGCGAGAGCTGCGCCGATTACGTGACCCGCGACCTGCTGACCGCCATCCTCGCCAGCGAGGAAGAGCATATCGCTTGGTTGGAAACCCAGTTGGCATTGATTGGACGTCTGGGGTTACCCAATTACCTGCAAGCTCAGATGTGAGCCTGCCTTGGCATCGCCCGGCGCTCGCCGGCCGTGGGTCGGTCGGACTGCTGTAGACGGTGGTTTCGTGCTACGATTCCACCGAATGGCTTGTCGTGCCAAACCACCGTAATCCGCCGGAGCGCGCCGCTGTGTCCCGGCCATCAGAATGAAGAATTTTGGGGAGTCGCCGATGCTGATCTATAACCTTTTTCCCTTGTTGGCTGGGCCGTTCGGGGACTGGGAACCGCACTTCAAACGGGCCGCCGACATGGGTTTCGACTGGGTTTTCGTCAATCCAGTCCAGAAACCCGGTTCCTCGGGCAGCCTCTATTCCATCGCCGACTACTTCAAGCTTAATCCTCTGATGGTGGATCCGGCGTCCAAGCTTTCCCCCGAGCAGCAGATCAAGGGAGCGCTGGCCGCCGCCGACCGGCTGGGTCTCAAGGTGATGGTGGACCTAGTGATCAACCATTGTGCCTTCGACTCCGAACTGACGCGCCAGCACCGCGAATGGTTCATGCAGGAAAACGGCGATATTGCTCATCCGTCCTGCATGGAGGATGGCCGCAAGGTGGTGTGGGGCGATCTGGCGCGTTTCAACCACCAGCATACTTCCGATCCGGAAGGGTTGTACCGCTACTTTTACCAGATTGTCGAATTCTTGCTGGAGCTGGGGTTCAAGGGCTTCCGTTGCGATGCGGCCTATCAGATTCCCGGTCATATCTGGGGACGGCTGATCCGCGAGATCCGGCAGAAATATCCGGATACGGTATTTACCGCCGAGACCCTGGGTTGCACCGCCGACCAAACCAAGCAGACCGCCCAGGCTGGTTTCGACTATGTATTCAACAGTTCCAAGTGGTGGGATTTCCACGGGGCTTGGTTACTGGAGCAGTATCAACTGGTTCGCGACATCGCTCCGTCCATCAGCTTCGCCGAGAGTCACGATACCGATCGGCTGTTCCAGGAAGTCAATGGTAACGTGGCGGCGATGAAGCAGCGCTATCTGTTCTCAGCCTTGTTTTCCGCCGGCGTCATGATGCCGATCGGGTTCGAGTACGGGTTCCGTCGCCGGCTGCATGTGGTCAACACCCGCTCCAGTGATTGGGAACAACCCAACATTGATTTGTGCGCGTTCATCACCGCCGTCAATGCGATCAAGCGTCAGTATGCCATTTTCCGGGAGGAGGCCCCAACCACGATCCTGCCCTACCAGAATCCCAATATTCTGCTCATGTGGAAAGCGTCGGTTCGCACTCACGAAGAAGCGCTGATCATTCTCAACAAAGACCCCTGGAACCATCAGTACTTCTACGCCGAAAACTTGGGTACCTACATCCAGGCCGGTGCTCCATTGCTGGATGTGTCGCCGGAATACACCTTGGAATATATTCCCCGACCCTTCGGTTACGATTTGCGACCGGGTCAGGCTTTCGTGATGGTCGCCAGCCGCGATCATTTGCCGGCTTAACGGGAAGAGGCGCGCGGGCGCGGCTCGATCTTCATTTTGGAATAGGGGGCGGCCTGGACCGCCGCGTCCGGCCCAGGAACCCGAGATAACAAAGGACGGCAGTTTATGTATATCGTTCAAATTGCTACTGAATGCGCACCCGTGGCTAAAGTTGGCGGGTTGGCGGACGTGATTTTCGGCCTGAGCCGGGAGCTGGAAATTCGCGGCAACGAGGTCCAGATTATCCTGCCAAAGTACGACTGCATGCGCTACGACCAGATCTGGGGCCTGCAAGTCACCATGAAGGATCTGTGGGTCCCCTGGTACAACGGCGCCGTGCATTGCTCGGTCTGGTTCGGCTTCGTCCATGGTCGCAAGTGTTTCTTCATCGAGCCGCATTCCCCGGACAATTTTTTCAACCGCGGGCACTTCTACGGCTTCTCGGACGATGTCAGCCGCTTTGCGTTCTTCAGCAAGGCGGCTTTGGAATTCCTGCTCAAGGACAACCGTCGCCCCGATATCATCCACTGCCACGATTGGCAGACCGGGCTGGTGCCGGTGCTGTTGTTCGAGCAGTACGCGCATGGTGGACTGCACTCGCAGCGGGTCTGCTACACCATCCACAACTTCAAGCATCAGGGTCTGACCGGGGAATACGTGCTGTGGGCGACCGGCCTGACCAATATCGCTCACTATTTCAACTTCGACCGCTTGCGCGATAACTTAAACCATACCGCCGTCAGTTTGATGAAGGGCGGTATCGTTTACTCGAATTTCGTGACCACGGTGTCGCCGACCCATGCGCACGAAGCACGCTTCACCGATCAGGGCGGGGGTTTGAACCATTCGCTGAACGTGCATCACAGCAAGTTCGGCGGGGTGCTGAACGGCATCGATTACGATATCTGGAACCCGGAAATCGACCCGCATATTCCCAGTCGTTACAATATCGAAACCCTGGATGACAAATACGTCAACAAGGAAGCGTTGCGCGATCGGCTATGGCTGAGCAAGGAGTTCAAACCGATCATCGCCTATGTGGGCCGGCTCGATAGTCAGAAAGGCGTCCATCTGATCCATCACGCCATCTTTTACGCCCTGCGCAACAACGCCCAGTTCGTGTTGCTCGGTTCCAGTCCAGACCCGCACATCAACCATCACTTCTGGAATTTGAAGCGGCATCTCAACGATAGCCCGGATTGTCACTTGGAATTGGGCTTCGACGAGGAGTTGTCGCACCTGATCTATGCCGGGGCGGACATGGTGGTGATGCCCAGCCTGTTCGAGCCCTGCGGGTTGACCCAGATGATTTCGTTGAAATACGGCACGGTGCCGATCGTGCGCGAAGTCGGCGGCCTCAAGGATACGGTGTTCGACAAGGATTACTCCCACAAACCGTTCGAGGAGCGCAACGGCTATGTCTTCCAGGGGGCCGATCACGCCGGCATCGAATCGGCCATGCACCGCGCCATTGCCTTGTGGCACAACTATCCGGACGATTTCCGCCGCATGATGATCCACGGCATGAGCTACGATTATTCGTGGGCTCGGCCCGGCCAGGATTACCTGAACATCTACGAGCACATCCGTTGCAAGTAAACGATCGGGCGCATCGCCGTCGCCGGAGGTCGCGCCCGAGATTGCACGGGGTCCAGGCGCTGGGCCAGCAGCCAATCCCCGATTCATCCAGCCATTGTCCAGGAGAACGCCACGCATGAGCCAGCTTCCAGAGTACGTTGACGGTTTGCCGAACATCTGCGGTTCGGAGCCGCTCGTGGAAGAGACTTTGCGCGCCGGTCGCGCCCGCCCGGTGTTCCTGCCGGAAAGCCGCGTCGATTTCGGTCACATCCGCGCCGCCTGCGCCATCGCCTTGCACATGCATCAGCCGTTGATTCCGGCGGGTGGCGGTGACTTGCACACTGCGGCCATCATCAGCAATCTCCAATACATGATGGAGAACCAAGGCATTGGCGATAATTACAACGCGCCGGTGTTCCATTGGTGCTACAAACGCATAGGCGAATTTGTCCCGCAACTGATCGACGAAGGCAAGGAGCCACGGGTGATGCTGGAGTATTCCGGTACCCTGTTCCACGGCTTGCGCGCCATGGGCCTGCACGATGCGCTCGACGCGCTCAAGAACGTCACCTGCAATCCGGCCTACCGGCGTGGAGTGGAGTGGTTGGGTTGTCCGTGGGGTCACGCGGTGGCGCCTTCGACGCCGGCGCAGGATTTCCGCCTCCACGTCAAAGCCTGGCAGCACCATTTCGCCGCCATCTTCGGGCTGGAGGCGCTGGGGCGGGTACGCGGATTTTCGCCCTCGGAAATGGCCCTGCCCAACCATCCCGATATTGCCTACGAGTACATCAAGACCTTGGTGGACTGTGGTTATCAATGGCTGCTGGTGCAGGAACACACCGTGGAGCAGCCGGAGAACGGCTGGGGACCAGAGAAAAAACACCTACCGCACCGGTTGGTCTGCACCAATTCCAAGGGCGAAACGGTCAGCATCATCGCCATCGTCAAGACCCAGGGCAGCGATACCAAGCTGGTGGCGCAGATGCAGCCCTACTACGAGGCCAAGAGCCTGTCTCGTTGGGAGCTGGCGGGGAAATCGGTGCCGCCGCTGGTGACCCAGATCGCCGACGGCGAGAATGGCGGGGTGATGATGAACGAG
>WBZT01000220.1_pt1 | contig 24643 bp, 24 predicted proteins | sample 5204241 | NCBI WGS metagenome assembly WBZT01 (sample SAMN12344358, study PRJNA552823) | activated sludge metagenome | biome: Activated sludge suspended growth; feature: Nitrification reactor; material: Wastewater; isolation source: activated sludge from nitrification reactor of wastewater... | reverse complement strand
GACTAGTTGCGGTTGAGGTTCCACTTTCAGCTCTGAGATCTCCTCGAAGTCATCTAGAGAGCCGTGCCCGGGCCGGGTTCCCGAGTAATGGCCTCGCCAGGAAACCAGGCCTCGTACTGCAGACCTCTTGGGCCTCGGTAGCGCACGCAGCCTGTCCAGGCTTGATGCTGCTCGCTGATCCATCGCCAGCCAACAAGCAGCCCAGGATAGCTGTGACCGTCGTGGGCGACGGTCACAGGCTCCGATAGGCATCGTAAGCTTGGGTGAAGAGTGAGGACCAACGGAGCAAGCTATACACTTAGGTATCCTAAGTGGTAACGTCTCCGCTGGGCGCGGTGACGGCAACCGCCCGGGGCGGCTGGTCCCACCGGTGGATCGGTGGGGCGCTGCGCTGGGCCAAGAGGAGACCTGGATGGCTGAGGACGACGGGGCGCAGGCGGATCGCCCGCGCCGGCCGTCGCGCCGACGGCGCCGTGAGAACGCGGCGGGTGGCCGGCAGCATCGCCACCAGGTGAAGGTCACCGCGCAGGAGGAGGCCCGGCTGCTGGAGCTGGCCGAGGCGCAGGGTGTGACGGTGCCGCGGCTGTTGGTGGAGTCGGCGATGGCCGGGGAGCGGGGGGAGACGGCCAGCGAACGCCGGGCGTTGATCACGGAGTTGTTTGCGGTGCATCGGGCGGTGGCGGGGGTGGCGAACAACGTCAACCAGATCACCCGCAAGTTGCACACCACCGACGAGCTGGCCGCGGAGACATCGCAGGTGCTGCGCGCCGCCCGGGCGACGATGCAGCGCCTGGACGCGGTGATCGACAAGTTGGCAATGACGTGATCCCGAACGTGACCAAGGGCGACCGGATGGGCGGTCTGCTGACGTATCTGGTGGGCCCGGGGAAGCGTAACGAGCACAACGACCCGCACCTGGTGGCCGGCGATCCGGCACTGCTGGCGTGGCACGACGATCACGAGCTGAGCAAGGACGATGCGTTGGCGATGGCCCGGCATCTGGACCGGCCCAGGACCGCGTTCGGAGTGGACGTAGCCGGCGGGCATGTGTGGCATTGCTCGCTGTCGCTGCGCGCCGACGAGGGCCAGCTGTCCGACAACGCGTGGGGTGAAATCGCTGCCGGCTTCTTGGCGAAGATGGGTTTGGACGACGCCGAGGGCACGAAGGCCCCGGTGCGGTGGGCGGCGGTACGTCACGGGCTGTCAGCCGGGGGGAACGACCACATTCACCTGGTGGTGAATCTGGTCCGGGAGGACGGCACGAAGGCCAGCGTCCACAACGACTTCTCCCGGGCGCAGACTGCCTGCCGGGCCCTGGAGGCCGAGCATGGCCTGGCCCCGCTGGGAAGCCCCGAGCTGGCCGGGCGGGGCTTCCGGCCCGCTGAGTTGGAGACGGCCGCGCTTCGCGCAGCGAAGGCCACCTACGACAACGCCCACGGCACGGGGCAGCCATGGGAGGCGCTGAGCAGGTCGGAGCGGGACCGGCTGGTCGCCGCCCAGCGGCCTCAGGTGGAGCCGGCACGGCTGCAACTGGCGCGGACGGTCCGTGGCTGTTCCACAGCGTCGGCTGATGAGGCCGAGTTCGTGCGCCGGATGCGCCGTGCTGGCCTGCTGGTCCGTCCCCGGCTGGCGTCCGGGCGTGAAGACGTCATCACCGGCTACTCGGTGGCGCTGAGGCCCACCGACGGCAGTAAGCCGATCTGGTACGGCGGAGGTCGACTCGACCGCGACCTGACCCTTCCACGGCTGCGCGCAGAATGGCCCGACACCCCACAGGCGGCCAGCGAAGCGGCCACCGAGTGGACCGCCGCCCGGCGCGGCCAGCGGCCGGTGAACCCGGGCCGGGAAACCCGCGAGGCCGACCCGGCACTGTGGCAGCAAGCAGCCCGAGAAATGGCCCAACTGCGCGAGCAGCTGCGCACCGTGCAGCCTGGAGACGTCGACACCTGGGCGCGGGTGGCCCGCCAGACCAGCGGCGCGTATGCGGCCTGGTCGATGCGGGTGGAACCCACCCCCGGCCCGCTGGCAGCGGCCTCCGCGGCGCTGGCCCGCTCCGCACAGACCAAGACAAAACCGTCGGCAGCCCGCCCCGCAGTCGGGCCGTCGGTAGCGGCCACCGCCATGCTGCTCGCGGCAGCCGCCACCGACAACCGGATGGCACAAGCCCTGCTGCTGCGGCAGATGCTGAACCTGAGCAAAGCGGTGTACGACGCGGCAAGAGCCAGCGGTGATGCCCGCCGCGCCGAAGCGATCGAGACTGTCGTGCGCCGCGACCTGGCCGGTGTTGTCAACTCACTTCCCACCCCGGGCGCCCCGGAGCAGGCCGACACCGCGGTGCAGGCCGCCCGCACAGCCCAGCAAGGGCAGGCGAAGGCTGGGCTGGGATCACCGGTACCCAACCGGCTGGAACCGGATAGGCGGGGACGCGCAGCAGCCACACCCACAACCAGCCGCGGCAGCGATCAGGGCCGGGACTAACCATATGGACAATGAGGGAGGCGGCGATGACAGCAATGGACGGCGACGGGATCGACGAAGAACTAACCCGGGCGGTAAGTGTGGCGATGCTGGCAGCGGCCCGCGCAGGAGAGCAGTTCGCCCGCATGAACCAGGCCGCAGCCCAGGGGCGTCAAGCCCGCACCGCCGGACAGACCGAGCAGGCGCAGCGCGAGCTCGATGCACACAGCGAGGCCGCCCGCGCATACTTCGAGGTCACCGCCCGACCCGAGTACACCAGCGCTGCTACCGCCGACCAATTGCGGGAGGTCGCCCGGCAGGCCCAGGCATGGCGGGAACGGCTGCCGGAAGCGCAACGGGCGCAAGAGGCCGCAGCCGCCGAACTCACCACCCGCAAGGGCAACCCTGGCGACCTTGAGCGGGCGAGCGTGCTAGCCGGGGAAGCCGACGCCGCCGATCGCCGTGACGAGAGCCCAGAGGTGATCGAGCAGCCCAGCAACACGATTGGCGAACCGGACCCGATGGCCGGCGACGACACCCGCACCCAGCGCGCTGCCCAGGTCGGCGAGGAAGCGGCCATCACAGCAAAGACTGCCCAGGCCCGGCCCGCGCAGGAAGCGCCCGCGGGCGCCCGCAGCGACTTCGGGCGGCCGCGACGGAGGCGACCGGCACTGGCTCGGACTCGGCAGGCGGGCATTGATCGATAGTGCGAGGGCCCCTTGGCGGTGATCGTCTCCACCTGTAGGTCAGGGGGCCTTCTCACTTCACTTTGATCGAGTACTTCTGGTTGAACGGCGCGAACCCCGAAACGGCCGGCGCAGTGCTCATGAGTCGGCACGTGCCCTTCTTGAGCGCCTTAACCTTCCGTTTCTTCACCGAGCACACCTTCTTCGTGGTCGTCTTCCACGACAAAGGCGCACCCTGCGTGGTCTTCTTAGGCAACCTGGCCGACTTGCCCTTCGGCAGGCGGCCCGCCAATTTTGCTGTTGTCTGCTTCATGACAGACGCGCCCGGCGGAGGTGGAGTCGATTGCGTCGGGGTGGGAGTGCTCTGTGTTGGGGTCGGTGTTGCGGGCGGAGTCGGTGTTGGCGTAGTTGGGGTTCCAAGACTTACCGAGCCAGTTACGTTCGCCCCCGCCGCAGCAATGAGGTCGAGCGTTGCATTGCCATTCACCGTCACAGTCGTGGACTGCTCGCACAGCGACTTGGCGCTGTGCCACGACAACTCTGCAGCAGTGTCCGTGTAGAGGAGAGCGCGATAGGTTCCGTTAGCCAACTTGAGACTGTAGGTGCCCGCGTTGATGTCCGCGTGCAGACTGGTGTTCTGCTCGATCCAGTGCTGCACGCTGCGGAACTCTGAACAGTTGCTGAAGAAGTAGACGTCTCCACTGGAGACTGTCTGACCTCGACTGTCTGTCACTGAACCAGCTACTGTCCGCGGTACGTCGGCTGTGATGTCAGTTGTCGTTGGGCCGCTGACGGTCACATTCGTGGAATCCTCGCACTTAGTCGTTGCCCCGTTCCAAGAGCGGGCGGTACCGGTACCTTCCCAGACCAAGGCCTTGTACGCGCCGTTGGCCAGGCTGACTGTGTAGGTGGAGCCACCCATGTAGCCAGACCACGCTGCTTGGTTCCCGTCGTAGTAGTCCTGGCAACTTGCGTAGAACTTGATCTGTCCGTACTGCGTGATGGGACTTCCGTTCGCCTTGAGCGTGCCACTGACCGCGTACCTGGGACTTGCCGACAACGCCGCTGTCGTGGATCCGTTCACAGCGACTGGCTCGGAGTCCGCGCAGGAGGGCTTCGCTCCGTTCCAGGAACCCGAGAGACTTACGTTCCCCTGCACCCGGACGCGATAGATGCCGTTCGGGAGTTGGGTTGCGTAAGCGCCCCCCGCGTCGACGGACGCGACACTGGTCGGATGATGCTGCGCGTAATCCTGGCACGTGGCATAGAAGAACACCGAGCCAGTCGATGCGGGGGATACTGTCCCGGTCACGGCCGATTCGGGTGCTAGAGCGATGTTGACGCTGGTGTCCTCTTCCAGAACTGCGACGGTCTCGGATGTCTCGCAGGCTGAGCTTGAACCATTCCACCTGTACACGTCGCCGTTTCCGGTTTCAGTTCTGAAGACCACTCGGTACGAGCCAGCCGGCACGAACACCGCGTACTGGGTTTCAACTCCGTTGTCTGAGTCCACCGGCGGAAGAGCGGCGTTGTAGTCCTCGCAGGATTTGTAGAAGAGAACGTCGTCCAGCCCCGTCCCGCTGATGCCTCTTACGTTTCCGGTGACCAAGTGCCGAGTCTGAGCTGCGATGAAGATATCGACTGTCGCATCGGTATCTCCGTTGACAGACACAGGCGGCGACTGTTCACACGTGGCTGCGGCACCGTTCCACGAAGTGCCGGCGGCGGTGGGATCCGTGCTTGTCACGAGTACGCGGTAATTGCCGGCCGGAACGTGGGAAACCGAGTACGTGCCTTGCGTGATCGGCCCTGCGGCAACCTCGTGATGGAACGGGTAGGGATTCTTGTAGTCCTCGCAATTGGCGAAGAAATGCACGCTACCGCTGGAGACGGGGACACCTGCAGACGACACCTTCCCGAAGGCGTCACCTCCTCGAAATGAACTAGATGCTGGGTGCCCCTCTGCTGCTGGGGAGGCTGGGACGGTATAGCCAGCCACGCTTGAATCCGCCGCTACGACGGGGGGAGGAAGGGCATTGCCAGCGATAAGCGCTGATCCCACGATTAGAGACATCCCCAAAGGCATCATGAAAGTCCCCGTTCCCCCGCTCCTGTTGCCGACCACCCTATCTTCCTTGATCAGCAAGACCGCTCTTGGCTGCGGGCAACTGTTCGCCTCGGGAGGAGCCGACCCGCATATGCCGTCCAGATCAAGCGGTAGTTCACACAGGTGGGAACAGTCCGTCTGGCGGTGGGCTGTAGGGCAGCGGGTCGCAGGCTTTGGCTTCGTCGAGGGAGCGTGCGAACGGTCCCGCCGGTGACATCAACACCGCCATGTGGTGGTCGGCGTGTTCTCGGAGCCATTCTGAGATCCCGGTAGCCGGGCTGTGACGTAGGGCTTCCCATGACCGCCACATGGCCTCTAGGCGGATGATCGCTTCGGCAGATTCCCACCAGCGTGCCGCCCAGCGTGCTTCGGCGCGGGGGCCGATGTTGCGCCGGAACACCGGGACGACCATGCCCCGCACGAATTCGTCGACGCTGCGGTAGTGCAGGGCTGGCGGCGCTGATGGGGCGGCGAGAAGCTCTACGACTGCGGCGCGGGCTCCGGCCTTGAACTGGGTTTTCGTGTGCGGGTCGTCGAAGATCCCGGCGAGTGCCTCGTCGACAGCTGGGACGATCACCTCGGCTAGCCGGTCGGCGAGGGTGGCTCTGACGATCTGCACAACCAGCGGGGCGGCGCCCGCCATGACAACAGGCGCGGCGGGCGTGGGGTCGTCGTCCCACTCGCCCAGGCTCACCGCCGTGCTCCCGGGTCATGCACCGCCAGAGATTCACGGACGGCTGCGGCGTGGGGGCCGCTCATCCACGGTTCGGTCTGGATCAGGGTGGGCCGGGCGCCGGAGGCCAGAACCACCGCCCGGCCCGGGGGCAGGGCGGCCAGGTCGGCGGGGTCCATGATGCGTTCCCGGGACAGTTGCTCGGTGACCGAGCGGTGGCCCCGGCCGGTGGACACCGACCGGGTGGACTTGTCGTAGTCACCGATCAGTTTGGACAGCATCTCCAGGAACTCGGCGTCTTTCACCCCGCCGCCGTACACCGCGACGTTTGCCGCGGACCAGAGTTTGCGCATCCCGGACTCACCCCACACGTCCACGCCTTGGGACCAGCTCTGCAGGATCGTCATTAGCACGATGCCGCGAGATCCGAAGTGGCTGTACAGCTCGGGCAGGTCCCGCCAGCGGCACACGTTGGCGGCCTCGTCGAGCACGCCGAGCAGTGGTGTGGGTAGCCGCCCGCCGGGTGAGATGCGGGCGCGGTCCTCCGCAGCCTCGATCACCGCAACCGTCAGGGCGGTGGTCAGCGGCCCGGCGGATCCGCGGCCCTCTTTGGACAGCATGTACAGCGTCTCGGATCCGGCGACGAACGCGGCCGGGTCGAACTGTGGCCGGCGCTCGTAGGCGACCGGGGTGACCCATTGGGCGGCTTCCCGGTTGGTCAGGCAGGTGGCCATCTGCTGGGCGGTGCCGAACACGCCGCCGCGCTGGCGGTCGGGGGCCGCGATGTGGCCGGCGAGCTGCTCGGCAGTCAACGGGTAGCCGGCGTCGCGCAGGATGTCCACGCCCGTGTCGTCGGTAGGCCGTGACAGCCACCGGTAGACATCAGTAATAGGACGGCTGTCGCACGCGGCGGCCAGCAGCAGCGCGGCTAGAACGTCTTGGCCGGCGGGGTCGAAGAACGCGTCGGTGCGTGCCCCAGCCGGCCGGGAGCCAGTGGCGAAGTGTTCGGCCAGCCGGGCGGCCTTCACTTCGTCGGTGACGTAGCTCAGCGGGTTCCACCACCAGGTGGGCGGTTCGCCGGCCAGGCCTTGCGGGTCGAACACCCACACCGCCCCACCGGCTTCGCGTGGCCGGCGGGTGGCGTCAACAACATCCCGCTTGTTCGAGGTGACCAGCACCGCCCCGGGCGCGTCGAGGATCGCCGGGATCGCCCGGGACGTGGTCTTGCCAGTGCGTGGACCCCACACATCGATGTGCATGTCCTCCCAGGTCCCCCACACCGGCTTGCCGGTGGCAACGGCCGTGCCGATGCGCACCCCGGAGCGGTCCACGCCGAGGCGGGCAGCCGTGGCGCTGGCATGACCGGTGCTGATCGGTGCGATCTCGCCGGCCCGGCCCAGCCAGCGGGCGGTGTCGTCGATCCGGGACCGGCCGCGCCCGCCGCGACGGCGCGCCGCGAGGACCACCAGCACCACAACCACGACCAGTGCTGTGGTGGCGGCCAACACGGCGGTGGCTTGGGTGGTCCAGGCCACGGAGCCGTCCAGCACCCCGAACAGGGTGGCCCATGGATCGGCCGGCGGCGCGGGCGTGCCGGCCAGCCAGGCGCCGATGTGGGTTGCGGCGTAGACCGCAGCGCAGCTGATGGCAGCGACCGCAAGCCCCACATACAGCAGCGCCGCGTCCGGGCTGAGCCGGGACGGCTGGGAGCGCCGGTGTACGCCGCGGCTCATCGGGTGTCCGCCCCGATCCGTGAATTGGCAGTCCATCGGGTGCTGCTCATCGACAACGACCGTTCGGCCTCGGTGAGCACAACCTCGACCGGGATCCCGGGCCGCCCGCCGACTTTGACCAGAAACTTGCCCCGGCCAGGTGGTGGCTGGTCGCCGGGGTGGGCATCCCACGACGGCGGGGACTGCCAGCCGGCCAGCATGGAGCGCTCCGCGTCGCTCATCGGCACCACCGACCCGAGCTGGCCGGAGTCATCACCCAACTCAGCCAGCGGCAGCCCGCCGCAGATCACGATCCCGGAGCGCTCGACGAAGCCCAGCGCTTTGCTGCGGTCCTCGGGAAGCGGCAGGGCCGCGAGGTCCTTCATCGTGTGGGTGATCATCGCCAGGCCCACGCCCACAGTCCTGTTGAGGCGAGTGAGGTAGTCCACCCGGTCGACCAGTCCCGGCCCGGCGCGTAGCGCCTGGTGCAGCTCGTCGAGCACCACCAGGTAGTGACGGCGTGGCTCCAGGCCTGCGTCGGCCAGAGTCTGCGCGATCCCGACGGTGGCGAAGCCAGCGGTCCACGACGCCAGCAGCGTGGCGGCGCGCAGATCAGACTCGCTGTGCGGGATCGCGGACACGTCGAACACCACAGCCCGGTCGCGGCGCATCGGCGCGGTGGTCTGGCGAGCGAAGATGTCCCCGAACCGCCCACCCGGGCACAACGCGACCAGCGAAGCCTCCAGATGTTCGGTGACTTCCTGGTAGCGGGCGCTGCTGCCGCGGTCCAAGGCCACCTCGCGCAGTTCAGCGGGCGCTTGGCGGATGACAGCCAGCAGGTCGACCAGCGTGGCCGGGCCGTCGTGATGGGTGTCCAGCCAGGTCAGAGCGCGGGCCAGGATGGTCTCTTCCCGCACGTCCGGGGGGCTCTTGCGCAAGATCGTGATCAGCGAGGACAGCATGTTCAGCCGCAGACCATGGGTGTCGGCAAGTAGCTCGCCGGCTTCCTTGTGCCGCCCGTTCGCGCGCAGCCGCTCGGCGGCAGCCGGGGCCTCCCCCGGGTCGAGAACGTTGATCGCGCCGCGGCCGCGACCCAGCGGGATCACCTGGCCGTCCAGGGCCTGGATCATCGACAGGTAGTCCGGGCGGGTGTCCCCGAGCACCAGCGGCAGCACCCCGAATCCGGCCAGCCCCACGCACATATGCATCACCGCCGACGTCTTCCCCAGGCCAGGCAGGCCCAGGATGAACGCCGACGGGTTACTAATAAGCCCGGCCTGCTGATACCAACTGATCGGGTCGCAGCACAACGTCGCACCGGTCTGTAGATGCCGGCCGAACGGCACCCCGACGTTAGGTGTGCCAGCGCCGACCGCCCACGGCCACAGCCCGCACACCTGCACAGTGGTCCCCCGGTACTCCACCGGGGCTTCGAGGAGAGCGTCCTCACCGCGGCCATGGCCCAGCCAGCCGCGCGGGCCCGGCCGCAGCGGTTTCACCGGCACTTGGCTGGCGTGGGCTCGGCGGGTTTTCACAACTGCCCCTGCAGCGCCTCGGCACGCGACAAATGCTTAGGCAGGATCAGTCCGATCGGCAGGGCCGCAGCGAACGCGGCCGCCTGCCCGCCATGCACTGGGCGCAGCCGCAGCCGGGCGGTAGCTGCTAGCGAGTCGACCGCGGCCCGGGCCTGCGGTGCCCGCTGCGGATCGGTGACGGTGGCGGTCACCAGCACCGCGAAGTTGACAAGGCCAGCGCCGCCGGCCTCCTCGGCGGCGGTGGCGGCCGCGGCCCGAGCCGCGGTCACAGAACGGGCGGTGGGCTTCTTCGAGGCCGAGGCCACGAACTCGGCTGCCCGCAGGTCCGCCTCCACGATTGCCGCGGCGCGGGCGGCATCGATGGGCCGGTACACGATGGTCACTCGTTTGCGGTCGATGTCCGGGTGGGGGGCCAGTAACCGCTCGAGGACCGAGGACTGCACGTTGCCACGAGGCGCGGTGCTCATCGCCCAGGTCACCGAATAGCCGGAGTCGTGACGGTAGCCGTCCCATTCGGCCACCGCCGCCACCGGTCCGACATCGGCCCACTGCAGTCCGGTGCCTTCCCGCTGGGCGTGTACATCGTCGATCGTCGAGGCCGCCGCAGGGTCATACGCAACGCGCACCAGCTCGCACAGTTCGTGGCCGGACAGCGGCCGGACCGCGCCGGCGCCGGTGGCGCGCAGCGCGTCGACCAGCCCCGGCAGCCGGGTGCCCAAGTCGCGACCCATCACCTCCGCGCTGCGCTTCTCCCCGGTCGCCGGTGAAACTGCCGAGAATGTGAGCGCCACCCAGGCACGGGTGACGCTGGACCCGACCGGGTAAGCGCTCACCACCTCCCGCAGCATGTCCGTCGCGAAAGTCGGGGCGTTCGGGTCGATGCCGGTTTCCACGCTGCGACGCAGTTCATGCCCGGAGTCCGGTGCGGTCTCGACAGTCACTGAGCAGGCCACCAGGCCCGGTTCATCGCCCAAGTTGGCCAGCCAGTGACCCCAGTCCGACACCCACACATCGACCTGTTCGCGGTCCACCAGGGATGCCCCGTCCGGGGACGCGGCCAGCGGAACCGTGTAGGTGTTAGTAGCCGGCGCGTGGATCATCGCGAAAGGCCGACCATAGGCGTCACGGTGCTCCGACAACCGCAGCGAGGCGGCGATACCGGGCAGCTGGTGGGTTCCCCACGCGGTGAAGCCCAGCGGCCCGGAGCGGTACAGATGCGCGCCACGCCGGCGTGCTGAGGCCCACGCCATGCGGGTGCGGCCGCGCTCCAACAAGCTACGGCCGTGCTTGTCCTTGACCGCGACGGCAGCCATCAGCCCTGCCAGCACCGCGAACAGGATCAGGCCCCGCAGGAACCCGGCGATCATGGTCACCAGGACCACCAGCACCAGCCCGGCCATCATGATCCCGGTGCCCAGGGAGCCGAGGCCGAAAAGACCGGCGGACTGTGGGCGGCGCCAGTTGCCGTAGGTGCGTGCCGAAGGAGTCTCGCTAACGGCTGCCATCAGGTCCTCCCAAACTCGATTCACCGGCCGCCTGCGCGGTGCGCGCGGCCGTGGTGACAGCGCTCATCGCGGCGCTGGCCGCTGCCATCGGCGGCACCGCGGCCGCCGCAGCAGTACCCGCCGCTGCCGCTCCAGCTGCCGAACCTCCCGCCGCTCCGCCCCCGCCGCCAGCCGCGCCGGTGGGCGCGGCAGGTCCAGCGCCGCCGCTTCCCCCTCCCCCGCCACCGCGTAGCTTCCCGGCTGCTGCCGCGCCGGTCGGCAGGGCCGCCGCCGCGCCGGCCATCCCCAGCCCGGCCAGACTGCCGCCCGCTGACACCGCGGACACTGCCGGCACGATCAGACGCATCAGCGCGGGCAGGGCCACTAGCGCCAGCACCATCAAGGCCAGGCCTGTCAGCACGCTGACCAGGCCGTCTTTGCCGAACAGATCGCTTCCGGTGAGCCGGAACGCCGTCGCGTACACGATCGCGGCGGCCGGCTTGTAGAGGATGAATCCCAGCAGCCACCCGGAAGTCTTGCGGAACATCGTGCGCTGCGGGTCGGCCAGGCTGGCCGCGGCCGAGATAGGCAGCATCCCGGCCAGGATCACCAACGCTCCGGCGCGCACCACCATGAGCACGATCTGGGCCAGAGCCGCGAGCACCGCGAACACGCCCAGGATGATCGCCAGGACCGCGCCCAGCCCGCCGGTCGACCCGGTCGACAGGGTCAGCAGGGTGAGCATGCTCTCGCCGAAGCAGGCGCTATCGCCGGCGATGTCACAATCCAGCGAGTTGTTGATGATCCACACGCTGAACTCGTCGGCGGCCGTGGTCAGCAGTCCCACGACGGTCAGGCCAGCACCGGCGACCACCACCAGGGTGAGCAGGCCCTGCACCAGGTGCTTGCCGGGGTCGGCGCGCTGCTCCCAGGCCATCCGGGCGCCGGCGACGATCACCCCAAGAACAGCCACGGCCAAGGTGTAGTACCAGAGCGAGTTCTGCAAGAAGGAGACTGTCGGGCTGGCGGCCCGACCGCCGGAGTCGAGCAGGGCGGTGACGATGCCCACGGACGCCGAAATGAGTATGACCGCCAGCAGAACCACGCCGATGCGTTCCACCCCCTGCTGGGTCTGACCAGGGCGTGCCAAGGCCAGCCGGACACCGGCCGCGATCAGACCCAGGACCGCCACCCCAAAGGCGATGTAGGTGGCATAGCCCAACACGGTGTCGATCCCCGCAGTTCCCGGCGGATCCCCGGCCGGCACCACCTTGGAGCCACCCGTCAAATTGGGCGTGCCGATCTTCACCCAGATCGTTCCCAAAGACGCGATGGCCTTGCCGAAGGCTTCCATCACCCCATCGGCCAGGTTGCCGATCGCATCCCCAATCGAAGAGGTGGCCCACTCCTTGGCTTTACAGATCGGGTCAAGCCCGCACTCATTGGCCACCGTCGGCGCTCCAGGCCACGTATCCCGAAAGATCAGTGATCGGGCTGATCGAGGTTAGGTCCGAGCCGTCGTCGGCCATACGGGCTTTCCAATCACCCTCCGCCCAAGAGAGATAGAGCGTGAAACCGAATAGCTGGCCGGTGTTGGAGCGGAACGCCAAATCGATATCGGCCTGCTCGCCCGTGTAGCGCAGCACCTGGAACCCGGCCACCTGTAAGCGAACGCCGTCGCTGGCGCCCTGCGGCGCTGGCTTAGCTGCGAGCGCATCACGGCCGGGCCCCGGTGCTATCGCCTCCCGGTAGAACCGGCTGCGCACCGGAGGGTAACTGCCCATCGCCGCGAGGTTCGCCGCCGCCACGACCGCGCCGGTTGGGGTGTGCGCAAAGCACGACCGGAAGTTGTCGTCGTCGACCACCCCCGGGCCTTGGCCCTCGACGGTAGGGGCTGCGATCGTTCCTACCAGGCTCCATTGCGCTGGCGGAGGCTCATCGACGGTGCCTGACAAGACGACATCAGTCAGCCCACACACGCTGGGGTCCTGGGCGTCGACTGCGGCACTTGGGGCTGCCACTGCCGGCGTCGACGGCTGCCCCCCGCCCACCAGACCGACAACGGTCAGGATCAGGCCGAGGGCGGCAATCACCCCGACCACGCCGACGGCTAGCCACCAGCGGCGGCCTTGCATCAACTCACCAAGAAGGAGACGAGCGCGAAGGCCGCGCTGACCACGATCACACCGCCCAGCGCGCGGCCGATGTGCGTGACGTGCTCACCGCCATCACCAGTGCGCCCGGCCACCGCCAGGCGCACCCCGGCGGCCATCAGCGCCACGACCAGGATGCCCAAGGCGATCCACTTGGCCCAGCCCATGATGTCGTTGAACTTCCCGAAACCAGGTGGGGCCTCGCCTTCACCCGGATTGGGTACAGATCCCAGCACATCCAAAAGGTGCGCCAACTGATTCACTTCGATCTCCTCGTGGTGTCGGTGACAACTGTCAGATCACGGATGAGTCGGGCCACGTCGCGAGTCACCTGCGCCTGGCCAAGGCGCCACTGCTCGATCCATGGGATCGACCAGCAGCGTGGAGCGCCACCGGCCACCAGACCGGCAAGGTCACGCAGCGACCGGGGCAGGCTGCCCGGGGCGTCGGCCAGCAGCACCAGCCCTGTCAGCTGCACCGGGGTATCACCGGCTGCCCACTGCCGCAACGCGGCCTGCGCGGCCAGCAGACCGCCGGCCGAAGTCCTCGCGGTGAGCACGCACGGCGCCGGCTGCGGCGCATCGGGCCAGGCATGTTCTGCAGCCAGCCAGCCGTCAACCAGCGCGGCCAGGGTGGACTCCCCCGCGCCGCCGTGGGCACCCACAACCCATAGGTCCGCAATCCGCTCGGTAGGTGCGATCGGTAGCGCCGGATCGGCGGTCAGCATCGGCAATGGAGCCGCAGGACCGGTCACCGCAGGCAGCGGTTCCGGGGCTGCAACAGGCACCCACGCCTGCCAGGTCTGCCCTGTGTCAGCCCCCATCGAATCCCCTTATATGCTTCAGCGACTACCCGGCAACATTACTGCACGGATAATGCGTTCTAGCACTTATTCACATCAGGAGACTTCTTGTTGAATGTCCTTGACCCTTACATGGTCATATGACATCGTGTGCCTCGTCCGTGGGACGGGTGGGAAAAGCGTGAGTCATCTCGACGACCTGTTCGCAGACCTGCCCGAAACCCTGCGGGTTTCCCAGGTCGCGAAGCTGTTGAACAAGAGCAACCAGGGGGTGCTGCGGTGGATCTACTCCGGCACCCTCAGCGCCTACAAACTAGGCGACACCTGGTTCATACTGCGCGAGGACCTGCGCGACGCACTGTCCGCCGGCGGCAATCTGCACGACGAGGGCGACTCGCCGCAGGACTCCTGATCCTGCTGGCCGCCTGCACACCACCGGCGCCCCCGACCGAGGCCGCCGACCCGTCGCCCGAACCCTCCTACTCCCCCATGGCGTTCGGGCACACCGAACAAGTCGCGGCGCGGGGGCAAGCCACCGAAACCATGCGCGCCTACGCCCAACCAGAGGTCGGCGCAAATGCCTGGTGGGCAGAGGTGAGCCCACATCTGAGCGCGGCCGCCCAGACCGCCTACGCCGGGACCGACCCTGGCGTCATCCCGGCACGTCGGATCACCGGGCCGGCCACGGTGACACCGGCTAGTCTGCCGGCGCTAGCCCGCGTTGCGGTGCCCACCGACGCCGGGATCTATCTGGTGCTGCTGTCCCGCACACCAGGACAGCCGTGGGTCGTCGAGCGCATCATCCCGCCCGAGCGGGTGCATTGATGACCAAACGGGGACCGGGCGGGCTGATGACCGTCGGTGCGGTACTTATGGCCCCCGTGCTGGTCGCCGGGCTACTAATCGGATTCACCGTCGTTAGCTCCGCAGTCGCCTGCGCACCTGGCACCGCGGCTGGTGTCGACCCGGGAAACGTCCCGGATGGCCCCGTAGCCGGCTTCGACCACAAGCAGCTGGTCAACGCCGCCTACATCATGAAAGCCGCCGCCGACCTCGGACTGAGCCTGCGCGACCAGCGGATCGGCGTGATGACCGCCATCGGTGAGAGCGGCCTGAGAGTTCTGGACTACGGCGACGCCGCCGGCCCCGACAGCCGGGGCCTGTTCCAACAGCGCGCCAACGGCGCCTGGGGCAGCCTGGCCGACCGCATGGACCCTTACACCTCTGCCAGCAACTTCTTTAAAGCGTTGGCGAAGCTGACTACCCGAGATTCCATCCAACCCACGCTCGTCGCCCACGAGGTGCAGGGCAACGACGACCCGTACTACTACGAGCCGTTCTGGACACCCGCCAGTGCAGTAGTTGCCGCACTCAGCGGCGGAACGGGGCCGGCGCTGTCATCGGCTGCCAGCGCTCCTTCCTCGAGCTACCAGCTCGGCCAGGTGCAGCCGCAAACCGCGACGGTTGCCAACACCCTCGGCCCGATGTTCGACATCAAAACCGTCGGCGGCTACCGCGTCGGTGACGCTGACCCCTACGGCCACACCGCCGGGCTCGCCCTGGACTTCATGATCAACGACATTCCCGATGGCAAGACCGCTGGCGAGCAGCTGGCCGCCTACGCCAAGCAGCACGCCGACGAGCTGGGCGTTGCCTACGTGGTGTGGCGCCAGCACATCTGGTCGGTGGCCCGCAGCGACGAAGGCTGGCGGGCCATGCCCGACCGCGGCAACCCCACCGACAACCACATGGACCACGTACACCTGTCCCTGACCGGTGACGGCTCCACCTCTCCGGTCGTCGACGACACGACCGACTGCCTGCCGGCCGGGGCGATCAGCGCCGACGAGGTCGACAAACTGATGCCGGCCGGGCGGACCAACCCCCGCAGCGCCACCGAGGCTATCGCCTGGGCGCAAAAGCAGATCGGCCTCACCGTCCTGCCCGACGGCACACCTCAAAGTGGGCACTGCCTGCGGTTCGTCACCCTGGCGTTCGGCTACGGCAGCGGCTACCTCTACGCCTACGACGTCTGGACCCACGCCCCGGAGAGCCTGCTGCACCGCGGTGACTGGAACCCGCCGCCCGGTGCGATCGTTGTCTGGTCCAACGCCGGCGGCCTGGGTGGTGGTGCCGGGCATATCGCAATCTCCATCGGCGGCGGGGAAATGATCTCCACCAGCGGCAGCACCGTGCGAATCATGCCCATCCGCGCCAACAACTACGTCCCTGACGGCAACTACGTCGGTTGGATGCCGCCCCTGATCACCGCATGAGCACGCGAAAGGAAAGGAACGCGATGACCGCTGAAGCAGATATCACCGTGCACCCCGACGGGTCCGGAAGCGTGCACCTGGCCGGGCGGATCTACCCGCTGGCCGAAGGCGACGAGCAGACCGCCCGCCACGTCGGTGTCGGGCTGGTCATAGCGCATGCCCAGCGCACCGGACAGCCGATCCGCCTCACTGCTCATGACCGCCACACCGACCACCAACTGCTCATCACCGCCGACGGGGACGTGCTTCCCGAAGCACCGCTCAGCCGCCACGCCGCTGTCACCGACCTCGGACGAACAACAGCCGCGGTCCAACTGCTCGAACCGCCGAGCATCGTCCAGCCCGCTGCTCCCCGATCGGGCCGCGGTCGGGCGCTGCTCGTAGGTGGGCTCGTCGTTGCAGCCGGCGGCGCGGCGCTGGCCGGCATCGCGTTACGCCCCAGCCACGACCAGGCGGGAACCCTCACAGCGCCCGTGCAGCCTGCCGCGGTGGACCTGCCCTACGCGGCGCTCGGAGTCTTCTCGGCGGTCCCGGCCAGTCCCGCGGAACGTCTACGGATCCCCCCCGCCACCGCTGCGCGGCGCTGGGACCCCGCCGCGGGCTGGCAGGCACGGGCGGAAGCCAGAGCGAAAGCAGCGGCCCGCCGCAAGCAAGCCGCCAACCGGCCGCAATACCAGCCACCCGCCCAACAACCCGCGGCACAAACCCCGCAGTACAGCCCGCCGGTCGACACCTACCAGCCGCCCGCCTACCCGGCGACACCCCAGAATCCCGCCCAACCGCCTTCGGTCGAGGTGTACCCCGACCCCGACATCAACCCCAACTAAGGAGATCCGTCCGTGCCCGTCACACGCCCCAGCACCTACCTGGCCGCAACCGGCCTGGCCCTCGCCGCCCTGCCCATGGCCACCGCCGCCCATGCCGCGCCACAGCCCTGCACGCTGCTCGTCGAACCGACAGCCGCAGCAGCCGGCATCACCGCCGACGACCACGTATCACCCAACGCCACCGGCGTCGTCGTCATCACCGCCCCGCCTAGTTCCGTGCAAAACCTCGCCGTGACCGCTGAAGAAACCAGCGCCACCGTCTCGTGGACACCGCCAACCAGCAACGGAAACCTCGCCCTCACCCGCTACGACCTCACCCTGGGCAACGCCGCCGGCCTGGTCGGGGAGTACTCAGCGCCGGCCACGGCCACCAGCTGTGTCCTAGACGGCCTGACCAGCAACACCACCTACACCGTCACCATCGCCGCGCGCAACGTCGCCGGGCTCGGGCCGGCCACCCTGCAGCCTTTCGCAACCAAAGTCGCCATAACCCCCGCCGCACCCCTCACGCCACCCGCTACGCCGGGCAACCCCACTACGGGCCCCAGTGAAACCCCCGGCTCGAAGACAACGCCACGCGTCAAGAAGGCCAAAGCCAAGAAACCGAAAGTTCGGCTCAGCGCCGGCAAGCACCGACGGGACCACACCCTCACCGTGCGGTGGCGCGCCAAGCACGTCTCGAAGGTGCAGCTGACATGGCAGCGAGGCAAAGGCAAACCACACTCCCAACACACCTCCCCCAGCGGCCGGATCACCCTAGCCGGACCGGTCGGCACCCGCTACACCATCACCGCCAAAGCCGGCAAAGCCCACGCCCAACGCACCTACAGCATCCGCTAGCGCCCCTGACAACACGTTGGCCCCTTCGCGACGGGGGATGCGCGAAGGGGCCAACCGTGTCTCAACAACACAACACGCGAGTAACCAGCTCGCTGTGCACTGCCAGCGTAGCGCCGGACAAGGAGTCCTCATCCTCGTCACCGCGATCAATTCCGGATCGCACCCGTTCGGCGTGTCTCAAACTGTTTATTGCCAGATCCGGTAGGAATGCCTTATGCCGATGCCGCACAAGGGGCCACGCAAGCAGATCACCGCCACCCGGGTCCACCCCGATGTGTTCGATCGTGTCCAGGCAGAAGCTGACCGGTTGGGCACCTCGAAGTCCGACGTTGTCGCTCACCTGCTGTGCCGGGAGTTCGGACTGCCGGAACTCTCACCACTTCGAGACGTTGACGAGCAGCAAACCCAGATGCCTATGACCGCGTAACCCGCGGGACGGGGGCCAAAAGGCCCCCGGGAAGCCGAAAACCCCGCCGGCCCTGTTGTTTGGCGACCACAGGCCGACGAGGTTTTCAACACTCAGTCAGGAGTCACTATAACTGTTATGCCCGGGTCCGGGCATGCATCTGCGCGCGTTTCGCGCCGTCAGATCGAACCAGACTGCTCACCGCCCGATTTCCGTGACTCGACGGCCGCTGCCGCCGAGTGGCAAGCCTGCGCCCCGCTGATCGCCGGCATTCCCTCGATGCGGGTCATGGTCACCCGCCGCGGCCGCGCGGCCTACCCGGCCACCGCGCAACGCCCCCTAAGCGTCGGCGTGCCTGCTGGCCCGGCCGCGGTCATGCTGTGGGACGCCACCCGCCGCCTGCCCGTGCTGGCCCTGGACTTCGACGCCAAGAACGGCCACGGCCCCCGCTCGGCCCAACGTGACGCCCTCGACGCGCTGCGCCTGCTCACCGACGCCGGCCTGCACCCGGTCGCCGACCGCGCACCTACCGGCGGCTGGCACATCTACGCCCGCCTGCCCCAACCGGCAGCCGCCTGGGAAGTCCGGCAGGCCGCCGCGGCCCTGGCCAGCCGCTGGCCCACCCTGGACCCCTCTCCCCTGCTCAACCCCGACCACGGCTGCATCCGTCCCCCCGGTGCGGTCCACAAGGCCGGCGGCTACCAGCGCCTCGTCGGCAGCCTCAGCGACGCTGTAGAAGCCCTCAGCGCCCCGCCGGACCGCCACGCCTGGACCAGGCTGCGTGACCGCGTCGGAGCCGCCCAGCAGTTCACACAGCCCGCCCCCGACAGTCGGATCGGCGCCGCAGCCCCCGGTGTGGCCCGCCGTGCCATCTCCGCGGCCGCCGAACAGCTCGCCGCCACCGGCTCCCACCCCAGCCGCGACTTCGACTCCCCCAGCGAAGCCCGCTTCTCGGTCATCTGCTCGGCCGTCGCGGCCGGCTGGAGCCTGGCCGACCTTGAGCTGGCGCTGCGCAGCCGCTGGACTTGGCTGGCCGGCTCCTACGGCCGCAAACACCACTCCGCCGTCGCCCGCGACTGGCGTAAGGCGCGAAATCAACGCACCCAACGCCTGGGGATGAGAGCTGTCCGGATTCCTTACACAAGCCAGCAAGTACACAGGGGGGGCACATCAGCCAGACCGGTCCTGCCTCATCTCGACGACATCCATCTGGCCTTGCGCCGCTTCACCACCCACAGCCGCAACCACGCGCGCGCCAACCACCACTCCCCCGTCCTGCGTGCCGTCATGGCAGCGGTGATCTGGGCAGGACATGTGCAAGGCCGCGCCCTGGTCAACATGGGCGTCAGGTCCCTGGCCGAACAAGCCGCCGTCAGCCACGTCACCCTCGCCCAGCACCTGCACACGCTGGCCGAGGCCGGGCTGATCCAGCGGGTCTCCACCGGTCGTGGCATCCATGCTGACGTGTGGCGGATCAACATTGAAGTCGCCGCCCACGTGCCACCAGCTCGAGGCCGACGCGTCGGATTACGGCCCGTTTTCCGGGTCCTAGGACGTCACCTGGCCGGAGAGACCTACGAACTACTTTCCGAGGCCACAGGCCCGCTCAGCGCCCGGGAAATAGCCTTGACGCTTGGATACGACCGGCAACGCGTCCACGAAGCCCTAAGCCTGCTCGCCGGCTGGCAACTGGCCACTGTGGCTCGTCATGCCGGCTGGAGCGTCGGGCCGGCTGACCCCGACGCCCTCGCCCGTAACTTGGGCGGCTGGACCGACTGGCACAACCAGCACCGCCGCCACCGCCAGCAACGCATCGCCTGGCGCACCTGGCTCGAACGCCACACCCCCACCGTCCCTGACGGGCAGCTGCTGCTCGACGAACTCGAGGCCGCACTCCCCCACGACGACGCCTGGATCGCCGAATACGCCTCCGGTACCAGCCCCCCCGCCGCGACCCGCACTGCTACATCCCGTGCTACAGGCTGACGCTACACACCACGCGAGTGCGCGTGCTACAAACCACGCGACACGGTGCGCGAGGACGCACGCGAGCAAGCATGCACCCCGACTCGCGACACGCCACGCGTCAATACCCGCGAGCACACACGCGAGGCACCAGGATTGGGGGAGCCCGGCACCACCATCAACCGAGAGGAAGGACACCGGTGAGCCTCGACAGATGCGTGGCCGTCATGAACGGCAAAGGCGGCGTCGGCAAGACCTCCATCGTCGCCAACGTCGGCGCCCTGGCGGCCGCCGCCGGCTACCGGGTCCTACTTGTCGACCTCGACGCCCAAGGCAACCTCGGCGAAGACCTCGGCTACACCGGCACCGACACCGACGACGAAGGCCGCCAGCTACTCACCGCCTATGTCACAGGTCAGCCCGTGGCCATCTCCGGGACCGTGCGCGAACGCCTCGACGTGATCGGCGGGGGAGTGCACACCGAAGAACTCGAAGGTCTGCTTGGGCTGCGCCGGGCGCGCACCCCCGAAGCGTCCGTGGCAGCGCTGCACGACGTCCTCGAGCCCATCAGCGACACCTACGACCTGATCCTGCTCGACTGCCCACCCGGCGGGGCCGCCCTGCAAGACGCCGCGCTGGGCGCGGCCCGCTGGCTGATCATCCCCAGCAAAACCGACTCCAGCAGCCGCAAAGGCATGCGCACCGTCGCCCGACGATTCATCGACGCCAAAACCGCCGGCGCCGCGGTCGACCTGCTCGGAGTCGTGCTGTTCGCCTCAGCCAGCAACGCCACCACCGTGCGCCAACAAGCCATCGCCGAACTCGTCGCCGACCTCGGGGGAGCAGCACCAGTATTCGAAGCCGTCATCCGCCACTCCGAAGCCTCCGCCCGCGCCGCCCGCCGCGACGGCCGGGTCTGCTACGAACTCGAAGTCGACGCCGCGGCCCAACCCGCCTGGTGGCAACGGCTACGAAACCCCACCATCGACCTGCGCGACGTCCCGGCCACCGTCACCGGCCTGGCCGGTGACTACCAACAACTCGCCGAAGAAATCCTGACCGCCATCGCCACCGCAGAACAGCAGGTCACCGCATGAACGCACTACCCCCCGTCAACCTCGCCGACGCCTTCACCAAACCCGCTGGTGGGCTCACCGGAGTCCTGCCCGCGCGGCACAAGAAACCCGCCGAGGCCAAGCCTGTCCTCAAGACAACCGGGGGAGAGGCCGCTGCCGAGCGGCCCCCAAAACGGACCCGCAGCCGCCAGCCCGCCAAACCCGCAAGCCAGCGGGTCCGCGGGGTCATCGTGTACGTCACCCCCGAACAACGCGACTGGATCCGCAACCACACCAGCAGCACCCGCACCATCACTGACGTCGTCCTCGACGCCATCGAAGCCCACCAAACCCAACTCACCCCAGCCGCCCCCGACACACCACCGGCCAGTAGCGGGCTGTTCACACGGCACAAAACCGAACGCCACACCCTCATCCAACTCCAACTACGCACCCCCCAAGCCAACGTCGACATCCTCGACCGCATCGCCGCCGACCACGCCATCAGCCGTTCCGCGCTTGTGCGCGCAGCCCTCGACGCAGCAGCAACCCACCAAGACTCCTAGCCAAGCGGGATCTGCACCGGTGGGCGGCATCACCAGCCGGACGTTTCCCCGCCCCAGGCGGGGCCGGGCTCTACTCGCTACGCTCCCCGAGCCACCCATTGGGTGTCTCGGCCCTACCGGGTGACGATCCCTAACGCACCCCACACCGCAACCAGCAGACTCCCGGCCGGGGGACAAGCGCAGCAGCTCAGGCCGAAAGACCCCGACCCCACCTTGGGGGTGCTTTCCCTGACCGGGGATTGTGCGGCCGCGGGCCGGTGCGTCAAGCCCGCGCATGCGCGCGGGCCCGCTCCGCCATGACTTTCCCGCACGCGCTCCAGGGCCGTGGCCGGCCCTTCCGCTTGTTTCGCGCGGAAACTCACGACCTCGCCGCCCTCACGGGTTGACCCCCCGACCCTTCTACGGCCGACGATCCGCCGGTTATCAGGGAAAGGCACCCGACCGGACAGCGCCCAGCAAGCAGATCACATAACCAGCAGTAAAGGGACCTAGCGGAAACAGAATCCCCATCCACAACTTGAGTTGACAGCATGCACTAGACAAACTAGAGTAAGAGTATCAACAACACAGCGGCTCACCACCGCACCCACCGAAAGGAACCACCGACATGACCACCACCACAGCCCAGGACCTGCGCGACATCGAAGACGCCGCCGTGACCATCCTGTTCGGCGCCGACCCCATCGACGCCCACCGTGCCCAGGCCGTGCACACCGCCTGCCAGCAATTCCAAACCCGAGACCCGCTCATCCACCGCGTGCTCACCGCACACCCCGCCCAGCGACACACCGCCCTGCACAAGATGCGGCAAGCACTCGCCGAGGCCGACCCCATCGACGGCGAAATGCACACCGTCGCCGCAGTCCTCACATGGACAATCACCGGCAACAGCGCAGTCGCCCAACAACTGCTCGCCGAAGGTGCCCGGCGCGGCACCCACACCGCCCTCAACGACCTCTACACCGAAGCGATCGCCCTTGGCCTACCCCACAACGCCTGGATGCTCGCCACCGCCGACAGCACCCTCGACACCCTGCGCACCGGCGTCGCCTAACCCGCCCGGCTGGCCGGGGGAGTCCACCCCGGACCCCCCGCCAGCCAGGCCCAGCACCACCCGCAACACCCCATCTCAACAACACAGCGGCCAACCACCGCACCCACCGAAAGGAAGTAATCGCTATGACCACCACCCCGCACGGCACCCTGCAATACCTGCCCCCGGCCGACCTGCAAACCGACCGCAACGTACGCGCCGACCTCAACCTCGACCGCGACTTCCTGGCCAGCATCCGCGACCACGGCGTCATCGTCCCCATCGTCGCGATCCGCACCCCCGACGGTGTGCAAGTCCGCGCCGGACACCGCCGCACCGCCGCCGCCCACGCGGCCGGGCTCGACACCGTGCCCGTGCTGGTGATCGACCCCGACACCAGCGACGACGAAACCGGCCGGATCGTCACCCAACTCGTGGAAAACCACCACCGCGCCGCGCTCACCACCGCCGACACCCTGCACGCCGTGCAGCAGCTCGCCCTGCTCGGCACCACCCCAGCCGCGATCGCCCGGCGCACCAAAATCGGCCGCGACACCGTCAACGCCGCCCTTGCCGCCGTCGACAGCGACCTCGGACGCCGCGCGGCTGCCGAGGTTCCCGAGCTGACCATCGAACACCTCGGATGGCTCGCCGAATTCGACCACGACGAACACCAGTCGTCCATGCTGCTCGACGTGTTCATGCACCGGCCCGACCAGGCCCGCCACGCCGTCGAACGCGCCCGGCAGGCCCGCGCCGAACACCACGCCGAACAGCAAGCCCACACCCTGCTCGCCGAAGCCCACCCCGACACCCGACCCCTGACCAGCGTGTACGACACCCCCGGCGCGGCCTACCTCACCCGCCTGGCCGACCCGGACGGAAACCCGATCAGCCCCGACGACCACACCGGATGCCCCGGCGACGCCTACGTCCTGACCATCGACCGGTGGGCCGACCCCGACACCGCCGACAGCCCCGACCGGATCGCCGTCGACGGCCTGGTATTCCGAATCCAATGGGCATGCGCCGACTGGGCAGCCCACGGCCACACCGACCGGTGGGCCAGCCACACCCCCAGCCCCGACTCAGGTGACCAGGGCGAGGACCGGGCCGAAGCCGCCCGCGCCCAGCGCCGCCGCACCATCATCCTCAACAAAGCCGGCGACGCCGCCCAAGCCGTGCGCCGGGAATGGCTCACCACCTTCACCACCCGCAAAACCGCGCCCAAAGACGCGGCCGCGTTCCTGCTCACCGGACTGGCCACCAGCCACCCCGCCGCCACCGGTGAAGCCCACCTGGGCATCACCAAAGTCGCCGACCTGTTGGGGGAGACCGACCTGCCCGCCTGGGCCGCCACACAGACCCCGGCACGGATCGCCCACGTCAACCTGTGCGCCAGGCTGTGGGCCTACGAAGCCCGCACCGACAAGTCGATCTGGCGTGACGGCCGGACCTACGGCCACTACCTGACCGCGCTGAGCCAATGGGGATACGACCTCAGCGAACCCGAGCAAGTCGCCGCCGGGAACCTCACCGAAGAACAAGCCGTCACCCTGCTCACCGACAACCCGCAATAGGCCCCGTGTGGCCGGGCCGAAACCACCAGGCCCGGCCACACACCCTCGAGCTCGCGCCTTTCCCTACCGGAGGATTGTGCGGCCGCGGGCCGTGGCGTCAGGCCGGCGCCGAAGCGCCGGCCAGCTCCGCCTTGACTTTCCACACGCGCTCCAGGCCGTGGCCGCCCTTCCGCTTATTTCGCGCGGAAACTCACGACCTCGCCGCCCTCACGGGTTGACCCCCCGACCCTTCCACGGCCGACGATCCGCCGGTTAACAGGGAAAGGCACCAGACCGGACAGCCCCACCGCACCGCAGCAAACCAGTCACATAACCCGCAGGACGGGGAACCGGCACCCACAAACAAAGCAGTTACCCACAACGCTCTCTAACATTTGACACTATAGACAGCATGCACTAGATTAAGAGTATCAACAACACAGCGGCTCACCACCGCACCCACCGAAAGGAACACAGCCCATGTCCCGCGAAACCATCGCCCACCTC
>WBZT01000804.1_pt1 | contig 24660 bp, 24 predicted proteins | sample 5204241 | NCBI WGS metagenome assembly WBZT01 (sample SAMN12344358, study PRJNA552823) | activated sludge metagenome | biome: Activated sludge suspended growth; feature: Nitrification reactor; material: Wastewater; isolation source: activated sludge from nitrification reactor of wastewater... | reverse complement strand
CGGATTCTCCGCCGCAGCACTGAGCCCGGCGTGGTGGGTCGTGCACGTCGCGGTGGTGTTGGTGGTGGTACCTGGGGCCTGGCTGATCGCTGGCGTCGCCGCCCACCCCGAGAAAGCGGTGGGGCGCATACGGTTCCCCATCTGGATCCCGGGACCGGCATCGGTGCTCGGCGGCCTGGTGATCCTCAACATCGCAGCGACCGGATTCGCGACACGGTGGGGATCGGGCGCGGTCGGTCTACCGTCGAGCGCGGTCCTGAACCTCGCGCTGCTGTGGGGCAGTCTGCTGATGGTCAGCGGGCGAAGATCACGCTCAGCGCCAGAAGGCACGCGCTCACCGTGAGCACTGTCGGCTCCCAGGTGGGTACCGGTGTGGCGTCGACCCTCAGGACGGTCAACCGGCGCATCGCGGCAACACAACCGACGGCGGTCACCAGACCGCTCAGCACTGCGAGTTCGAGCAGCCCGACCGTGGCGAGGTGCACGGCGCCGATACCGCCGACCACGAGCAGCGCAAGGATCGTGCGTCGCCACGCCAACCGCGTGCGTTCGGTCTGCGAGTTCACAGCAGTACCGCGACAGTGACGACCAGGGCGAGCACCACCATCCCGACCGTGAGGATCAGGGGCCCGCGCTGGGTCGGCAGATCCACACCTTCGCTCATCGCCTGTTGCACCTGCCGCCAGTGCCGGAAGGAGGTCACAGCAAGCACTCCCCCGAGCGCCGTGAAGCCGATCGCGGCCACCACCAACAGATCGGAGCCCCCGACATCGGACAGGAAGATACGGATGGCGATCCCGCCCGCGATGAGCGCCAAGGAGGTCCGCACCCACGCCAGATAGGTGCGTTCGTTGGCCAATGAGTACCGGTAGTCCGGCTCCTCGCTCATGACGCGATCCGCTGCCGGTAGACGCGCGCCTCCCACGGGGCCAAGCGTTGGCCCTGCGGCTGCCGGTAGTTCGCGATGACGATCTCGCCCCCGAGTGGGATCGGACACTCGACCGGTCCGCCGGAGAAGTTCGCGACTACCAACAGTCGGTCGGCGTCCAGCGTGCGCGTGAACGCGTAGATCGTCGGATCGGACGGCAGCAGCAATTCGAAAACCCCCTCGCACACCACTGGATCTTCGTGGCGCAGCGCGATCAGGCGGCGGTAGTAGTGGAAGACCGAGTCCGGATCCGCCACCTCGGCGGTGGCATTGATCTTCACATGGTTGGGGTTGACGGGTAGCCACGAAGGGCCGCTGCTGAACCCGGCACCGGGGGAATCGTCCCATTGCACCGGTGTTCGCGCGTTGTCCCGGCTCACGATCTGCAACGCGGGCAGGACGGTCTCCGCCGGGATCCGCTGCTGGTACACGGCCTCGTGGAAGTGGTTCAGGGTCTCGACATCGCGGTAGTCGTCGATGTCGTCGAAGGGGTAGTTCGTCATCCCGAGTTCTTCCCCCTGGTACACGTACGGCGTCCCCTTGTGCAGGTGGAGCACCGTCGCCAACAACGTGGCCGACTCGTACCAGTAGGCCTCGTCATCGCCGTAACGGGAGACGATCCGTGGTTGATCGTGGTTGTTCCAGTACAGGCTGTTCCAGCCGACCTCCGCGAGGCCGTACTGCCATTTGGCGAGATTGGTCTTGAGTTCCACGAGGTTCAGCGGACGGTGGTCCCACTTGGTGAGCCCGTGGTCGAGTTCCATGTGCTCGAACTGGAAGACCATGTCCAGTTCGCGGTTGGCCTGATCGGTGAGCAGACGTGCTTGCTCCACCGAGACCCCCGGCGTCTCTCCGACGGTGAGCAGTTCGGCGTCGCGGCGTGCGAACACTTCGCGGTCCATCTCCTGCAGGAACTCGTGCAGCCGCGGTCCGTTGAGGTAGGAGGGACTGCCGTCGCCGTACAAGCCACCGAGCGGGATCCGGCCGTCGGGCAGTCCCGGGACCTTGGACAGCAGATTGATGACGTCCATGCGGAAGCCGTCGACACCGCGGTCGAGCCACCAGTTCATCATCGTGTAGACCGCCTGCCGGACCTGCGGGTTCTCCCAGTTGAGATCCGGCTGCTTTCGGCTGAACAGGTGCAGGTAGTACTCGCCGGTGACGTCGTCGAGTTGCCAGGCGCTGCCGGAGAAGATCGAACCCCAGTTGTTCGGGGGGCCACCGGCCTGCCCCTGCCGCCACCAGTACCAGTCGCGCTTGGGGTTGTCGGTGCTGGAGCGCGACTCGATGAACCAGGGGTGCTCGTCGGAGGTGTGGTTCACGACGAGGTCCATGATGAGTTTCATCCCGCGCTCGTGGACACCTGCCAGCAGACGGTCGAAGTCGGCCAACGTGCCGAACATCGGATCGATGTCCTGGTAGTCGCTGATGTCGTAGCCGTTGTCGTCCTGCGGGGACCGGTAGATCGGCGACAGCCAGATGACATCAACACCGAGTGCGGCGAGGTAGTCCAGTCGCGATTCGATCCCGGGCAGGTCACCGAAGCCGTCGCCGTTCGAATCAGCGAAGGAGCGCGGGTAGATCTGGTACACCACGGCGTTCTTCCACCACAGATCCATGCTCGTCACGGTAAAGCATCCGGCGTCAGTCTCGATCGGTTCGCGTACCGAACTGGTTGAGCCGCGGCCGCCCTCAACCACTTCGGTACCCGACACGCCGCATGTGTTGGCCGATCAGGCGTGTTACTGGTTGACAACCGGGACTAGAGGGCACGCACCAACCAGTTCGGTACGGGTCCCCGGATCAGCCCACCCCGTTGAGTTCGTTGACCACCTGGAGCAATTCGCCCTGGTCGTACCAGTTCACCGCGACGAAGTTGGGGATCTGGCCACGCTCCTGCTGGCACTCGCGGACCCGCTCACCGAGGACCTCCGCGGCGTTGGCCTTCTGAGCGTTGGAGACCAGTGCTGTGAAGCTGCTCAGCCAGTGGTTCACCATGAACAGGTCCGAATCCGCCGTACCGCGATTGAGCGTGCAGTCGAAGTCGTCGACGCTGGCATAGGTGTAGCCGGTGTCCTGCACAAGGTCGAAGCCCTGGTGGAGGTACGGGTACTGGGATCCCCCGCCCTCGTTCTCCATCAACACCAACAGGCGCTTCCCGCTGTCGATCATCTCCCGCAGGGTCGGCCACGGGGTACCCGGCTCGTGGACGTACGCCATGTCGGCCAGGCCGGCCTCTTCGAACACCGCCGCCGTGTCGACCGGGGTGGTCGCATCCTGGATGAACACGGTCACCACCTCCCGCGGATGCCGGTCCATCCAGTCCTTCAACCCCTCGAGCTGCGGCTCGAGGGCGGTACCCCCGAGCTCGCACAGCGTGTGACACATGTAGACCTGCTCCGGCCCGAGCTTCTTCTCGCCGCGCAGCCGGTCGATCGACCGTTTCATCGCCGGTGTGAGGTCGGTGGCGCGCCCATCGGTGAAGTCCGACTGCGCCCGGGCAAGTGAGCGCTGCGCCGTGACGACCCCGGAGGCGGTGGCCTGCCCGTACCAGGTGTCGATGAGGAAGACCCGGATCCCGTCGTCGAGCGAGTTGACCATCGTGGTGGGCTGCTCGGCCAGATACCAGCCCTGCTGGTCGGCGGCGGACATCGAGTTGTGACTGGCCGGGAAGGCCACTTCGTCGAAGCGCCGGTCGCACAACTGCGGGAACCCGTTACAGGCGTCCGGGTCGTCGACCACAGCAGCCACGGGCACGTCCTGCGGCACCGCGGCTGGCACCAGGACCAAGGCCAGAAGGCCGACGGCCAAGACCGCCGCACCGACCGGGAAGACCCACGCCCAGCGCCACCCACCGGCGGATTCGGGCGCGACCTGTTGCTCGCGGGCGCGCTCGGCGACGAGGTCGAGCTCCGCGACGCCGAACAGGAACACCGCGAGGCCCACCAGCACCGCGACCACTGCCACCGCGACGCTCGGAACGACCACGAATGCGACCCCCACGGCGATCAGCGCCAGCCCACGCACCAGTGCCCATCCCTGGCTCTGGGGACGCTGCACGATCTGCCGACCGATGGCCGTCAGCCGCTCGTGGACCTTGACCTGCGGCAGCATCGCGCTGGCCGCGACGACGATCAAACCGCCGACCACCGCCGTGACCAGGACCCGCGACGCCAACGCCCGGCCGAAGACATCGGCCGCCGACTCGAGCACTGCCGTCGGCAGCGGCTCGAGTGCCACGAGCCGGCTCACCACCCAGGCGATCGCCAACGCCGCGCCGAGGGTCGCAGCCACGGCGATCAAGGCCCATCCGATGCGAAGGATGGCCAGCCGTCGATCGGGGGCGAACATCACCGCGAGCACCCACGCCGCGATTGCGAGGACAGGCAGCAGCAGGGCCAAGGCCGTGACCGCCTGGAACCACGGGATGATGCTGGCCGCGGGTCCGTCCTGACCGCCGATCTGCGCAAGCGTGACGTCGAGATCGGTGGGGACGTTCTGCGCCAGGTCCGGCGCGATCGCCTCGAGCAACGACACCGCAGAGGACCCCAGGTCGGCGATGGTGAGGACCGCGGACTCCGAGCCCTCCTCGGTCAGAGCGCTGTGGAACGACGCCACCGCACTGGTGAAGATGCCGTTGAACGCCGTGCTGGCCACCAGCGTCGCCGCCCCACCCTCGATGGCCGGCTGGATGGCCACAAGGTCCGGGTCTGCGTCGACCACGACGGCCGCCAGTTGGGTGCCGATAGCCGAGGCCAGGGCAGGGTCCTGCCGCATCGAGTTCACGTGTTCGGCGAACCGCTGACCGTTGACGATGTTGGCGTTGAGGAACCCGGCGACACTGGCGACGAAGAACAGGATGGCGCCGATCACGAGGGTCACCGTGGACCACCGCCGACTCCTGCGCATTCCGCCTCCCTGCGCCAAGGGTAGGGCGCGACAGGGGTCATCGCCCGTCACGACGATGATCACTGTCTGTGCTCGATTGACTTCAACGTGCAACTACCCATCGGACACGAAAGCATGGAGCCGTGGTCCGTGACCAGGATGGGCGCAGCACGCCGTCGGAGTGGAAGTACGCCATTCCGGTGGCACTGCTGGCCGCCCTGGGGATCGCTCTGACCATCGGCATGATGCAACTGCTGAGGCACTACGTCCACCAGAGTGCCGAGGACATCACCATCGAATCCGTGAGCATGTCTGCCGAGCGAGCAGGGCACTCGATGGGCACGCTGAACGGGACGCTGTCGGCCGTCACAGGATGGTTCGCTGTCGACGACAGCATCTCGGAGACCGAGTTCCAGGGATTCGTGCGCCGCGTGGTCAGCGGCCGCGAGGACCTGCAGGCCGTGCAGTACGCACCGTTGATCACACAGGCCGAGCGGCCCGCGGTGGAGCAGCAACTCGCGGCGGAGGGCCACGCAGGGATGATTACCCAGCCCGGGATCGACGGCGTCCAAGTGGCCGGCGAGCGCTCCCAGTACGCCCCGATCCTCTACTCGTACCCACAACGCGGGAACGAGACCGTCTACGGACTCGACGCCTTGGCACGCGAACAGGCGCAGGCAGCGATCGAACGCGCACGTGACACCGGCCGCGCACAGGTCGCACAGCTGGTGAGCATCGTGCAGGCCGGCCAACCGTCTCTGCTCATGTACTCACCCATCTACGCCGCGGAGAGCCGGCCCACCACGACCGAGGAAAGGCGCGCCCTGTGGCAGGGGCTGTCCATCGGGGTCCTGCGTGTGACCGACTGGATGTCCACCTCGGCCCTCGAGACCGACCCCGACGACGTGACATTGGCGCTCGTGGACCGCTTCGAGGGCAACGAAGCGGTGGTCTGGACCAACGGTGAGCCGGTGGACCTCGAGACCGTCGCCGGGTGGCCGGCCCGAGCCCGCATCCCGATCGGACCGGGCCACACGATGGTGCTGTACGGCGCGCCCACCGAGACCCTGATCGCCGCGCAGGGCGCCTGGCGTCCGTGGGCGGCCCTGGTCCTGGGGCTTGCACTCACAGCCCTGCTGTGCACGGCGGTGTGGAAGTGGCTTGACGCACGACGCATCCGCCGCACCGCCGATGAGCTGCAACACGCCACCAACCGCCTGCGGTTCCTGGCCGAACGGGATCCGCTCACCGGACTGCCGCACCGCGACGGTCTGCGCAGTTGGGTCGAGGAGTGGGCGTCTCGCAACCCCGACCGATCCCTAGCCGTACTGTTCATCGATCTCGACGGTTTCAAGGAGATCAACACGACCTGGGGACACCCCACCGGAGACCTGGTCCTGCGCCAGATCGGCCAGCGGCTCACAGTGCTGGCCGGCGATGCGGACTCCACTGTGGGACGTCTTGGCGGCGACGAGTTCGTGGTGGCGCACGCCATGGACCGCGGATCGCTCGAGGGGCTGACCACCATGGTGCAGACCCTGATCAACGAGCCGATCCCGATCGGCGACCGCGACGTGCAGATGACCAGCTCGGTGGGCATCGCGGTGTTCCCCGAGGACGGCAACAACCTGGACACGCTGCTGACCAACGCCGACATCGCGGTACGCGCCGCGAAGGAGTTGGGATCGGATTCTGTGGTCCGCTTCGACCCCGTGATGGCCAGCCGCGGCGCTGCCCAGCGACAGCTCGCACGCGCCCTGCGGGTGGCTCTTCGGCGACCCGACGATCACTTCATCCTCGAGTTCCAGCCGCAGGTCGACATGCGCACCGGCTCTCTGGTTGCTGCAGAGGCGCTGGTGCGCTGGCGCGATGCAACCGGGCGGATCGTTCCGCCCACCCAGTTCATCGCCCTGGCCCGCGATCACGGCCTCATGAACCGGCTCGGCGCCTGGGTCCTGGATCGTTCGTGCGAGACGGTCGCACAGTGGCGCACGGAATGCGATGCCGTGGTCGCAGTGAACGTCGACACCGCACAACTCACCGACGACTTCCCGCAGGTCGTGGAGGAAACGCTGCAGCGCCGCCACCTGCCGCCGGAAGGCCTGGTCGTCGAGGTCACGGAGACAGCCGCGATGGACGAGGACGCCCAGCGCGAACTCGACCGCGTGCGCGCCGTGGGCGTGAACATCGCGATCGACGACTTCGGTACGGGCTTCTCATCGCTGTCACGCCTGGCCGACCTCCCCACCCATCAACTCAAGATCGACCGCGCGTTCGTCATGGGCCTCGGCGAGACCCCCGAATCGTTGGAGATCGTGCGCACGATCGTCGCGCTGGCCCGGGCGCTGAACCTCGAGGTCATCGCCGAGGGCGTGGAGACGCCGCGACAGGCGCGGATCCTGCTCGGCGAGGGGGTTCACATCGCACAGGGGTACCTGTTCTCCCGCCCGGTCTCGGCACAGATGTGCCTTCAGATGTGGCACACCGGAATCGCCATGCCGCAAGTGTTGACGCGCTGACCTACTCGATGGCGTCGATGCAGTAGTTGATCGCCTTGCCGGGCTTGAAGCCCTCCGAGTACTTCATGAACTGCGTCCAGGTCACCTTCTGCCAACTCTTGATGTGTCCCTTGACCCAGGGCCGGGTCCAGGTGCCGCCAGGGTTGTTGAACTCGTCCCAGGTCTGCACGGAGAAGACCCCGTTGGACACACTGCCGGCGAAACAGAAGTACTCACTGGCGAACGCCCCCCGTGCGCCCACCACCTCCGTACCGGTCTTGCGCAGGACCACGAACTCCCCTACGTAGAAGCCGTTCACCTTCTGCAGGTTCTTCACCATGTAGATGTCCTTGGTGGTCACCGCCTCGGCAGGGGCCGCGAACCCTGCGATGGCCATCGTTGCCGCCAGAACTCCCGCTACCCGTTTCATGTCGCCCTCCTCACCCTCCACGGTACGCCCGATCGGAGTCCGTCCGTACACCTGCGACAATTGAGTCAATCCCCCTATCCAAGGACCCCTTATGGCTCTGCGCAGTGACCTGCGGAACGTCGCGATCATCGCCCACGTCGACCACGGCAAGACCACCCTGGTCGACGCCATGCTGTGGCAGTCCGGTGCGTTCCGCGAGAACGCCGACATCGCCGATCGGGTCATGGACTCGATGGACCTCGAGCGTGAGAAGGGGATCACGATCCTCGCCAAGCAGACGGCGGTGACACACGGGGACGTCACGATCAACATCATCGACACCCCCGGCCACGCCGACTTCGGCGGCGAGGTGGAGCGCGGCCTGGAGATGGTTGACGGCGTCCTTCTTCTCGTCGACGCCTCCGAGGGACCGCTGCCGCAGACACGTTTCGTGCTGCGCAAGGCGCTGGCCAAGCACCTGCCCGTCGTGCTCGTCGTGAACAAGGTCGACCGGTCGGACGCCCGTATCGCCGAGGTGGTCGACGAGGTGTACGAACTCTTCTTCGACCTCGACGCCACCGAGGACCAGATCGACTTCCCCGTCATCTACGCCAGCGCCAAGGCCGGCCGGGCCAGTGTGAACCGGCCCGAGGACGCGCAGATGCCGGACTCCCCGGACCTGGAGCCGCTGTTCTCGGCGCTGGTCGAGACCGTACCCGCGCCGTCCTACGACGAGAACGCACCGCTGCAGGCGCATGTCACCAACCTCGACGCGTCGGCCTACCTCGGAAGGTTGGCCATCTGCCGGATCCACGGCGGCACCATCCGCAAGGGCCAGCAGGTGACCTGGTGCCGTGCCGACGGCAGCCAGAGCACGGTGAAGGTCAGCGAACTGCTGATGACCGATGCGCTGGAGCGGGTCTCGGTGGACTCGGCCGGGCCGGGCGACATCATCGCTGTGGCGGGCATCCCGGAGATCACGATCGGTGAGACGCTGACCGATGTCGACGACCCCCGGCCGCTGCCGGTGATCACCGTGGATGAGCCGAGCATCTCCGTGACGATCGGCACGAACACTTCTCCGTTGGCCGGCGCCGACGGGTCGAAGATGACCGCCCGCTTGATCAAGAACCGTCTCGATGCCGAACTCATCGGCAACGTGTCGCTGCGGGTCGCCGACACCGACCGACCTGACGCGTGGGAGGTGCAGGGCCGTGGGGAACTCCAACTCGCGGTGCTCGTGGAGATGATGCGCCGGGAGGGTTTCGAGCTGACAGTGGGCAAGCCCCTGGTGGTCACCCGCGAGATCAACGGCACGCTGCACGAGCCGATGGAGAACGTGACCATCGACATCCCCGAGGACTACGTCGGCGTGATCTCGCAGTTGATGGGCCTGCGCAAGGGACGCATGGACGACATGACCAACCACGGGACGGGCTGGGTGCGCATGGAGTACACGGTTCCCGCCCGCGCGCTGATCGGCTTCCGGACCGAGTTCCTCACGGAGACCCGCGGCACCGGACTCATGCACCACGTGTTCGGCGGCTACGAGCCGTGGCAAGGTGACCTCCGGACCCGGCCCACCGGCTCGCTGGTCGCTGACCGTCGCGGATCCGTCACCAGCTACGCCTGCTTCAACCTGCAGGAGCGCGGCACCCTGTTCGTCGAGCCCGGCGCGGAGGTGTACGAGGGCATGATCGTCGGGGAGAACGCCCGCGCCGACGACATGGACGTGAACCCCACCAAGGAGAAGAAGCTCACCAACGTCCGCTCGTCCACCGGTGAGGAGCTGGAACGACTGATCCCGCCGCGGATGCTCAGCCTGGAACAGGCCCTGGAGTTCTGCCGCGAGGACGAGTGCGTCGAAGTCACCCCGCACACGGTGCGTCTGCGCAAGGTCGAGCTCAACGCTTCGCTGCGGGCCCGGGCGACGGCACGCCGCAAAGCCCGCGGCTGAGAGCCGGCACGCACCGGCAGTCCGCGGACACTTGCGGTTGAGCGACGCCGATCGGAGCGACGTTTCAACCCCATATGGTCGCTCAGCGACCCTTTTGCCCGGTTCACGCGACCATTTCGGGTTGGCTGCCAAGCGCGCCAACCGCAAGTGTCCGCGACGGAGGCGCAGGACCAACATCTAGCCTGGGATCATGACCAACGATGCGCCCCAGGCCGGCTGGTACCCGAACCCCGACGGCAGCGGAGGCCTGCGGTGGTGGAGCGGGGTCGGATGGACCGAGTACACGCGGCCGAACCCAGCCGGGCAGGAGACCACCGTCCTCAGCGACGAGTCCGCGGAACAGCCCACCGCCCGGCTCGACGAACCTACTCAGGTGCAGTCCGAGGTGCCCGCGACGGCGGCATGGCCGCAACCCGGTGGGACCTGGGGGGAGCCGGCCACACCGCCGCAGCCGCCGCAATACCCCGGCTACGCGGCCTACACCCCACCCCCACAGGCTCCGCTGACCCCCAGCGGAATGCGTCCACTGGGCGGCATGTTCGGCGACATCGGCCGTATCACGCGTCGCGCGTGGTTCCCCATCCTGGCCGTCTCCGCCATCATCTGGGCGCTGGTCACGGCCGTGCTGGCCGTCATCACGATCGCGCTGATCGACGTCAGTGCGTTGCGCCGCGGCCTCGATGCGGTCGGCAGCGCACTCGAAGCCAACCCCGAGGGCGACTTCACGTCCGCCCAGGGCGATGAGATCGTGTCCGCGTTCTCAGATGCCTTCAACACGCTCTCACCGTTGGGGTGGGGGCTCGTCGGCCTGCTGGCCGGCGTCCTCCTCCTGCTCGCGAGCACCGTCCAGATCGGCGCCGTGAACCGACTCGCGATGGACGCGGCCGCCGGTGAACGGGTCTCCTGGGGCGCCGCGTGGCGTTCCGGATTCGTCGCGGGGTTCAGACTCTTCGGTTACTACCTGCTGATCATGCTGTTCGTGACCTTCGCGGTCATCGTGGTGACGCTGATCATCGGTCTGGCAGCGCAGATCGCCCCGGGTCTGGCGGTCGCACTCGGGATCCTCGCGTTCTTCGGCGCCATCGCGATCGCCTTCTGGATGACCGGACGGCTGATCCCGGCCCTTGCCCAGGCAGTCGTGGGACGCCGCGCCCTGACTTGGTCGTGGCGGGCGACGAAGGGCAAGTTCTGGGCGGTTCTCGGCCGGTACCTGCTCTGGTCGTTGGCGGCGTCGGTGATCATCAACGTCATCAGCACCGTCGTGAGCATCCCTGTCGGCGCGATCTTCCTCGGAACCGCCGGAGCCGCGACCGATCCGACGGGTCAGCTCGGGCTGGCGCTGACGCTCAACCTGCTGCTCCTTCCCTTCACCATGGCACTGGCAGCGATCACGGTCATCGGCATCGTCCCGATCTGGCGGGATCTGACCGACCACCCGACCTACCGCTCGATCGACGACAACGGCGTACCCATCCCCCAGGGTTCCGGGCAGTAGACCGCCGGCCGACCGCGGGTCTACGGTCGGAACATGCCCAGACCCGTGCACTTCGAGATCCACGCGAGCGACCCGCAGCGACTGATCGACTTCTACTCCGCGGTGTTCGGGTGGAACTTCGAGCGCTGGGGCGAGATCCCCTACTGGGTCATCACCACCGGCGACGAGGACATGGGGATCAACGGCGGCCTCACCCAGCGACAGGGACCGCCGCCCGCCGCTGACGCACCGATCAACGGAAACGTGTTCGTCGTCGGGGTCGCCGATTGCCAGGCGAGTTTCAACGCCGCGCTACGGGCCGGCGGTACTGAAGCACTTCCCGTCACTGACATGCCCGGGGTGGGGATCATGGCATACGTCAAGGATCCCGACGGAAACGTCGTCGGGATGATCACCCCGACGATGCCGCCGCAGGGCTGAGAACTCAGGTCGGCGGGATCGATCCAGTGGTGATAGCCGATGTGGTCGAGTCCCGCATGACCTCCCGGCGGGCCAGCAGGTCCGCAACCTTCTCGACATCCGCGCCCCGGCCCACGACCGCTGCCAGGATCGGGGCGAGATCCGCCCGGTAGTCATGACCGATGGAGTGGAACACTCCCGACTGCTGCTGGGCAGCGAAGACGAGGTCGAAGATCACCTGCCACCAGGTGAGGACCGGCAGCCAATTCATGTCATCGGGCACGTTGCGTCCGCGCGGGCGGCGCAGCCAGACCGGATACCGCCACGCCAGTGCCCCGTCCCACCGGGTGACCGGGTCGGCATCGTGGTCGACGAACCACAATTGCGCTCGCTCGTCACCGGTCATCTGTTGCCAGCGATCGAGGTGGACGACGTCCGGGCTGTGCAGCAGGTCGTTGCGCAGGGACGGGCCGCCCGGGGTTCCCACACTGACCAGCGCGTCGATCCCGTCGACCTTCCCGGTGTCGTCGACCCGCGAAGGCTCGATCCGCAGCGCCTCCTGAGCTACCCGCGCCCCGAGGCTCTCGCCGTACATCAGCACCCGAGGGCGATGGGCCTGGGTCGCGATGCGCTCATCGATCCGGTCGAGCAGCAGGCGGACCGTCTGAGCCCCCAACGCCACCCGCGTCAACGACAGCATCGACGGCAGCACCCCGTACTGCACCACGACGCTGGCGCAGTCGCCACGCGTGAAGCACTCGATCGCTTCCGCCGCGACGTAGTCCGCGTACCCGGAACCCGCTGGGCTCATGATGAGAAGGTTGGCGCGCTCGAAGGCGCCGAGCCGGTCGAGTTCGCGCACGGCCAGATCGACGCGCTGCTCGACGGTGTTGGCGCTCTCCAGACCCACGTACACGCGCAGTGGCTCCATCGCACGGCCGTCGACACTGCGGATCTGCTCGGCAGGGGTACGGAAGGAGACGAACCGCCGACCGTCGCGCGCGAGAGTGCTGTACGAGATCTCTGAACCCTCGCCACCGGTGACGTACGGGCTGTCGGGGGGATCGGTCAGCGCGGGGTCCGCCCGCAATCCCACCGCACGAAGGGCATCGAGGGCCACCTTGCCACCGATCGCCCCGGCAGCTGTCAACGCGACAGCGGACACGCCGGCCAGCACGCCGGTCCACAGCGCGCCCGAACCACCACGACGCGCCGCCACCACATCACCGGCCGCGCGGCCCCAGCGGGCTATCGCTCCGGGGGCGTGTGAGACGGTCCAGCCCGCCACAGCGCCGACACCCACCGCCACGGCCGGGTTCTGCGGCCGCGGGTCCCATGCCGGATAGGACCTGCGCTGGGCCCGGACGTGATGGGCGGCTCGCGCCCCCGCCACCGCCAGCCCTGCCGGCAGCAGCCACCGCGCAGCTGGAACGGGGCGCTTCGCCACGGGTGTGGCAGCCAGACCCATTGTCGCCGCGCAGGCAGCCGTCACCATCGCCTGATGCTTGGTCGTGCGCGGGACCAGGGTCGGGCGCAGCGACTCCACCACACCTGCGGACATGGCCAGTAGTCGTGCGGTCTCCACCGTGCCATTGTGCCGCCGGGCGCTCCTCGACCTCGGACTTGCCTCCCGGCGCCGCGCCGCGCCACGGTAGGGGGGTGAGTCGAACACTGACCAGCGACGAGATCGCCGCACAACTGTCAGACCTGGCCGACTGGGCGGGCGACACCGTCGCGCTGCGGCGGTCGGTCGAATTCGCCGACTTCCCCACCGCCATCGCTGCTGTGGGCCGGGTCGCCGAGATCGCCGAGGAGATGAACCACCACCCGGACATGGACATCAGGTGGCGGACGGTCACGTTCTCTTTGGCGACACACTCCGCCGGCGGTGTCACCCAACTCGATGTGGAGTTGGCCCACAGGATCGACGGCGTCACGGCATCCTTGGACTCATGAGCCAGCAGAAGGCGTACAACCGCCTGCTCGAACTCGCGCTCGTACTCACGGATGCGCGCGGTGTCGGGGTACGCACAGATGACCTCATCGCGCGCCTCGGCTACGACTCGGGAGAAAGCGGCAAGCGCACCCTCATACGCGATCTGGACGATCTGCGGGCCAGCGGCTTGGAGATCGACAACACCGCAGACCCCGGCGAAGAGGCCCGCTACGTGATCAGGCCCGGTGACGTGCGACTGCGGGTCGAGTTCACCCCCGCACAGCGGACCGCCCTGCAGTCGGCCCTCGCCGCGGCGAGCGCGCAGGGTTTGGTTGCCGTACAGCGCAAGGCCTTGCCCGTCGATCTCGACCGCGTGCGCGAAGCCGTACGGCGCCGATGTGTCATGTACTTCGACTACAACGGCAAGACCCGCACAGTCGATCCGTTGAGTTGGGAGTGGTCCGGCCACGACTTGGTCGTCACCGGCCTGGAACACGCGACCAAGATGATCAAGAGTTTCGCCGTTGTCCGCATGGAGAACCTCGAGATCGGCGCCCCCGGGTCGGCGAAGGCGAGTGAAGACGTCGAACGCCCGGGCCTCGACCCGATCACCTGGGAGGTCGACCCACCCGTGGTGGCCGTCCTGCAGTCTCCTGGCTACGCCGACGACGTGATCGCGATGCTCGGCGGAGAGGCCATCGGCGACGAGGTCCACGTGCGGGTCACCAATCGGCTCATCTTCTTCGCCCGCGTGGTCGAACTGGGATCCCGGGTGCGCCTGATCGGTCCTGAGGAGTTGCGCGGGGAACTGCGCTCCATGCTCATGGAGGTCGAGTGACTGCTCCCAAACAGACCCGTGCCGCCGAGTCCTTCGTCCGCCTGTCGAAGGTGCTCAACCTGCTGCACGCACATCCGCGTGGCTTGAGTATCCAGTACCTCGCCGACGAGGTGGGTGTTCCTGAGCAGCGACTGCGCGAAGAGATCCTCGACTTCTACACCGCCGACACCCTCGGCGTTCGGCCTGACACGATCGTTTTCATCAGCGCCGATGGCCGCGAGGAAGACCCTGCGCAGGCCGATGTGGTGCGCGTGGTCAGTGATAGGCCGAGTGCCGAACTCGGCGTGGAACTGCTCTCCCCACAGCGCTGGCTGGAGGTCTACGAGACCGCGAGCCGAGTGGCACAGATGCAACCTGATGACGCCGATCTCGCCGCGGCGGTGGAGATCATCCGCCTGCGCATCCTCGGCGAACTCCCCCGACGGCCGGAGAGCGACACCGGCCGGGCGATTTCGGAAGCCATCAGCGACCGGCGGGTGGTGACGCTGGAGTACTCACGGGCGTGGAAGCCGGGCGTGGTGACAGCCACTGTGCATCCCTTGCGACTCGTGGAGACCACCCGTGGCTGGGAACTCGATGCCATGTATCCCGATGGCGACCTGCGCACGTTCATCGTCGATCGCATCCGACATGTCGAACTCAGTGACGAGAAGTTCACCGTTCCTAAAGGAATCGGTGCCCGGCTGGCCGAACAACGGCAGGTCACGACGGTCGACATCGTGGTGCCGCACGGGTACCGATGGGCCGTCGACAGATACGCCGAGGGCACCGATGTCGTGCTGACCGACGACGGCGAGGAACAGATCCGCGCCGAGTTCCTCCCGCCGGTGGCCGAGCGGGTCGGCCTGGTCCTGGTCACCGCTCCCGACTCGTTCGTGCCCGCCGGCGACTACCAGGATGCGGGCAGGGACGTCGCGCGGATACTCCTCGCCCACCACGGACTGGACTGAAGACCCCATTGCCCTTTGCGCCCTGACTGGCACACTAGGCACCATGCACATCGCCAACGACGTGACCGCACTGATCGGCAACACCCCGCTGGTCCGGATCAACCGGATCTCCGACGGGGCGCAGGCAACCATCGCGGCCAAGCTCGAGTTCTACAACCCTGCCAACAGCGTCAAAGACCGCATCGGTGTGGCCATGATCGACGCCGCACAGGAGGCCGGACTCATCGGCCCCGACACGGTGATCGTGGAGCCCACCAGCGGGAACACCGGCATCGCGCTGGCCATGGTGTGTGCCGCGCGGGGGATCAAGTGCGTGCTGACGATGCCGGAGACGATGAGCAACGAGCGCCGGATGCTGCTGCGCGCGTTCGGCGCCGACCTGGTGCTCACACCCGGACCGGAGGGGATGGGCGGGGCGATCGCCCGCGCCGAGCAACTGGCCAAGGAGAACCCCAACTACCTGATGCCGCAGCAGTTCGCAAATCCCGCGAACCCGGCGATCCACCGCGCGACCACGGCTGAGGAGATCTGGAACGACACCGACGGCCAGGTCGACATCGTCGTCTCCGGGGTCGGGACCGGCGGGACCATCACCGGCGTCGGACAGGTCCTCAAGGAGCGCAACCCCTCGGTCCAGATCATCGCCGTGGAGCCAGCCGCATCGCCGGTGCTGTCCGGCGGCACGAAGGGCCCGCATCCGATCCAGGGCATCGGCGCAGGTTTCGTCCCCGAGATCCTCGACACCGACGTGTACGACGAGATCGTGCAGGTGGACGCCGAGGACGCGATGGCGACCGCACGACGAAGTGCTCGCGAGGAGGGTCTGCTGGTGGGCATCTCCTCGGGTGCGGCGCTGTGGGCCGCCGTTGAGGTCGGCAAGCGACCGGAGAACGCAGGAAAGCTGATCGTGGTGATCATCCCGAGCTTCGGCGAGCGGTACCTGAGTACGGCCCTGTTCGCCGACCTGGCGTAGGGGCGTCTGCACGTCATCGGTGAGACTTCGCTCAGCCGTTAGAGGTTGTGCAACTCCCGTTAGAGGTTGACGGCGGATTCTCACTAACCGCTGGATCGGAGACTAACCGCTGGACCGGAGACTAACCGCTGGACCGGAGACTAACCGCTGGACCGGAGACTAACCGCTGCGGCGGAAGGCGTCCCTGGCCTCATCGGGGAGACCGGCGCTCAGCCGTGAGAGTTGCCCACTCCCGCCCGGCTCAGATCCCGCCACCGTCTGTGAAGGCCTCCACCTGGGTCCTCGCCTGCGTCACGAAACTGCCGGGCGGGAGATCGGAGGTCACCCAGACCCCGCCACCGATGACCGAGCCCTTGCCGATCGTGATGCGCCCGAGCACGGTGGCGCCGGAGTAGATCGTCACGTCATCCTCGACGATCGGGTGCCGCGGCATACCTTTGGGCACCCCGTCGAGCTTCTTGGCCCCGAGCGTCACGTGCTGGTACAGGCGCACGTTGTCGCCGAGGATCGCGGTCTCACCGATCACCACACCAGTGCCGTGATCGATGAAACACCCACCTCCGATCGACGCCGCCGGGTGGATGTCGATGCCGGTCTCGGAACGACCCAACTCGGAGATCACACGGGCGACGAACGGGACCCCGAGCCGGTGCAGACTGTGGGCGATGCGGTGGTGCATCATCGCGTGGATGCCCGGGTAGCAGACCAGCACCTCGGCGACGCTGCGCGCAGCGGGGTCGCCGCGGTAGGCCATCTGGATGTCGGAATCGAGCAGAACGCGGATCTCCGGCAGGCTCTCCGCGAACCGCCCCACGAGGTCGTCGCACTCCACCACCGTCTGCCCCGAGCGCCGCTGGAACGCCAACTCGGTAGCCACCTCGCCGGTCAGGTTACCGAGCGCAGACTCGAGCATCCTTCGGACGAAGGCACCCACGTCCCCGCCGGCCATCCCCAGCCGTTGCGGGAACAGGGCTTTGATCAAGTGATCGGTCACCTCGGACAGCACCGCCCGAGAGGGGAGTTCACCCTCGTCCTCGGTGCGTAGTTCCGCCAGGGCGGCCAGCACCTTGTCGTCGGCTCTCACAGGTCGTACCCCGCGACCACATCCTGCACATCCTCAGGGAAGTCGTCCATCTGCTGGATCTGCCGCAACTCCAGCACATCACCGGGCAACGCGGGGCAACGCCGCGCCCACTCCACTGCGGCCTCGTGCGAGCTGACGTTGAGTATCCAGTAACCGCCAACAGCCCCCGCCGATTCCATCTCCGACACCGATGAACCGTCTGCCCCGAAGCGCACCTGCACGCCCGCGGTCGGCGGGTGCAATCCGTTCAACGACTCCAGCACCCCCGCATCCGCGAGCTCCTGGTTGTACGTCATCATCGCGTCGACCATCTCCGGTGACGGCATCTCATCGGCGTCCGCCGAGCCGTACACGCTCGGGATCATGAACATCACGTACTGCATCGCCGCTCCTCGGGAATCCTTCACAGAAGCCTACCCGCGTTCGAAGGGCTCCACCGAGCGGCGCAGGATGAGGCATGGACGAGCGCCTGCCTGGGACATGGACGATCACTGAGTTGCTGCCGGACGGGATTCGGCCCCAGACCGCCGAGATCACGTTCGACGGCGATCGGCTGTACTTCTACGCCGGATGCAACCGCGCGATGGGTTCGTACACCGTCGACGGGCACATACTCACCGCCGGACCGGTCGCGCTGACGATGATGTACTGCCCGGACATGAGCACCGAACAACACCTGTGCAGGGTGCTTGCGGAGCCCCTGGACGTGAGCATCGACGGCGACACCCTGACCGCCACCGGCCCCGCCGGCGGTTTCGCAGCACGGCGCGCCTGAGCATCACGGCGCTTCGCCCGCGCCACCATAGGCAGCGTGCTGCACCTGCGCGTCTACTCGCCGACACCTCTGACACAGGCGGCGGCGGATGTGCTGGGGGCCTCCAGCCTGGTCACCAGCCTGGCGGTGATCCGGGACGCGGGGGTGAAACCGTCCGGCGACCTGATCATGGCCGACATCCCCCGCGAGGCCGCCAACGACGTGATCGACGAGCTCCGGGCGCTCGGCCTGCAGGAGGAGGGTGCGATCCAGGTCGTGCCGGTCCCAACGTGGATCTCGCGCAACGCCCTTCGGGCCGAGGCCGACGCCCCGGGGTCGGGGTCGGATGCAGTCGTCTGGGCAGAGGTCACGCAGCGGGCCTACGACGACACCGAATTCACCTGGACCTTCGGATGGTTCATGATCATGGCGACCCTCATCGCCAGCATCGGTATCGTCCTGGATTCGCAGATCCTGATCATCGGCGCGATGGTGCTGGGCCCTGAGTTCGGGGCGGTCGCCGCTCTTGGGCTGTCCCTGGTACGCCACCGTCCGAGACTGTTCCGTCGCGCCCTGCGAACGCTTCTCGGAGGGTTCACCGTTGCCATCCTCATGACCGCCCTCTTGGCCGCTATCGGCCGGGCGGCCGGCTGGATCGACCTCGGCGACGTCGTAGGGCCCCGGCCATTGACCCAGTTCATCTACACCCCGGACAAGTGGTCGCTGTTGGTGTCGCTGATCGCCGGCGCCGCAGGGGTCCTGGCCCTGACCTCGGCACGCGCCGGCGGGCTGGCTGGGGTGTTCATCTCCGTGACCACCATCCCCGCCGCCGGCAACGTGGCACTCGGTCTGGCCTTCGGCGCATGGCAGGAGGTGATCGGCAGTTCCCTGCAGTTGGCCATCAACATCACGGGCATGGCGCTCGCGGGCTGGGTGACCCTCCTGCTTCAGAAGCACCTCAGTGGACGGATCGGCCGGCCCCCCGAGGTGATACGAGGAGGACCGGCCGATTCCGCGTGAGGTCTACTGCGGCATGACGTAGGCGTCGGACAGCGCCAACACCTCGTCGACGAACGCCGCCTCGGCATCCGCATCGATCTTCGGGGCGCGGATCAGCCCGAGTGCGCCGGCGCGCTGCGCATCACTGGCCGAGGCCTGCCCATGCAGGGCGACGGCGATCTCGGAGACGTCCTGGACGAACACCGCGAAGATCCGGTCGAGGTGGGCCTCGCCGAGTCCGCTCATGTCGCTGACGGTGCCGGGCCGCTGCTGACCGGCCGACTCGCAGACCAACTGTGCGTAGACGACCTGGGTGAACAGTTGCCCGAGGGTGAGCAGGAAGTCGAGGTCCTTCTGCTGCTCCTCACTGGGGGGCGCGGACATGACGAGTTGGGTGAACGCGTCGATCTGCTCGAGGAACAGCGCCACGTTGGGCAGGTGCTGGTACTGCTCCAGCGCCGGGCGCCACGGCGAGAACGTGATGCGGCCCAGACCCGAGGCGCGGCCCTGGCGGAACAGGTACTCGTCGTCGGCGGCATCCTGTCGCACCGGCACCTCGGGGTACTCGCCGGTCGCCATCAGGTACTGCGGCAGGAACTTGAGCACCAGCGCGAGGTTCACGTGCACTGTGCCCTCGAGCTTGGGAAGCGCCCGGATGTGCTCGGCCGCCTGCTCGAAGTAGGTGTCGTTCTCGAACCCCCGGGCGGCGATGATCTCCCACAGCAGGTCGATGACCCGCTCGCCCTCGCTGGTCACCTTCATCTTGGTGATCGGGTTGAACAGCAGGAAGCGGCGGTCGTCCTCGGACGCGCTGCGGAAGTAGTCGGCACTGCGCGCCGAGTACAACTTCATGGCCAGCAGGCGCGCGTAGGCGTCGCCGAACATGCGGCGCACGTGCGGGAAGGTCGTGACCTTCGTCCCGTAGAGGATGCGGTGATCGGCGTGGGTCACCGCCTCGTAGAAGGCGTGCTCGCAGATGCCGATGCTTGCCCAGCCGAGGTTGACCTTTCCGACGTTGACGGTGGCCAGCGCCGCGTCCCAGGCCGCCTTCCCGGTGTGCAGGATGTCGGCCTGCGTGACCGGGTAGTCGTGCAGCGCGAAGGCAGACACGTACATCTGGTCGGCGACGACGTTCTTCTGCAGTTCGTACTCCGGCGCCTGGGTGTCGACGAGGAAGAAGACGTACTCGTCGGTGTCGGCGAACTTGCCGAAGACACTCAGGCGTCCGGCGACGTTGCCGTTGCCGATGTAGTACTTCGGCCCGTTGGCCAGCCAGCCGTCCTCAGTCGGCGTGAGGATCATGTCGGTGGAGTAGATGTCGGCGCCATGCGTCTGCTCGGACAGGCCGAACCCGAAGATGGACCCGGACTCCAGCAACTTGCCGACAAGTTGCTTGGCCTCTTCGTTCTCACTCATCCACACGGGGCCCAGACCCAGGACCGTCACCTGCCAGGCGTACCAGTAGGACAGCGAGTAGAAGCCGAGGATCTCGTTGAGGTCGTTGATCCGGGCGGTGTCCCATCGGGCGCCTTCCCCACCGACTGCAGCCGGGGTCCCGAAGGCGGCGAGGATCCCCTCCTTGGCGTTGAAATCGAGGAAGTCCTGATACCACGTGCGGTCGTGGAACTCCTGCTTCATCTCGGCCAGACCCTTGTCCTCGAAGAACTGGATCAGCGCCTTGAGCTGACGCTGGGTCTCGGGATCGTACGCCGATGGGTCGTAGGTGTGGGGATTGAAAATCATGGGCCCACGGTAACGCGTGCTTCCCGGCCGCCCGCAGGGCTCTTGGTGAAGATGTGACAACTCACGTGTCACTTCTTCACCAGAAGGCCCACACTGGACGCATGTGCCGGAACATCACCATCCTGCGGGGCCTTGAGCCACCTGCCACTGAGACCGAGATCCGGGCCGCGGCCGAGCAGTACGTGCGGAAGGTGAGCGGCGTCGGCAAGCCGAGCGCAGCCACCGAAGCCGCGTACGCCGCCGCCATCGACGCGGTCGCTGCCGCCACCACCACTTTGCTGTCCGACCTACCGGCCCGGCGTCAACCACCCACGACTCAACCCCCGCTACGCCGCCTTCACTCGTAGGGGTTACGCGGCTCCGGGACGCGCTCAACCTCGTCCGCCTCGATCAAGGGGATCGCAGGATCTCCGCTGTCACCGGGGACCCATCGTCCAGTGACCTCGACCCAGGTGTTCGCCGGCAGGTCTTCGGCGTCCAGTACCCGGGCGCGGAACGACAAGGCGTCTGCGGCACAGCATGCGAGCCCGAGTCGCGTCACCCACCACCCACCATCCGGATCCGGCGTGACGAACCCTGTCAACCGCACCTCTCGTCCCTCGAGCGTCTGGCCCTGACCCCACACGGCCCGGGTGATGTAGTCCGCGATCGGCAGGTCCACGGGGTCTCCCGCTGGCAGCGGCAGCAGTTCCGCCGGTTCGGCCACCACCGGGGCGGTGGCCAATTGCCTCGCGGCGGTGTACGCGCCCAGTGGCCTCGGTGACACGAGGAAAACCACCACTACGGGTAGCACCATGAGCCAGGCGACCCGCGGCACCCGGTCATGCCCGTGCCCGTCATCGTGGGCGGCGATGTTGCGCCAGGCCTGCCACAAACTCCACACCGCGAGCCCCAGCACGACCGCGGCCGTGAGCAGGAGGAAGGGCTTCATCGACGCCTTGACGTAGTAGACGTAGGAGCCCCCCAGCGTCAGCCGCAGCAGGAGGATCCCCAAGAGAAGCAGCACTGCGCCTTGCACGTCCCGCCTCATAGCAACCACCAGCCGAACAAAGTTGCCATCAGGACTGCGACCACGAACGTCGTCGGGGCGAACCGGTACATGAAACTCTTCCCGAATGTTCCCGCCTGCAGGGAGATGAGTTTCAGATCGACCATGGGGCCGACGACCAGGAACGCCAACCGCGCGGTCAACGAGAATTGCGTGAGACTGGCGGCCACGAACGCGTCGGCCTCCGAGCAGATCGACAGCAGGACCGCGAGGATCGCCAGCCCGAGGATCGCGAGCGCCGGGTGCTCGGCAAGCGTCTGCAGCCACTGTTGCGGAACCGCGACATTCAGCAGCGCCGCGGCAATGCCCCCGACCACGAGGAAGCCACCGGCGTGCAGGAGGTCGTGCGTGGCTGCTGCCGCGAACGTCTGCCACCGAGCCTGCCCTTCGACATGCCTGCTCGGCGGTACCCGCAACCACTCGCCGCGACCCCACTTCATCCACAGCCAGCCCATGACCACGGCCGTGACCAGCGACGCGCCGAAACGGGCCACCGCCATCATCGGCTCACCCGGGAAGGCCACGAACGTGGAGATCACCACGATCGGGTTGATCGCGGGCGCAGACAGCAGGAAGGCCAGCGCAGCCGCCGGTGCCACGCCACGCGACATCAGCGACCCCGACACCGGCACCGAGGCGCACTCACATCCCGGCAGTACCGCGCCCGCGCATCCCGCCACCGGCACCGCGAGGCCGGGGCGTTTCGGGAGGGCCTTCTGCCAGAACGACGGCGGGACGAAGGCAGCGATGGCCGCCGAGAGCACAACGCCGAGGACCAAGAACGGGAGGGCCTGGATGACGATGGACACGAAAATGGTGGCACCGGCCTGCAACGCAGGATTGGTGAGTCGATCTGCGAGGAACGGCTGGAGGAGCAGCATCGCGACCGCCGCGAGGGCGAGGATCTCCATGCCCCCGATCCGGCGCCTCGGCGCTGTGGCCACACTCACCGGGCCACGATAAGCAGATGATGATCACGATCTGCGCGAATCCACAGCCGGTGTCGGATGCGCCCGCGGGTCGAGGGAAGCCTTGCCTTAGTCTGTGCGGGTGGACGCGGGTTACCGCCTAGGGCTCTTCGTGGTCGCCGCAACGGGGGCGACCGCCGGAGCGCACCTGCACGCGGGGCCTGTTGGCCTGGCACTCGTTGCGGCGCTCGCCGCGCTCGTTCATCGGTGCGTCCTTACCAAGAGGCGCCCGGCAATGCTGTGCATCGCGTGCCTGATGGCGGTCCAGTTGATGGGGCACCTGACGCTGGGCGCGGGCCATGAGCCGGGAATGCTCTGGCGGCACCTCGTTGCGGCGGCCCTGCTGGGCCTGCTCGTCGATCGAGCCCAGGGATACTCGTGGACGTCCGCTGCCCGCGATGCGTTGCTCCGACTGTTCCGCTCGCGGCTCATTGCTGCCGGGCCGATCCAGGCAGCACCACGACCCGTCATGCCGGCGGTGGTGCTGCCGCGTCTGCGACCGATCCTCCGGCAGAACTCCTGTCGAGCCCCTCCCGCACTGGTCTGATCCCCGCACCATCCCTGGGGACGGCGCTGCGCCGTGCCCGAAACCAGACCACACAAGGAGTTCCCATTGACTGATGTACTGACCCCTGCGCGCGAACGGAACCGCTCGTCGGGCCTCTACCGCGCCTTCTGGCGCTGGCATTTCTATGCCTCGTTCCTGGTGATCCCAGTGATGCTGATCCTGAGCATCACCGGGCTCATATACATGTTCCGCTTCACGATCGACCCACTGATGCACCAAGGCGTCATCACGGTGCAGTCCGAGCAGGGGGAGATCCAACCGCTCTCGGTCCAGCAGGAGGCCGTCGAGCAGGCGTTCCCTGACTACCCGGTCCTGTCGGCCACCCAGCCCTCGGGCGACCGTGCCACCCTGTTCACGGTTGCCGACGGCGAAGAGACGGTGCGCAGCGTGTACGTCGACCCCTATACCGCGCAGGTGACCGGCGACCTCAACCCGGAAAGCCTGTTGTCGAACATGGCAGTGCGCCTGCACGGGGAACTGATGACCGGCAAGATCGGCGACGCTGTCATCGAACTCGCCGTCTGCTGGGCGATCGTGATGACAATCACCGGGTATTACCTGTTCGTGCGCAACTGGCGCAAGCGGCGCACACGAGCTCCGATCCGGCGACGACATGCAATGGTAGGAGCGATCGCAGGTGCCGGCATCCTCTTCCTCATCGTCTCCGGGCTGCCGTGGACCGGGTTGTGGGGCGAGAAGGTCCAGGAGATCGCCGCACCCCGTGGGATGAGCCTGTGGGGTGAGGATCCAGGAGCCACCTCGACGCTGAAGGAGTCGATCGAGGACGCCTCGAGTTCCTCGGCTCCGGCCGGTTGGGCGATCGGCGAGACGGAGGTCCCGAGCAGCACGGGCCACAACCACGGTGGTGGCGCAGCGACCGGGGAAGCCAGCGGCGATGTCACCATCGACACCGCCGTCAATGCCGCCTACGACGCCGGCGTTCCGGGTCCCTACTTCGTCGTCTACCCCGATGGCGAAGAGGGAGTGTTCTCGGTGATGGGAGACCAGTGGAACGACCCGGGCAACCCGGCCTTCCGCGACGTCTCCAAGGAGGCGGTGGCCCACGTTGATCAGTACAGCGGGGAGGTCGTGGCCACGTACACCTACGACGAGTACACCCCTGTCGCCAAGGTGGTGTCGCAAGCGATCTCACTGCACGAAGGGCGCAAGTTCGGTGGGCTGAACACCATCGCCACAACCGCCTTCTGCCTCGGGGTCATCTTCT
>WBZT01000803.1_pt1 | contig 24669 bp, 14 predicted proteins | sample 5204241 | NCBI WGS metagenome assembly WBZT01 (sample SAMN12344358, study PRJNA552823) | activated sludge metagenome | biome: Activated sludge suspended growth; feature: Nitrification reactor; material: Wastewater; isolation source: activated sludge from nitrification reactor of wastewater... | reverse complement strand
TCAATCCACCCATCCAATCATCCAACCCACCCGATCCGCGATGAACTTTCTCACCGAACTGCGGGAAGGGTTGCTCATTTCACTGGGAGCGATCCGCGCGAACAAAATGCGCGCCGCCCTGACCACGCTCGGCATCGTCATCGGCATTGTCACTGTCACCTTGATGGGTACGGCCATTGAAGGGGTGAACCGGTCCTTCCTGCAAAGTGTCTCCTCGCTCGGCACGGACGTCCTTTACGTCAGCAAGTTCAACTGGATCACCCATACGCACAACGAATGGATGGCGATGCAAAAGCGCCGCAACATCACTGTGGACCAGGTGGAGTCGCTACGGCGGCAGGCCACCTTCGCCAGTGCCATTGCCCCGACGGCGGAGGACAACCGGCCGGTAAAATACAAGAACCGTCGCTCGGACAGTGTGCAGATCGTGGGCACGACGGAGGATTACCTGTCCACTTCGGGCGCGGGCGTCGCGCTCGGCCGGTTCCTGTCCACCGCCGAGGTCGAAGGCGGCCGGCCGGTCTGCGTGCTGGGCAGCGAGGTCGCCACGAATTTGTTCCGCAGCGAATCCCCAATCGGCAACCGCGTCACGGTGGGGCCGCGCACTTTCGAGGTCATCGGCGTGTTGGAGAAGCAAGGCTCGCTGCTCGGCGGGTTCAGCCTGGACAACCGCGTTGTCATTCCGCTCAAGCAATGGATCGCCTGGCTGTGGAGCGACCCGACCCTGGACATTGCCGTAAAGGTGAAGGACGTGACGCAACTCGACGAGGCGCGCGAGGAATTGCGCCACGTGATGCGCCGCATCCGGCGGGTAAAGCCGGACGCCGCGGATGACTTTTCCATCAACCAGATGGACCAGTTCGTGGAAATGTTTCACCGCGTCACCGGGGTGATCGCGGGCATCGGCCTGTTCATCACCGGCTTGTCGTTGTTTGTCGGTGGCATCGGCATCATGAACATCATGTTCGTGTCCGTCGCCGAACGCACACGCGAAATCGGCATCCGCAAGGCTATCGGCGCCAAGCGCCGCACCATCTTGCTGCAATTCCTGATCGAGGCTGCGGCGATTTGCCTGCTGGGCGGCCTGATCGGTCTGGCCATTGCGTGGCCGGCTACGTTTGCCATCCGTAATTTTCTGCCCGCCACCCTGTCGCTGCCCATTGTGGGCATCGCGCTGGCGGTTTCGCTGTTGACCGGTGTGGTGTCCGGCTTCATGCCCGCCTGGCGCGCGGCGCGGATGAACCCGGTGGACGCATTGCGGGCCGAATGAAACTTGACCGTCCAACTCAACTGCTCGCCGAGGCCAGAGAAAGCTGCGCCATGGCTTTCGGCGCGATTGCGGCCCACAAACTACGCTCGGCGCTCACGCTGCTTGGCGTCCTGGTCGGCGTGTTCTCGATCATCGTTACGATGACTTCGATGCGCGTTCTCAAGGCGAACATCGAAAGCGAAATGAGCCAGCTCGGCGCCCAGTCGTTCGCCGTGAAGAAATGGCCGGCAATCTATTTCGGCGGGCCGGACGGCTTTGAAAAGTACTGGCGGCGGAAGGACATCACTCTGGCGCAGGGCCGGCTCGTCGAGGAAAAGGCGACACTGGCGGTGAGTGTCGGGGTGGAGGGCTATTTTTGGGGCGGCCAGGTTAGTACCAAATATGCCACCACGCCGCCCACCATCCAGATGCTCGGGGAAACGCCCGGCAGCTTCCCCGCCCGTGGCTGGGTGGTGGCTGAAGGACGCGGCTTGAGCGAAACCGACGTGGATAACGCCCGCGACGTCTGCCTGCTGGGCGACGCGCTGGCCAAGACGGTTTTCCCCTTCGGGTCGCGGGTCGGCGAGCGGATCAAGATCAACGGCATCAATTATCAGGTCATCGGCGTGCTGGCGCCCAAGGGCGGCGCGATGGGTGGCGATCAGGACAACTTCCTGGTCGTTCCCGTCACGACCGCGCTCAACCGCGCCGGCCGTTGGGGGCGCAGCCTGACGCTGCTCGTGCAGGCCCGCGACGTGGCCAGCTACGAAGATTGCCAGGAACAGGTGCGCGGCATCATGCGCGTGGCCCGGAAGGTGCAACCGGGCGCGGAGGACGATTTCGAGATGTTCTCCAACGACTCACTGGTCGCACAGTTCAACAACTTCACCTTTGCCGTGCGCATCGGCGTGATGGTGATCAGTTCCATCGCGCTCATCGCCGCCGGCATAGGTATCATGAACATCATGCTCGTCTCGGTAACGGAGCGTACCCGCGAGATCGGCATCCGCCGGGCCATCGGGGCGAAGAAGCGGAACATCATGACACAATTCATCGTCGAGGCGATTGTGCTGTGCGAAGTCGGCGGCGTGATCGGCGTGATCCTCGGCATTCTCGGCGGCAACGGCATGGCGCTATACATGAAGGTGCCGCCGGCGATTCCTTTCGATTGGGTCGCCATCGGGCTGGGGATCTGTTCGATTGTGGGAATCGTCTTTGGCACTTACCCGGGCTACAAGGCCGCGAATCTGGATCCCATCGAGTCACTGCGTTACGAGTAAAGTTTGGACGTCGCCGCCCGGCGCGGGCCCGATCTCCGCGCGCGGCCCGCGTTCCGAAATCCACTTTTTGGCAATCGCTTTAGCGGCTGCGCACCATGAAGAGTCCCACAAAGACGAAACCCATCAAGAGCAGCAATACTCCCAGCAGAATCCAGACGACGATCGAAGTCTTGTATCGGATGTGGGGCGTCACCTGAATCACGCGTCGGTATTCCTCGGAGAAGACCATCCGCCCTTTCTCGCAGAGGACAAGGTAAAGGATGTAGGCGTTAATGAGCGTGCCGACCGGAAAGCCGAGCAGGCCAAAGCCAGACAGGATGGCGGTCGGAACCCGCGCCCAAGGTTTCAGGCGGCGCAGGCCGAGGCCGACCCAGATTTGCACGCCGGCCAAACCCAGGAAGAAGATCGCCATCAAGATGGCCCCATCGCCCACCCCGGCCAGTCCAAACGAACCACCCAAGATCAGAAACGTCGCTGACAGGAAATACAGAAAGCCGACCGATTTGACCGACGCCTCATGCTTGATGTGATCCTGGCGGATGCGCTCGCTGTCCGCTCCCGCCACGCCTTCGCGCAGCTTCTGCATGGCGATGGGTTTGCAGCCGGCGCATATGAAACCCGGCCCCAAGCGAATCATCTCGTCCGGTCGGAAAGCGCGCCCACACTGCGAACACACCGCCCCGCCGCCCGTCGGTTCCGCAATGGAACTTGCCGGCAATGACGTGATCTCACCGCAAGGCTTCCACTCCGCCATGCCCTCGTGCCAGACAAGCGTGGTGGGGTTGATCGTGCCCTGTTGAATCAGCCGATCGAACTCGGCCTGATCCACCGGACCTTTTTGTTCGTTGTCGGTCGCGTAGTACCAGTTCATGGCGGCGGTTTACCCAGGCGCCGGGAGATGTCTCAAACGCCGCGCGGGAAGTCAATCGCTCTCGTGACAAGGCAGTGTTGGAGTTGGCGGCATTTGATGGGGCGAGCTTCCGCCGCGCCGGTTTGCCTGAAACCTCGTCCCTCAAATCCCCCAGCAAGGCCGCCGGCTTCGCCGTCAGGAAAAGTTGTTGACGAAAGCCGCCCAATCACCAACTATATCCGCAACGGATATAGTTGCCAAACTGCCATGCCGAAGAACGATCCCGAACCCAACGAACTACTGCCGCTGACACCGGCGGCGTTTCATGTGCTGCTCGCGCTGGCTGATGGCGAACGCCACGGCTACGCCATCATGCAGGAAATCGCCGAGCACACCGACGGCCGCATGAAGATGGGACCAGGCACACTCTACGGCACGATCAAGCGACTGCTCGAAGCGAAACTCATCGAGGAATCCGATGAGCGGCCCGATCCGCAGTTGGATGACGAGCGTCGCCGCTACTACCGGCTATCCGGCCTGGGCGAAAAAGTGGTGCGGGCCGAGTCGCAGCGCTACGCCAACCTCGCGGCTGTGGCACGCGGGAAAAAATTGATCGGCCGGCTGGCCACGGTGGTCCAAGCGTAAGTTCATCATGACCCCTCCATTGGAAAACGCGGCGCTGCGGTTTTCCCAACGTGTTTACCAGCGCTGCCTCTGGCTTTATCCGCAGGCTCATCGCGCGAAGTATGGCGGGACCATGAGTCAATTGTTCCGCGATCAATGCCGGGAGGCCTGGCGGAAGCACGCGTGGCGCGGCCTGGCGGCGGTGTGGCTGCGCGCGGTGCCCGACCTTTGTCAAACCGCCGTGGCAGAACACCTCTCATCCATCCGCGAACCGGAATCAAAGCCCGGTCGGCTTGCGAGCATCTTGAAAACCCAATCCACCTCCCCCGCCCTGATGGTACGCATCGCCCTGGCGGCGTTCGTGCCGCTGGTTGGGGTTGCCTTGGTCGTCATGGTCGGCTTCCTGCAACCCAAAACGTACACCAGCGAGTCGAGGCTCCTGGTTCGATGGGTGATTCCAGAAGATCCGATCGCCGGCCAACCGGTGAAGGATCCGGCTGCGCTCTATCGAATCAATCGGCTGATGATGGAGCGGGAGATCAGGCTGATGCAGTCCGACGCCGTGTTGGAGCGCGTCTTGCAGCGCCAGCGATCGAACACCACGGAGAGTAAATTTCAGGATCGCGGCCAAGGCTCACCCACCCGCGAAGCCCTGGCCCGGTTGAGATGGCAACTCCAGGTGAGTTCGGCGCCCGAGTCCGGCATCATTCAACTTCGAGTGACAAGCGGAAGCGCCAAAGATGCCGCGCGTCTGGCAAATGCGCTCGTGGAAACGTATCTCGCCCAAACTCGCGAAGCCGCTGATCCGAAGCTCCGGCAACTCACTTCTGCCCTGGATGCGCCGGGTCTGAAAGTAGAAGGCCCAGACTCTGAACTTCCCCGCGTGTACGCCGTCAGCCTGATCCAGCAGCCAACCCTGGGCGAACGGACGATCCGCCCGAACTTTCTCCGCAATCTCCCGCCCGGCGGAGTGGGAGGACCGTTAATCAGCCTGCTGGCCGGAGGCGGGATCGTGTTGCTCGCCCACCGGACCGCACAGCGGCGCAGCAGCCGAATCCCGGCATTGAAATTGATCTGCGTGCCAGCAAACGGCCAGCGCTCAACGTGAATCGCCCCATGGAAAACCGACCCGAAGACCGATCCTGTAGATGCTACGCCTGCTTGTTGAAACTGTATCCGAAGCAGCATCGGCAAGCCTACGGCCGGCAGATGGCCCAGCTTTTCCGCGATCAATGCCGCGACGCATGGAACAAATCGGGCGCTTGGGGACTGGCCAGCATCTGGCTGCGCACGCTGCGGGATCTGGCGCAGAGTTCAATTCACGAACACCTCGCCGAATTGAAAGGAAGGAAATCCATGACTGAGAAATTATCTGAAGTGGCTCGCCCGACACCCACCCCGGTCAAGACCATGTTGCGCGTTGCCTTGCCCGTGTTTCTGCTGGTGTTCGGACTTTGTGGCGTCATCACCTTCCTGCTACCGGAGGCTTATTCCAGCACCGCGCGCATCAAGCTCGAACCGCCAATCCCGCTCGCCAATGGCCAACCCGCCGGCCTTCGAACGACGGGCAGTTACGATCCCTATCGCATTCAGACGGAACTTGGGGTCATCCAATCCTCGGCGGTGCTGGGCAACGTCGTTGAACTCATGGACCTGAACACCGCTTGGGGTCGAAAATACGGCGGCGGCAACCGGCTCACCAAGGAAGCAGCGGTGGACATTTTGAAAAGCCGTCTGGAGTTGCGACCCGTGCGCAATACTACCTTGGTTGAAATCCGCGTGTTCAGCGAAGACCGCCACGAGGCCGCGCGAATCGCCAACGCCATCGCCGATGCGTACCGGGAACTGCGCCTGGGTCAACAGCGGCAAATGGCAGCGGCGGGTGTCGAGGTGCTCGTGGCGCGTTATCAGGAGCAACTGCAACGCATCAAACAAACCCAAGGCGAGTTGGAGTCGCTGTGCCAGGCGCTTGGGCTGCCTGAGTCCGAATTGAAAGGAGCCGCCTTTGCGAACACCAATATGCTGCACGCCCTCGATAAGCAATTGGCCGAGGATTCGGTGAGGTTGGATGCTTTTCGACAGAACATCGCCAAATTAGAATCACTGGACAACGCCCAACTCAAACAGGTTCTGCCCAGACTCCGACCAGAACCGTATGTGAACGACTTACTGGCCGAGCTAAACAAAGCTGAACTGAAATTGCAGACGGTGAAGACTCAATTTGCGCCAGACCACCCGGATTACGCTCTAGCGAAGGCGCTGGTGGATAATTTGAATCAGAAGGTGGATGAAAGTGCTACGGGTATGCTGACCGAGTTGGTCCAGGAACTAAGGAGCGCCGAAGGCAAGATTGCCGCGACACGAAAGCAAATCGCCGCCCTCAAGCGGAACGACGCGGAGAAACAGGCGGTGAGCCGGCCCTACGTGGAAAAGCAGCGGGAGTTGGAGCAATTGCAGAACTTCGTGCGCGTCCTCGACACCAAGATCGCCTCTGAGAAGATTCAGGCCACGCTGCCGACGACGGGAACCGTGGAGGTCATTGACCGGGCTGAACCGGGTTTGCGGCCCGTGCGGCCGAATCGGTATTTGAACCTGTTTCTTGGTGCCGTTGGCGGCGTTGGGCTGGGGTTGCTGATTGGTGGCGCCGCCGCCATCACACGGCTGCTGGTGGCCCGGCTGCGTCGGAATCCGACTACGGTCTGATCCATTGGTCGCTCTTGCCGCAAGCACGGCTATCGAATCTCACCCAGGTAACGCCCCAGCCAGTAGCCGAAGAGATATTCGTCGCCCGGCAATTCGATGTGGCCGCCGTCGCCTCCGTCCAGAATGAACGGTTGTGTGTTGATGCGGGCAAAGGGTCGCTCGCCGGGCGGGAGCAATTCCTTCAGTTCGCGGTGATAGAAATTAGGAGCGAGTTGGGTGAGGTCCTGCCGATGCGAGTTCTCCACGCGCCACGTAATGGTATCCATCGGCGTACCGCGTAACGTCCACACCGCGCCCGCGGCGTCGCAATCATGTCCGCCACCGCAGCCGGAATGGATGAAATTCCAGATGGCGTATTGCTCGGCGCGTTCGAATTCCCAGTGGTCGCGAATGGCCGCGGCGTATTTCGCGCGCAGCTCCGGCGTGAAGGCGAAGTGGTAAAGCGTCCAGTAATTGAAGAAGGCAAGCTCGTCGTCGGAATGATTCCATTCGTTGCCCATGTCGTCGCCGAAGTGGATGTAGCCTTTGGTTGGACCGATCAGTTTCATTGAACTGAGAATGTTGGTCAGGTAACCGTGCTGGTTGAACAGTTCGTTGGCTTTCGCACGGTAGAATTCCCGGCCGGTCATGGTCCAGGCGAGTTGCAGCCCGGCGATGATCTCCGCGCTGTTCAGTCGCCGGTCACCGATCGTATGCGGAAACCAGTTCACGTATTCGGGGTTCCAACGCCCCCACAACGTCGGCTTGCCGTCCACGTCCACCAGATACCAGTTGTTGCGGATGATGTGATCGAGGATGCGCGTGTAGTTGGTGGCGAGCCGTTGCTTTTCTGCGAGCGTCTTGGCGACGAGCTGCCACATCACGCCGTGGGCAAAGGTGTGCGAGGTAAACTCGTCGCTGCTCGTGTGGCCTTTCCAATCCCAATCGCCACCGGGCAATTCGCGCCAGCGATCCGGATCGGAAAACTTGAAGCCATGCCGCTCGATGGTGCGCGCGAAAAAGCCGTCGCGATTCGGCAATTGTTGCAGACGCTCAAGCGCGGCGAAGATTTCCCATGCATTTGAACGCGCTTGCGAGCTTCCCGTCGCCGCGTAACGGAACGCCTGACTGCCGAGATAATACGAACTCCAGCCGCCGTCGTTGTCGGTGTCAATGATCTCGCTGCTGGTCAGATCGCCGGGCACGAGCAGTCTTCGTTCGCCCGCGAGTCCGAAGCGGACGTGACGCAGGCGCAGCTTGTGATCGTACCAGTCAGCCTTTTCCGCCAGCGTCATCGAGCGGAACTCGATCTTGTTCAGACCGGTCTTGGTGAGCAGGAGCAGGTTGCCGGCGTCATCGAATTTCAAGTCCACCACGTAATCATCCGCAAGCCAGCGTTTCGAGGCGTAGTAACGGATGCCGTTCGGGCCATCGGGCAAAGCCGGGCCGGCAGTGCGTTTGGCGTGGGGATCGCGCTGAAAGAAAACACCGCGCGGCGTTCCAGCCCATACCCCTTCGGGAGTGGCGGCGAGAGAAGTGATGTCGAGCACCGGGAGTTTGGTCTGGCGCGGAGTCATGGCCGAAGCATCGCGCAAACTGACACCGTAAAATCCGTTGTGCGTGCCGATCAACATTTCTTCGCCGCGAAACGCGAGCGTGGTCAGGCCCTCGCCGCGATGAAATTGCGCGAGCTTGCCGTCGCGAATGCGGAGAATCTCCGTTCCCGTCAGCACGAAGAAATCGTTGCCGTGGGCAAACAATCGCGGCGGCATATTCGCAGGCGGCGGAGTGAGTTCGATCAACTGGCCGGCGCGGAACAAGGACAGCTTGTTGGATCCGGCCAGCAGCACCGAGCCATCGGCGGCCACGGCCAGCGCGGTGAACACGCCATTGGGAAGATGGCCGAGGGGCTTGCCGCTGTCGCCATTCGAGAGCCAGCGATCGTCGAAAAGATAAAACAGCTCACCTCCACCGAGAGCAATATCCCGCGCAACAAGACCCGTCAACGGACGGAAGCTCCGGTCTAGCGCCAACACTGAATCGAAAGCTCGTGCGACGCCGCGATCGGTCAGGACGTACGCGACGCCGTTGCGGTCAAATTCCAGCCGGCGCAACGTCGTGTTGGAGAGCGCGCCGGCGCTTCGAAATTTGATGGAAACGTCCTGGAGAAAGGGAACGTCTTTGATGGCGGCATTCGCGTCCGCAAGTGCAAGCCAACCGCCGAGCGCGACCAGGAAGAGTCTTCCGGCTCTCGAAATTCTGAGATACATGCGCGGAACTTAGCGCATGCATCCGCCCGAACTCAATCTTCCGCGAACAAGTATTCCAGGTCCGCCTTCGACAAACTGCGCGCGAAGCCTTCCTCGCCGAGCACGTCGGCGATGGTTTGCGCCTTGCTCTGCTGGAGTTCCCAGATTTTTTCTTCGACCGTGCCGGGCGCGATCAGGCGATACGCGTTCACCGTTTGCGTCTGGCCGATGCGATGCGAGCGATCTATCGCCTGCGCCTCGACGGCGGGATTCCACCACGGATCGTAGAGCACAACGTAGCTAGCGGTGGTGAGATTCAAGCCCGTGCCGGCGGCGCGCAGGCTCAACAAAAACACGCTGGCGCCGGTGTCGGCCTGGAACGCGTTCACGACTTCCTGCCGGTCTTTGGTCTGGCCGGTGAGGAGATGAGTCTTGATGTTGCGGGCGTGACATTCCTTTTCCAGCAGTTGCAACATTTGAACGAACTGCGAGAACACGAGAACCTTCTGGCCTTCCGCAACGAGGGAGTCGAGCAATTCGAAGAGTGTCTCCGTCTTGCCGCTGGGCGAATCGTTGCCGACGAGTTGCGGATGGCAGCAGACCTGGCGCAGGCGCGTGAGCGCGGCGAGCACGTGCATCTTGCTCTTGTTGAGTCCCTGCTCCGCCACCGCCTGCATGATCTGGTCGCGGCTGCGGCGCAGTTCGGCGAGATACAGCTTCCGTTGTTCGTCGCCGAGCGGACAATCGCGGCGTTGCTCGATGCGGTCGGGCAAATCCTTCGCGACGTGTTTCTTTAAGCGACGCAGCAAGAGCGGACGCAGCTTGGCCGAGAGCCGCTTGCGCGCAATGCGCTGGGCGCTTTCGGCATCGTCGCCGCCCTTCGGTTCGTAGGTTTCGATGAACTGCTCCTGGTTGCCGAGATAGCCGGGCTGGATGAAATCCACGATGCTCCAGAGATCGAGCAGGCGGTTTTCCAGCGGCGTGCCGGTCAGCGCGAGTTTGTGTTCGCACTTGAGCTGCTTGACGGACTGCGTTACCTGCGCGCCGGGATTCTTGATGAACTGCGCCTCGTCGAGGATCACTGCGCGGAAGGAAAACTTCTGCAGCTCCTCCAAGTCACGCCGCAAGAGCGCGTAGTTCGTCACGATCAAATCGTGCTGCGGAATCTTGGCGCGCAGGTTATGCCGCGCGGCGCCGCTTTCGAGCACCAGCACCTTCACGTCCGCCGTGAACCGCTCGGCTTCGCGCCGCCAGTTGTGCAGCACGGACGCCGGGCAGATGACGAGCGAGGGTTTGGGATTCTTCTTGTTGCGTTCCTTGAGCCACGCAAGCCAGGTAAGCGTTTGCAGCGTCTTGCCGAGGCCCATGTCGTCGGCGAGGATGCCGCCGAGCCGGATTTGCACGAGATGGGCGAGGAAATCGAAACCGTCCTTCTGATACGGGCGCAGGTCCGCCGTGAGATTCGCGGGCATGTTCGCCGCCGGAACACCTTTGAAATCCCGGACCCGATCCCGGAGTTGCTTGGCCTCGGGTGAATCGGCGAAGCGGGAAAATTCCGAGTCGTCCAGATGGGCAACGTGTTCCATGCCGACCTTCTGTGGCGCGGCGATCAAACCATCTACGCCCAGGTCGGCCATCGCTTCATGGGCGCCTTGCACGGCCGCGGTGTCCAGTTCAACCCAACCGGAGTTCGGCAGTTTGACGAACCGGCCCGTCGCGCTCGCGAGGCGTTCGAGGTCGGCTTTGGAAAGCTTCATGCCTTCTGCCTCCCACTCGGCGGAAACAGCGAGCCAGTCAATGCCGCTGCCTTTGACAATCAGCTTCGGCTTGAGCCGTCGCGGTGTGAGGAAGAGGCGGTGGAAGGCCGGATTGCCGAGAAACTCGGCGCCCTCCGGGCGTTGCTGCCAGGCCTGCGCAAGGGTGCCCAGGCAGTTTTCATTTGCGTCGCCGACCCACAATCCCGGTTCAGGCGTGAACCAGTCGAGTTTGTGCAGCCATTGCGTGGCGGGTTCGAGCCGCGGATCATCGAGAATTTCCGGTTTGTCGGCAGCCCGACCCTTGCGTTCGTGTTGATGCCATTCGTGGCCATTCCACAGCCAGACGCTGTGATCCTTGGCGCTGCGGGCGAGCAAGCGCAGGCGCACGGTGTCGTCGAGCAATTCAAAGACAAACTGTGGCGCGGCGGTATGGGCGATACAAAGCTGCGCCCAATCAACGCCGTCCCGGAAACCGGACTTGCGCAAATGCACCAGCAGCCGGTGACTGAGCCGGCGAACGGACACAGCGGGTTTGTCCACCCAATGTTCAATGACCGCCGAGGGCGGGGTATCGCGCAGGAGAAAAAATTCGTTGCGCACCAGCACCAGGGGCGGCTGTTGGTTGAAAAATTTCACACCGTTTAACGGCACGCGGGCGCCATCCGGCAGCAACAGCTGGTGCGTGAAGGCCAGTTCCTTGTCCTGCTGTTCCAGGTGCGGCGTCAGCGCCGCCACGCGAGCGGCGAACCGGAGCGGCTGGCCATCCACGGCGAACTGAAGGCGCGTGGTGTGCCCCCAGCGCGCCAACCATTGCAGCAGTTCCAGCTCGGAAAGCACGAGGGTCTCATCCCCATCACGCCGATGACGATGCGCCTCGGCCAGCCATTGGATGAACTCCCAGTCTGCGGGCGGAAACAGTTCCTGCTCGTGAGCCGCGCGCGTCATGAGATCGATCATGTCGGTGAGAGTACGCAATTTTTCACCGGTGCGGGGGCGGAACAGGTGGAACTGAACTCCGAGGCGGTGACGCGCGGCGTTTTCCTCATCGGCCACCGGCTGACACAAGACGCGCAGCGTGGCGCGCGGAGTGTCCAGCAGCGGGGCGGCGGGCGGGAAGAGCCAGTGTTCGAGTGCCTGCACGAGCTTTTGTTCGTGTTCGGCTTCCTCGACCCGGGCGAAGCGGTCGAGATTGGCGTGGGTTTGGAGTTCGGTGGGAATCGAGCGCCCGGCGCGCATGAACAGGAAGGCGACTTCCTCGAGCCGGGCGTTACCGCGCGCGTTCAACAGGCGCGGCCACCAGTCGTGGGATGGAAAGTCCTTCCGGGAGAGCGAAAGTTTTTCGAAGTAATCCTCCAACAAGAGCCAGGCCCGCTGGGAATCGGGGCAGGCGGCGAAACTCCGGAGAATCTCCTCGCGCTCCGACACTGCGGACTTGGAATCGGAAAGCTCGCGGCGTAAATCCGCAAAAGCTCCGTAAGTTTGAGAGAGGACTTTGTTATGAGCGTCGTATTTGGACGTACCACTGATACGCGCACCGTTCCCGGTTTTGGGTGAAACTTTGGCCATCTGATAAATCTACCCGTGCAATAGACCGTTATCTCGACATACGCGCCGCCGTTGGTCAATCCCAAAGAAAAAAATTTATGCTCGGGAAGAAACCGCGGGCGTGATCCGTGAAGATGAACCACGGCGACGCGACGGGTTGCACTTCATCCCGAAGCCCGCATTGCATTGGACTCCAGCCAGTTTGCCGCCTCAGGCAAGACCCGTTCCCACATGAATTCGAAGCTGCGTCGCCAGGCGTTTTCCCGCAAGGAAGCATACGATTCTTTATTCGCCAACGATTTGAGCAATCCGTCGGCGAGCGCGTCGGGCGATTCGGTCGTTACGATCCGCCCAGTCACGCCGTCCACCGTGGAGTCAACCAATCCTTCCACGGGATAGACGATGGCTGGGGTGCCCATCGCATTGGCTTCGATGACATTCAAACCCCAACCTTCGCGGACAGAAGTGTGGATCAACCAATGCGCCCGCCGCAGGTATTCATTCTTCAGGTCCTCGGTCAATCCGCCCGCAAAACTCACGGAGTCTCGCAATCCCATTTCGCCAACCATCCGGGACAACAGTGGTTCTGAATCTCCACGCCCAACGATCGTCAACTGAACCTCAATTCCGCGGGACCGCAGCACTTTGGCCGCGCGAATAGCGTGGTCAACCCGCTTGTTGGGCGCCAACCGGGAAACAGTAATCAGTCGCAGAGGCAACTCGAGAGGTTTGGCGTCAAGCGAAGCGAGCGGCTGAGCATCGCAGCCATTTGGAATCACCTTCACCTTTTGGACGCCGTGGGCAATCAGCAATTTGCGCGTGGAGTCGGAAGGTGTCCAAAATGGCACCTGGCGATATCGCCGCAAGGTCCAAGCCTCCTGCACTTGTCCGAGGGTTGAAAGCGGCCACCGGTAAAAGTTCCGCCAAATCGGGCCGAGGACTTCGTGAATGTAAGCTACACAATTGGCTCGCGACCACCACGGCGCGTACCACGGCAGACCGTGGTGTTGGTCAATGATGAGGTCGAACGGCGCCTGCCGGCGGCACCATTCGATTGCCCGCCAGATAGACGTGCCCTTCCCTCCGCCCCGAAAGAACCTGATTCCGCGTACCTGTTCGTCCTGCCGGGCGCCGGGAAAATGATTCGCGAACCAAAACACCTCATGGCCACGACGGGCCAATTCCGCCATGTACGCCACCGATACCCGCTCCGCCCCACCGGCCAGGGGATTTTGCGGGTCGCGCCAGTTCAGCATCAAGAAACGCATTCACGTTATGATTGCGATTCGATGCGATTTGTCCACCAAACGCGCAGCGGGCAGCCAGGGTTTGGAAACGGGCTTCCACAACCCCGGCACGGGTGAAACACAACGCAAGGATAATCAGGAACTCGTTAACATTCTTACAATCGCCTCGCGAAATTCCGCCAGTGTGAAGGGCTTGGGCAGGCAGATGCGCTTCTGCTCCTCGAGAAAGCGGCGGGTCTTCTCGTTCACTACGTCGCCCGTGATGAAGATGATCCGCTCGGCTTGCGCCCGATCCTTGAGCCGGGCACGTTCAAAGACTTCCTGCCCGGAAAGGCCGGGCATTTTCCAGTCGCACAACGTGACATCGTAGCGCTTTTGGTTGAGGCATTTCAGCCCGGACTCGCCATCGGCCGCCAAATCCACGTGATAGCCGCGACAGCTCAAAGCCTCGCGCACCATGTGGAGGATCGGCTCCTCATCGTCAATCACCAGCACCTTCTTGCCGGCGCCTTCCCGGGGATTGATCACCTCGGTTTCCGGCGGCGGGGGCTTCGGATCGGAGGCTTCGCCGGCTGCGTGGGTGATGGGAAGTTCAATCTCAAACGTGGCGCCTTCCCCTAGTTTGCTCCGGGGGATGATCCGGCCTCCGTGTTCCTTGACAATCCCGTAACAGAGGCTCAAGCCCAGACCGGTGCCCTTCCCAACCTCTTTGGTGGTGAAGAACGGATCGAAAATTTTCCTCAGACTCTGCTCCGGTATGCCCGGACCGCTGTCCTGGACCGTCACGCACACGTTCGCCCCACGCGTGGCGGTTGTGATCCGGATCCAGCCGCCAAGCTGATGACCTTCGATGGCCTGGCGGGCATTGTTGATGATGTTGAGAAAGACCTGCTGCATCTGGTGCGGGTCCACCATCGCCAGGGGAAGTTGCGGAGCCAACGCAGACGTGACCTCGATATTACTGGTGCGGAGTTGATAATTCAGAATGTCCAGGGCGGCTTCGATGAGCTTATTGACACAGACCGCCTTGCGCTCCGGTTTGTGCCGGCGGGCGAAACTCAGCAGCGACTGCACGATCTTCTGGCAACGTTGCGCGCTCTTATGGATCATGTCGAGATAGCGCTTGTGCTGTGGATCGGAGTCCGCCTGCACGAGCAGTTCCGAGAAACCCATCACCGACGTCAGCGGGTTGTTGAGTTCATGCGCCACGCCGGCGACGAACTCGCCGATCCCGGACAGCTTTTCGCTCTGAACCAATTGCGCCTGGGTGGACTTGAGCGAGTCCACGGTCAGTTCCAACTGGGCGCGCGACTGCTTCAAGTTCTCAGTCATCTGGTTGAAGGCCTGCGCGAGGTCGCCAAATTCATCATGCGAGTTCAAATCCAGCCGCCGGTTGAAATCCCCCTGCCCGATCGCCTCGGTGAATTCGCGCAATTCTTCCAACGGTTCGGTGACCCGGCGGACGTAAATCCAGACGATGGCCATGCCGATGGCGATAGCCGCCACGCTTACCAGCAGGATCAAGCGTTGGGTCTCGCGCATGACCTGTAACGGCTTTTCGTAGGACGAGAGGATCAGATAACTCAACCCCTTCGACTGCCTCGGCTGGCGGAAGGTCCCGGTGAATGAGAGGTATTGCTCATCGTTCAACTCGGTTTTCTCGACCCGGCTCCGGCTCGAGGCGGCGGTGCGGGCGACCTGATCAGACAGCAAGGTTTCGAGTTGCCGTTCCCGTGACGTGGAAGCCAGGACCTGACCGTCCACCAGCAGAATCACTTCGCTGCGCGCCAATTTACGGATGTCCTCGGTCACGCGGTCTTTCACGCCGAACACGATCGTTCCCATCGGCGCGTTTTGGACGTAGATGGGAACGGCCACCAAATCCAGCAGTTCATCGCCGTTGCGGGCGACATCCACCACGGCGCCGTTGGTGGCCGCGCTGGCCGCCAGCCGGGCGCTGGCCGCTTCAAATTCGGCCGTCTTGATCCACGTCTCGCCGGGAGGCGGCGTAAGCGCCGGGCCATGCAAAGGGATCAACGAAATCGCGTCAGCGTAGTTTTCTTGAAGCCGCTTCTCCAGGTAGTCACGAATCGTCAGTTGCGCGGTGTCCGAGAGTGGCTGCTCCGGATCGAACAGGGCCGACAACGCCTTGAAACGTGGCTCGTTTTCCGCCTTACGGTACGTCGCCAACAGACTGTCCATGCGCAACTGCAGGACGTAACGCAGCAGGGCGTCATCCGCAGCGAGTTGCTTGGCCGCGTCCGTTTCCAATTGCCGGGTGACGCGCTGGTTCACCAGCCACATCGAAGTCGCCATGAGCAGGACCATGACGGCGACCACCGGTACGATGACCTTGGTGCGAAAGCTGAGCAGGAGAGTGCGCTTGAGCCGGCCCATGTTCAGTATTTCGGCAGATTTTTGACTCCGAGCGTGAAGTCCGCCCTGGCCTCGCCGCTCTCGGGCACGACGATTTCTCGCTCCTGCGCCGGCAGGCGCTCATACCATGCCTTGAGTTTGTACGTACCCGGCGGCACCTGGGGAATCGTGTAGCGCCCCTTCGCATCCGTGCTGGCGAAGTAAGGATTCTCCAGCACGAGCACGACGCAACTCATCTGGGAGTGAATCGAGCAGAACACATCCACCCGGCCGGGTTTGTCGAACCGCACACGCTTCCCGGGTGGGTTGCCCTTGTACAAATCCAGATCGAACGGCTGGGTTTCCGACATGGAGAAAACGTTGTGGAAAATGTCGTCAAAGTTCGGCCACTCCACCGTCGTACCGACCAGCACCGGGAGAATATGCGGTGAAAAGGAGGCGCCGCGCTGGCTGACCTTCCGGGTCGTGACTGCTTGCACCGGCTGATTCGACCTCACGGGCTGGCCGCCGACCGGCCCCACAATAAACACCACAAATTCGTGCTCCTCCTCGTAGTTCTTGACCTCGACAAATTTCAACGCCCGGCTTTGCTTGTAGGCATCGCCGCAATTGGGGTCGCCCGCCGTGCCGGGCTTGCCCACGGCCAGGACGGTGCCGGTAATCGTGCCGGCGCCGGCCATTTCGGCCAGCGCCAGAATCATCCCCAACATGCTCCAGCGGCGCTTCATGGTCAGAACTTGAAACTCGCCTCCGCGGCAAACAGGTCCTCCTGGTCACGCCTGTCCCCGCCGAGAGTTTGCCCGCGTTCGAGGGAGTATTCCGTCTTGATCAACAAATGCTCATTAAATCGGTAACCCAGCCCGAAACTTAAGCGCCAGAGTTCGGAGGTCAGCGCGGTCGGCGAATAGTTGAAGAAATAATTCCCCATGTTGCCGTTGCCCGTGAGCGGGTATCCCTTGTCCGCAAAAATCTGGCTGAAGCGGGCGGCGGCGTAGAGCTTGCGCGCGAGTTGCTGCCGCAGTTCCAGCGCATAGAAATACATCGCCCGCGCGTTCGACTTGGCCGGATCGTTGTCGTCATAGCCAATCGCCCCGCCGAACGCCTTCAGTTGCCCCTGCGCCCAGCGCACCGCCACGTCGCCCTCGACGAGATTCGCGTGAAACCGCGTCGTGCCCGGGCCGCCGATTGAGCGGAACCAACCGCCCCCACACCACAGCTCGGAAAGAGCATCATCCGGCGCGTCGAGTGCGCCCGTGCGCATGCCGCTGACGCTGAAATGCAGCCAGCGGTTTGGATCAAAAGCCACCCGCCCGACCACCGCCTTGTCCCTGGTGAAATCCCGCGCCACCGGCGTGCCACCATTTTGCACCGCCAGCACATAACTGAATTTTCCGAGCGTGCCATAAATCTCCGCGCCTTCATCCACGCCCCAAAAGTCCACGAGCGAATGGGAAATCAGCGGATTATCAATCGCGTCCCGCGTCTGGTATTCCTCGCCGAACGGAACATCCAACCGGCCCAGCCGCAAATTCAACAGCCGGTCGTGGTGCTCCAGCCCGAAAAGATTCTCGATGTCGAGGTAGAATTCCCCGACCCGCAAGTCCAGGTCTTCGGCATTCTCCCGCTGCGCCAGATTGATTTCGCTGAAGAAATAAACCCGCCCCCAGATCGGGGCCTCCACAAACAGCTTCGCTTCATCAATGCGAAACTCGGTATTCGGGAATTGGCCTTTGTCACCGGTATGGAACAGCGCCACGCCGCCTTCGCCGCTCAGGTTGACTTTGCCCAGGTGGACCCCGCCCCAAGATTTGTCGCCCGATGAGGTTTCGGCGGCGCGCTCCGCCGTGATCGGTTTCTCCTGTCGTCCCTCGATCGTCGTCACCCGCCGGCTCAAGTCCTCGATGACGGATTGTTGCCGCCGCACGAGTTCCTCAAGCGCCGCGTTGTGCTGGCGCAACTGCTCGACGTCCACCGTTTCCCCGGCCATAGCCGGCAGTGTGGCCATTACGACCCAACAGGCCGCAACGGCACACACCACCGCTATGGGGGTACGTCGGAGCATCGAATGGAAACCAGCAGCCGACGTGCCCCGCTGCATTGCGCCGCCAAATTCCTCCACCGCACGCTTGCAAAACTTGTCCTGAACCGCGCGGCTGCCCAAAATCAAGGCAGCATTCGCAGCATGATGCCTCGTTACTCAGCAGATAAGCTCGTCCTCGGATTGCTCGCGCTGGCCGTCATGGGATATCGCGGCGCCGCTCAAGGTCTTGCGGAGGGGGAATCCGCCGCGCTTCGCGCTGCCGTGCCAGGACAGATCGTCCAACTGCCCGTTCTGCTCGCCAGCCGAACCAACTTTCCACTCGTGCCGCTGGAGATCACGTCGGCGCCAGGTCCGCAATTGTTGTTCTCCGACAAACCCGAAACGTTGTGGAGCGGCGACGGCATCACGCTCCGCGAAAGCGTGCCGCCCGGTCGCTTCAGACTTTACCTCTATCACGTTCCCACTCCCGGTGAGGCGCTGAAAACAATCTCCGCCCTCGTCGAGAACCTGGGGACCGAATCGCTTGAACTGCGCCTGCTCCGCTCCGCCTGCCCGACGCCCAGCGGCGACTACCACCTCGTGGGCAAGACCGGCTTGCTCCAGTTTCTCCAAGGCAACGCCGGTTCAAATGCCGCGATCACCATCGCGCCGGAACATCGGGCGCTGTTGGATCCAAAGCTCGATGCCACCCGTGTTTCTCGGGATCAACTGGTCCACGCCATTTACGAATTTGAGATCAACCAACCCGCGCGCCTCACGGTGTTCCAGCGCGCGGCGGAAGCCTCCAGCCTTACCGCCGTGGATCACCTGCCGCTGCTGCCGCAAGTCCTGCCGCAACGGCCGGTGGGCAATGGCGCCGGGCGCGGGCTTTTTCCCAACGCCGACTTCGCCGCCACGAACGCCGGCGGTTTCGTTTACGATTCAACCAACGGCCCGGCGCAACTCATCCTCGCGGACCCAAAACACGAATCGTGGTTGCAAGGCCGGGACGGCATTGAGAACGCGCCGGCTCGCAATGTGGGAAACTACGGCGTGCTCTATCGCGTCAAGTTGAAGTGGCGCAGCAGCGACCGGCGTCCGCTGGCGCTGTTGATGTGCAAAATTCCTTCCGACAGCCGGTGGTGCGGCGCTCAAGCCGGCGCAATCAAGGTGAACTCCGGAGCGTTCGCGGGCGGAATCGTGGCTATTCCCACCGACAAAACCGCCTTCGGCCAGCCGGGTGAAGCAGTGTTCCTGCAACGATTCACTCCGGCGGAAGCGGGCAAGCACGACGTGATCGAAGTGGAATACTCGCCACCCGGCGCGTCCTGCATTCCCACGCCCATGCTGCTGGTACCCCTCGGCCGCTGAACGAATCAAAAATCGCGGGCCAGCCAGCCGATCACCCCGCGGCTCCGCTCCACCAAGCGCGCGTCCAGTTCCGCGGGATTGAGACTCCACTGCGCCGCCAGCAAAGGCACTTTCTCGACGTTGGCCGCCATCCGGTCATTTACGCCCCACGCCACCACCGGCGGCGCATCACCGTAATTCAGGCAGCGCAGATCCAATGCCCATTCCGATTTGGTCATCACGCCTTGATTCCAAATCACGCCATTGGCCCACGCGTACGCGCGCACCACGCGCCCACCTTCCAGCCGCGCCCAGGCATGATCATGCAGCGTGGGATCCGCCTTGAACAATTGCACGTGGCCTAATTGGCGGCTCAGTTCCATTAAGAACCGATAACACTTGTCCACATCGTCGCTGGGATCCGGCAGGCCGGCGCCCACGACCAAAATCCATCCGTGCAAAGGCGGCGACACAAAGAGCTCCTGCTCGCGCCCCAGACCTTCCGACCAGGAACAGGAACGGGCTTTGTCCAGGCGGAGCGCCGCCTGCACTGCCAGCATATTCCGCGTGCGAATCGCCAACCAGCAAGTGGGCCGGCGCCAAAAGGCGCGCAACGGCGAGACCGTGAAGGAAAACTCCGGCGAAGGCTTAGTTTCGTCCAGCATTGGCTCGCGACGACGCAACCACCGCACCCAGCCCACCATCGCAGCCCCAATGCCCAACGCCGCCATGATCAGCAACAAAAGCAGCAGCGGAATCATATCGTCGGGTGACATGCCGGTGAATTTACGCCAGCCGGCCGGAGGTTCAACGCGAAATTCCGCCGGCAGCGGATTTCCCGGCTTGCCGCCCGGCGCGTCGCTGGCTTTACTCCCGGCACGATTGCCCAGCGTTGTTCCTGCATGAAAAAACTTTTTGCCCGCTATTGGCCCGCCTTGGTTGCTTTGTTCAGCACGATTTCGACCACGACTTCATCAGCCGCCAGCCCGCCGTTCGAACTACAAGACGGTGACCGCGTGCTGTTCATCGGCGACACGTTCTTCGAACGCGAGGTGGATTACGGCCACATCGAGACGCGGCTTACAGCGGCGTTCCCGGATCGCAACGTCACCTTCCGAAATCTCTCCTGGGCCGGAGACACTCCGCTCGGGCGCGCCAAGGCGAGCTTTGCCTGGAGCAAATCCGAAGACAACTGGCTCAACCGCGTGAAGGAACAGGTCGCGCTGGTGAAGCCGACGGTGGCGTTTCTGAGCTACGGCATGACGGCAGCGCTCGACCTTGCGGAGACGAAACCGGAGGAACAGCCGGCGAAGTTGGCAAAATTCAAGCAGGACCTTGGCCAGTTGATGGAGGCGATTGAGGAGACGAGCGGACAGAAAGTGCGGTTCGTGCTGTTGGGCCCGCTCTCAGAGGAAAAGCGAGAGCTGGGTGCCACGGAACTGAATCGTGTTCTTCAATTGTGCGAAGAGGCGACGCGCCAGGTTACGCAGGAGAAGCAGGCACGCTTTATCCCAATGACGAGTTTGGAAGTAAAGACCCCGCCGAAGAATCAACCACGGACAGATGACACTCTCCATCCCAACGCGCTAGGGCAAAGCGTGGCTTCGGCGGTCTTCGAATCGAGGTTTCTGCAACCCGTTCTTGCCGTGCCGAGTTCTGGGGAAGAAATTCAGTGGAAACTTGCGCGTTTCACACAAAAGGAAGAAGAACCGTTCAAAATCCTCCGTTCCGCCATCCGCAAAAAGAACGAACTCTTCTTCCACCGCTGGCGGCCGGCGAACTGGACTTACCTCCTTGGCTTCCGCAAACACGAGCAGGGCCAGAACGCCGTGGAGATTCCCAAGTTCGATCCGCTCGTCGCCGAGTGGGATGCGCGCATCGCCAGGCTGCGCGACTTAAAGCATCAGGACGCGGCAACGGTTAAGGAAGTGAAGGCGCTCCTCGCCGACAAGCCACGCGAACATCGCGATCCGAATTTCAAGGAGCAGCCGCTGCCGACGTTCGAAGTCGCCGACGGTTTCGAGGTCACACTCTGGGCCGAAAACCCTCTGCTCTACAAACCGATCCAGATGAATTGGGACGCGAAGGGCCGGCTCTGGGTTGCGAGTTCGCGCGTGTATCCGCAAATCGCGCCCGGCCAGGACGCCGAGGACGCGGTCATCGTGCTCGAAGACACGAATGGCGATGGCAAGGCGGAGAAGTCCACGGTGTTTGCCGACGGGTTGTTGATTCCGAGCGGCGTGTTGCCGGACAACGAAGGCGGTTGCTTCGTCGCGGCAAGCCATCAGTTGCTGCACTTCGCGGACAAGAATCGCGACGGCAAGGGAGACGAAAAGAAAATCGTGCTCTCGAGCTTCGGCACGGAAGACACGCATCACAATCTGCACACGTTGCGCTGGGGTTACGACGGGCATTTCTACATGAACCAGTCCATCTACACGCACACGCACGTCGAGACGCCATTCGGCGTGCGTCGGTTGAACAGCGCCGGCATCTGGCGTTTCAATCCGGACAACTGGCGGATGGAAATTTTCACCAAGGGCGCGTGCAATCCGTGGGGCCATCACTGGGATCAATTCGGCAACGATTACTTCACCGACGGCGCCGGCGGCAAAGGCATCTATCACGCGATGGAAGGCGCGACCTACTTCACCTACGCCGACATGCGGCGCGAAGCCGAGAGCATCACGCCCGGCGGCTGGCCGAAGTTTTGCAGCCTCGAATTGATCCACGGCGAAAAATTTCCCGCCGACTGGCAGGGCGACGCGATCACGTGCGACTTCCGCGCGCATCGCGTCGTGCGCTTCAAGCTCGCGGAGAACGGTTCGACGTTCCTCGCAAAGGAAATGCCTGACCTGTTGCGCTCGACCAACGTGACGTTCCGGCCGATTGACTTGCGCATGGGCCCGGACGGCGCGCTTTACATCGCTGACTGGTCGAACCCGATCATCCAGCACGGCGAAGTGGATTTCCGCGACCCGCGCCGCGACCACGAACACGGCCGCATCTGGCGCGTCGCCGCCAAATCTGAAATTTCAAATCGCAAATCTCAGATCGCAAAGCGGCCGGACCTCACCAAGCTCAGCGTCAGCAAGCTGCTCGATCTTACGCTGTCGAAGAACGGCTGGGAGCAGGAACAGGCGCGTCGCGTCGCGTCGCTGAAGTTGAAAGCCAAGTCCGCGAAAGATGCCGGCAAGGAAATCTCCGGCTGGCTTGCGAAACAAAGCGACCCGCGCGCTCAACTCGAAGCGCTCTGGATGAATGAATCACTCTGCTTGGTGGACGATGCCTTGCTGGAAAAGATTCTTGCCTCGTCCAATGCCAACTTCCGCGCCGCGGCCGCGCGCTATCTGGCCAACAATTCCTCGACACCGAACACACCGGACCGGTTGGCGAAATTGATCCGCGACAATTCACCCCGCGTTCGCGAGGAAGCGTTGCGCGCGCTTTCGCACCTTCCCACCGCGCGCTCCGCCGAACTTGCCTTGAGCGTTCTCGACCAACCAATGGACTCAACGCTCGACTACGCGCTCTGGCTCACGATCAACGATCTCGCCGAGCCGTGGATTGCCGCGTTGCAAAGCGGCGCTTGGAAACCAGAAGGCCGCGAGAAACAACTCGAGTTCGGCCTCAAGGCGCTCAAGGCCGAGCAAACGAGCCGCGTGCTGGGGCAATTGCTCGCCTCACGTCCGCTCGCGCGCGATGGCGCCGGGCCGTGGATTGAAATCATCGGCGCCGCCGGCACGCCGAAGGAATTGCGCCAGCTTTTCGATCAGGTGTTGAATGGTGGCTTCGATGAAGCCGCTTCGACGCGTGCGTTGAAGGCGCTCGGCGAAGCCGCACGTTTGCGCGAGCAGAAGCCGAGCGATTCGTTGGCGGACATCGGCAAGCTGCTCGATCACTCGGCGGAAAGTGTGCGGCTCGAAGCCTTAAAACTCGGCGGTGAATGGAAGGCGCTCGGTGGCCAAATCACGAAGCTTGGTGAACTGGCCGGCGCAACAAGTTCCGGCGCTGCCTTGCGCGGCGCGGCGTTCAGTGCGCTTCGTCAGCTTGGGAAAGAGGCGACGGAAACTCTCGTTGCACTCACCGGCGAAGGCAAGGACGCGGCGGTGCGCCGCGAAGCAGTCGTCGCCCTCGCCGCGTTGGATCTCGGGAAAGCCACGCCCCGCGCCGTGGAGTTTGCGAAAGCCATCACCGACGAAGCCGCCGCACTCGAACTCTGGCGCGCCCTCCTCGCCGTGAAAGGCGCCGGGCACTCGCTGCGCGGCGCGTTGCCCGAGAAGAGTCTGGCGGAAGCCGTCGCCAAGGCCGGCATGAAAGCCGCACGTGAAGGCGGTCGCAACGATGTCGAACTCGTCGCCGCGTTCGCGAAAGCCGGTGGCATCGCGGCGGACACGACTGCGCTGAGCGGTGAAGTCATCAAGGAACTGGCCACGAAAGCCGTCGCCAGTGGCGATCCGTTCAAAGGTGAATTTGTTTTCCGTCGCACCGACCTCGCCTGCATGACGTGTCATTCTGTCGGCGGTGCCGGCGGGAAAGTCGGCCCGGACCTCACCAGCATCGGTGCGAGCGCGCAGGCGGATTACCTCGCCGAGTCGCTGCTGCTCCCGAGCGCCAAGATCAAGGAAGGTTACGCTTCGGTGAACATTGACACGAAGGACGGGCAGAGCTTCACCGGCACGCTCGCGCGCGAAACGCCGGACGAAGTCGTGCTGCGCAACTCACAAGGCGAGGAAGTCAGCGTCGCGAAGAAAAACATTGAGACGCGCCAGAACGGAACGATCTCGCTCATGCCGAGCGGGCTGCTCGACAACCTCACCGAGCCAGAGCGGCTGGACTTGATCGCGTTCCTCTCGCGCCTCGGCAAGCCCGGCGAGTTCGACGCGAGCAAAGGCGGCGTCGCGCGCCGCTGGCGGATTTATCCCATCACGCACACCGACCAGCAAAACGGCATTGCCGATCGCGTCTGGAAAAAGCCGCTCACGGACAAGATGTGGCAATCCGCCTTCACGCTGGTGAACGGCAAACTGACCAAGGCTTTGATGACCGAAGCGAGCAAGCGCGACCGGTGGGTGAGTTTGCTCGAGGTCGTGGCGGCGGCGGATTTGCAGGTCGCACAGGCGGGTCGGGTGAAGTTCAATCTGGACGCCAGCGCGGGCGAATTGTGGATTGATGCCCAACGCGTCAGCGGGCCGGGCGAAGCCACAGCGGAACTTTCCGCCGGCACGCACCGGGTGTTGATCCGGATTGATCCCAAGAAAATTCCGGAGACGATCTCACTGAAGGTTTCCGACGGGACCTTCTTGGCGAATTAGGTCCTCCCTCACCCCGGCCCTCTCCCGCTGGGAGAGGGAGAAACGTGCGCCGCGTCTTGGCCTATCCATTGCCGCCGCCGACTCCGGGTCAATCGGACTTCAAATAAAGCTTCCGCCGGCTGTCC
>WBZT01000801.1_pt1 | contig 24682 bp, 20 predicted proteins | sample 5204241 | NCBI WGS metagenome assembly WBZT01 (sample SAMN12344358, study PRJNA552823) | activated sludge metagenome | biome: Activated sludge suspended growth; feature: Nitrification reactor; material: Wastewater; isolation source: activated sludge from nitrification reactor of wastewater... | reverse complement strand
GTTCGCCGCGCAGTACTCCGGCGCGCACCCGCTCGCCGCGTGCACCGACTGCCACAACGCGTCGACGTGGAACGTGCAGGGCACCGGCACCAACTGCTACGGCTGCCACCAGCCCGACTACGCCGGCGCCACCGATCCCGTGCACGACACCGCGAACTTCCCCGTCGCCGGCTGCACCTGTCACTCGCTCGCCGCGTGGTCACCCGCCAACGGGCACGACCACACGGCCGCGGGCTTCCCGCTCAACGGGCAGCACTCGACCACGGCGCGCGCGTGCTCGGACTGCCACGCCACGAGCGGCTACGCGCCCGGCGCGACGAGCAAGGACTGCTACTCCTGCCACGCGACGTCCAACCCCGGCTACTCGACGGCGCAGCCGCCGCACAACACGACGTACTTCCCGACCGCGACAGCGAACTGCACCGGCTGCCACGCCACCGCCGCGTCGGCGCTCACCTCGTGGTCGGGCGGCACGTACACGCACGCCACGATGCCGATGACGAACGCCCACGCGAACCGCGCGTGCGAGGACTGCCACGCCGGCAACTACACGACCGTCGCGTACAGCTGCTACGGCTGCCACCAGGCCGCCTACGCCGCGTCGTCGCCGGTCAAGCACACGCCGGCGAACTTCCCGACGAGCAACGCGAGCTGCCTCGGCTGCCACAACACGAGCGTGTTCTCGCCGGCCACGTGGCCGTCCAACCACTCGACCACGTCGTTCGCCGCGCAGTATTCGGGTGCGCACCTCGCGCTCGCCTGCACCGACTGCCACAACGCGGCGACGTGGAACGTGCAGGGCACCGGCACCAACTGCTACGGCTGCCACGCGACCGACTACGCGAACACGACGAACCCGCACCACGACACGACCAACTACCCGGTCGCCGGCTGCATCTGCCACTCGCTGAACGCGTGGTCGCCGGCCACCGGCTTCGACCACACCGCGGCGGGTTTCCCGCTGACCGGCGAGCACGCGCTCACGGTCCGCCAGTGCGCCGACTGCCACGCCGCGAGCGGCTACGGCGCCGGCGCGACGAGCCCCGACTGCTACTCGTGCCACGCGAACGCCAACATGGGCGTGCGCGGCTACAACGACAACCTCGTCGTGAAGCACTCGACGCCGAACTTCCCGACGACGACGCCCGCGTGCATCGCCTGCCACACGGCCGCGAACGCGAGCCACCTGACGTGGGCCGGCGGCACGTTCTCGAACCACGCCGGCGTCACCACCAACTTCGCGCTCACCGGCAACCACGGCGGCATGGACTGCAGCGACTGTCACACCGCGGCCACCACCGACTTGAAGCAGTACACGTGCTCGGTCTCCTGCCACAGCGGCGACCGTGATTTCACGCAGCACGAGAACAAGTCCTGCGCCGGAACGAACTTCAACACCGCGCGCACCGACCCGCAGATCAAGGCCTGCTACCCGTGTCACCCGCGCGGCACCAAGAGCTCGCCGTGCTGATCCGCCCCGGCCGCTTCACCACGCTCGTCACCGCGCTGCTCGCCGGCGTGCTCGCGCACGCCGCCGCGCTCGCCGCGACGACGAAGGTGGCGTACCTGACCGGAGGCACCGTGTACGCCGAGGCCGGCGCGCTCGACGGCCTCGCGCCGGGCGACACGGTGCAGATCGTGCGCGCCGGGAGCACGTTCGCGCTCGCGAAGGTGACGTACGTCTCGTCGCACCGCGCCGCGTGCGACACGCTGTGGACCCACGGTCCGATCGCCGTCGGCGACGACGTGCGCTACGCGGCCCACGCCGCACCGGCGCCCGACGCGTCTGCCGGCGACTCCATCGCCGGCGCCGCACGGCCGGCCGCGCGGGCGACGACGGTGCGCAAGGTCTCGAAGTGGCGCGGACGGATCGGCGCGCGCTGGCTGTCGGTCGAATCCGGTGGCATGAGCTTCCGCCAGCCGGCACTCGACCTGCGCCTGAACGCGCGGGGCGAAGGCGGCGGACATCTCGACCTCGCGTTCGACATGCGCAACCGCCGCACGATGCGCAGCGGCTTCGGCAACTCGACCACCGAGCAGCTCTCGCGCGTCTACTCGGCGTCGCTCGTGCTGCGCTCGCGCGACGCGCACCACGCGATCTCGCTCGGACGCCAGACGTCCTCGAGCCTCTCGTCCGTGAGCCTGTTCGACGGCCTCGTGGTGCGCACGGGCAACGAGCGCCATGCGTTCGGCGCGTTCAGCGGCACGCAGCCCGACCCGCGCGACCTCGGGCTGTCGGCCGACGTGTTCGAGAGCGGCGTCTTCGCCGAGTTCCGTTCGGCGGTCACGTCGTCGCACGCCTACCTCGCGTCGTTCGGCGGCATCACCTCGCAGCAGGCCGGCCAGCCGAACCGCGACTTCCTCTTCGCGCTCGCGAACTGGTCGGCGCCGAAGCTCTCGACCTCGTTCACGCAGGAGGTCGACTGGAACCGCGGCTGGAAGCGCGCGCAGGGCGAGCCGGCGCTGTCGCCGACGAGCACGTTCTGGACGATGCGCGTCGCGCCGGTGGCGTGGCTCGGCGTCAGCACCGGCTTCGACAATCGCCGCAACGTGCGCCTGTGGCGCGACCACGAGACGCCCGCCGACCAGTTCGACGACGCTTATCGCCAGGGCGCGTGGGTCGGCACCGATGTCGACATCCGCCACCGCGTGCGCTTCACCGGCGAGACGCGCGGCAGCGGCGGCGCCGACCACTCGCGCTCGTGGTCCGGCGGCGTCGAAGCGTACCGGCTCACCGCGCTGCGGCTCGCGCTGCGCGCGCGCGCCTCGCAATTCGGCGGCGGCAACGTCACGAGCCGGCTCTGGTCGGGCGGGCTGGGTGTCGATCCGACTCCGCTTTCGCACCTGGAGTACGGCGGCGGTGTCCGTGAGACGCGCATCGCACCCGCGACGAGCTTCGAGCAGCAGACGTGGCAGAGCGTCACGGTCGACATCACGATCGGACGGCGCTGGTACCTGAACGGCGGCTGGGAGCATGATGCGGGCGGATCGGCCGGCGCGTCGCGCCAGTACACGGGCGGGGCGAGCTGGAGGTTCTGACCTCCGCGGCCGAAACCCATGCTCGTCCGGGCCCGCACGTCCCGGACGCACGCGCGGCGCGGAACTCCGCGCCGCACGGAACACGGTTCCCGCCCCGGAGGCGGCCATGCGCCTGCGATCGTTCGCCGGACCGGCAGGACTCGCGCTCGTCGTGACGCTGCTGTGCGGCGCCGACGGAGCGCCGCGCTTCGTGCTCCCCGACGCTCCCCGCTTCGCGCCGCCCGAGACCGGCGTGCTCTTCGCCGACGACTTCTCCGGCGACCTCTCGCGCTGGACGCCCGACCGCTCCGGCGTGTGGAGCCTCGAGCAGGGCGCGCTGCGCGCCGAGCTGCCGGACGTCAAGCAGCAGCGCTCGCTCGCGTGGGCCGGCGACTCGACGTGGAAGGACTACGCGCTCGACTTCGACGTCTGCATGCCGCGCGGCATCGACAAGGGCGCCGTCGTGCGCGCGAAGGGCGACCTCGGCATCGGCATCGACGTGCGCGGCGGCACGTACCAGGACGTGCTCGCCTACGTGCGCGAATGGCCCATCGGACGCGCGACCGCGCTCACCGCGGACGGCGCGTGGACGCACGTGCGCATCGAGGTGAAGGGCGACCGCCTGCGCGTCGCGGTGAACGGCGTGGCGCGGCTCGACCGCCCGATCGTGCGCGCGAAGCAGGGCCGCATCGCGATGGCCGCGTACACCGGCGGTGGCGGACAGTGCACGGTGTACTACGACAACGTGATCGTCACCGCGCTCTGACGCGCGCGTCGCGGGCTCGCGGCGTGCGCGTCGCTCACGCCTTCGCGCGACGGCCCGCGAGCAGCCGCAGGCCGTTCAGGATGACGACCACCGTGCTGCCCTCGTGGCCGGAGACGGCCACCGGCAGCTTGAGCGGGCCCATCGGCAGGTACTGGCCCGCGAACACCCACGTCACCAGCGCCAGCATGACGCCCGTCGCGATCACGAGGTTCTGGATCACGACGCGGTTCGCGTGCTGCGCGAGGCGGAACGCGTACGGCAGCGCGGTGAGATCGTCGGCCATCAGCACCACATCCGCGCTCTCCATGGCCGCGTCGCTGCCGATGCCGCCCATCGCGATGCCGACGCTGGCGCGCGCGAGCGCCGGCGCGTCGTTGACGCCGTCGCCGATCATCGCCACGGCGCCGTGCGATTCGAGCTCGCCGATCACGCGCACCTTGTCCTCCGGCAGCAGCCGGCCGTGCTGCTCGTCGACGCCGGTGCGCTTCGCGATCGCCTGCACCGTGTGCTCGTTGTCGCCCGAGAGCACCGCGAGGCGCGTGATGCCGAGCGCGCGCAACTCGCGCACGGTCGCCGCCGCCGTCGGCCGCACCTGGTCGGCCGCCGCGATCACGCCCCACGCGTCGCCGCGGCGCACGATCATCGCGGTCTTCGCTTCCTCGGCGAACGCGTCCACCTTCTCGAGCGCCGCCGCCGGCGCCGGGGCACCGAGCGAAGCGAACAGCTCCGCGGTGCCGACCTCGATCGTGACGCCGTGGTGCGTGGCCACGAGCCCCTTGCCGAGGTGGTTCACCATCTGCTCGGCCGGCTCGTAGGCCACGTGCCGCGACTCCGCGGCGCGCACGACCGCCTGCGCGAGCGGATGCGGCGAGCGCTTCTCCGCGGTCGCGGCCCAGGCGAGCAACTGCTCCTCGGTGGCGTTCTCGATCGCGACGACATCGGTCACCTCGAAGCGGCCGTGGGTGAGCGTGCCGGTCTTGTCGAACGCGATCGCGCGGATGCGGCCCAGCGCCTCGATGAAGCGGCCGCCCTTGAACAGGATGCCGTTGCGCGCCGCGTTCGCGATCGCCGAGAGGATCGTCGCCGGCGTCGCGATCACCAGCGCACAGGGCGACGCCACCACGAGCAGCGTCATCGCGCGGTAGAGCGAGGCCTTCCACTCGTGGTGCAGCAGCAGCGGCGGCACGAACAGCATCAGCGCCGCGCCGATCATCACCACGATCGTGTAGTAGCGGCCCACCCACTCGGCCACTTCCTCGGTGCGCGACTTCTGCTCCTGCGCTTCCTGCACGAGCGCGACGATGCGCGCGAGCGCGCTGTTCGCGGCCGCGCGCGTCGTCGTGATCTCCAGCGCGCCGAGCTGGTTGAGCGTGCCGGCGAACACCTTGTCGCCCGTGTTCTTCTCGACCGGCACCGACTCGCCCGTGAGGCTGCTCTGGTCCACGAGCGACGTGCCCTTCGCCACGGTGCCGTCGACCGCGAACGCCTCGCCCGGCTTCACGATCACCGTCTCGCCCACGCGCACGTCCTCGGCCGGCACCTCGAGCTCGCGGCCTTCGCGCCGCACCAGCGCGCGCGCCGGGCGCAGCTCCATGAGCGCCTTCAGCGCGTGGCGCGTGCGGCCCATGGTGTAGACCTCGAGCGTGTTGCTGAGCGAGAAGAGGAACATCAGCACCGCGGCTTCGAAGACGTAGCCGATGGCGCCGGCGCCGACCGCCGCGAGGATCATGAGCAGGTTGACGTCGAACTTGAACCGGCGGAGCGCGGCGAACGTGCTCTGCGCCGCGAACCAGCCGCCCGTCACCGCCGCGACCGCGTAGAGCCCGTGCGCCACGAGGTCGGGCAGCCGCAACTTCTCCGCGGCGATGCCGAGCAGCAGCGCCGCGAAGCAAGCGATCGTCAGCGCGATCATCGCGCGGCCTTCGGCGTGCTCCTCCTCCTCCTCGGGCGTGAACGCCGCGCCCCACGGCTTCTCGGACAGCGGGCGGACGATCTCGACGCCGGCCTCGCTCGCGTCGCGCCGGATCAGCCGCACGACGCTCGGCGTCGCGCTGGCCTGGAACTGCCCCATCGCCTCGGCCGGCAGCCGGCCGAAGCGCAGCGCGCATTCCGGGCACGCCTCGAGCGTGTCGCGCTTTTCGCACGACGTGACCCGCTGCGCGAACACCGCGCCGATGTCGTCCGCGAACGCGTTCAACTGGTCGGGCGTCACCAGCGTCGGCTGGTAGCGCACGGACAGCGTGCTGTTGGTGAAGTTCGCCTCGATGGCGATGACGCCGGGCCACTCGCGCAGGCGGTCGGCGAGGAGCTCGATGCAGCCCTCGCCGTCGGCCGGAAGCGGCAGGTGGCCGACGCGCGGAGCGTGCGTGTGGGCGTGCGAATGGCGGCGGACGTGCTCGTCGTGCGGAGACATGCGGCCGAGAATACAACGCGCTCGCGGCACGGAGCCACGCGCGGACGGGTATCCGATGGGCGGCGTGTGCCGTGCACGCTCGACGGATCGTGCAGTTTCGCGAGGCGCACCCCGGCGCGGAGGCGGCCCGACGCGAGATGCGAATCCGCGTGCGATCTCGATGCCCGCACGCTAGCGTGCGGCGCATGCTCCTCACCCTCCGTCGTACCGCCGCGCTCGCGGCGGCCGTGTCGATGCTCGCGGTCGCGCCCGGATGCTCGAAGCAGGAGTCGCCCACCGCGCCCGCGCCCACCCCGCCCTCGCGCTCGTGGTTCATGGGCTTCTCCGCGCTGCCGGCGCGTCCGGACCAGAACCAGATGCTCCAGTCGCTGTTCCTGTGGAGCACGCGCGCCGACGCCGCCATCGCGCACGAGGATGTGCCGTGGGATTCGCTGCTCGCCGGTGTGCCGCCCGAGTCGCTCGTCGTCCGCGACGTGCTGCCGCTCGTGCAGTACTACCGAGGCCGCGGCTTCGTGGTGACGTGGGAGATCGATCTCACGAACGGCCTCGGCCGGGATTCCGAGGCGCCCGCGCTCGTCGCCGCGGGACGCAGCATCGGCGAAGAGGCCGTGCGCGTGCAGGCGCGGCGCTGGGCCGCCACCGTCGACCGTCTCGCCGCGCCCGACTACCTCGGCATCGGCTCCGAGACGAACCTCGTGCGCGCCGCCGCACCGCCGTCGCTCTACGCGAACCTCGTCGCGCTCTCGAACTCGATCGCGGACACGCTCACCACGCTGCACGCCGCGTGGCACCGCACGAAGGATCCCGTGCTGTACACGAGCGTGCAGGTCGAGACCGCGTGGGGCCGGCTGGGCGGCGGGCCGGGCTACACCGGCATCGCCACCGACCTCGCCGACTTCCCCTTCGGCGGCGCGCTCGGACTGTCGTCGTATCCCTACCTCGGCGGATTCGCCGAGCCCGAGTCGCTGCCCGCCGACTACTACGCGCGCCTCGCGACCGACGCGCACCGGCCCGTGATGATCACCGAGGGCGGCTGGACGTCCGCGTCGCTCTCGAGCGGCAGCACGAACGTCGTCTCGTCGCCGCAGAAGCAGGCGCGCTTCGTCCGCGAACAGGCGAAGCGGCTCGCCGCCGCGCACGCCCTCGGCTGCTACCAGCTCACGTTCCCCGACCTCGACCTCGCGTCGTTCCCACCGCAGCCGCCGGGTTCGCTGCTGCCGCTCTTCGCTTCGCTCGGCCTCGTCGACGCCGACCTGAACCCCAAGCCCGCACTCACGACGTGGGACAGTCTGTTCGCGGTGAAGCGCGTGTACTGACCATCCTCCCGCACACACCACGGGCCCGGAGCGTTTCCACTCCGGGCCCGTGGCGTCTTCGGGGCGTGCGCGCTTCAGTGCGCGTCGGAGCCGCCGCGCATCCTTCCTCGCTCCCAGCGCAGCGTGAGGATGAGCGGGACCGCGATGAGGAAGTGCACGCCGAACACGAGGAACACGTGCTCGAACGCGATCATCATCGATTGCTTCTGCACGGCGCCCATCAGCGACGCGGTGGCCTTGGTCTGCGCGAGCGCCAGCGGATCGCCGTGCGCCATCAGCGAGCGCATCATGCCCTCGAAGCGCGCGGCCGAGACGGGATTGAACATCGACACGTGCTCGGCGAGCGCGGCGCGGTTCTCGGCGCCGTAGCGCGTCACGAACGTGGCCGAAAGCGCGATGCCGACGCTGCCGCCGAGCTGGCGCGCCAGGTTGTAGATGCCGGTCGCCGGCGCGATCTTCGACATCGGCAGCTCGAGCATCGCGAGGTTGTTGAGCGGCACGAACACGAGGCCGAGCGCGAAGCCGCGCAGAATGAGCGGCCAGAAGAAGTCCGACAGGCCGCTCTCGGTCGTGAAGTGCGACCACTGCCACATCGCGACCGCGAACAGCAGGGCGCCGGAGGTGGCGATCAGGCGGGCGTCCACCTTCCCGAGCGCGCGCGCCATGATCACCATGGTCAGGGCGCTCGCGAGCGCGCCGGGCAGGATCACGAGGCCGGTCTGGTTCGCGGTGAAGTGCAGGATCGACTGCAGGTACACGGGCAGCACGAACACGGTGGCGTAGAGGCACAGGCCGAGGATCGCGCCGAGCAGCGCGCCGGTCGCGAACTGGCGGTTCCCGAGGATGCGCAGGTCGATCACGGGGTGCTCGGTCGTCAGCTCGTGCCACACGAACCACGTGAGCGAGACGGAACTCGTGATCGCGTACAGGATGATCTCGCCCGAAGCGAACCAGTCGAGCCGCTCGCCGCGTTCGAGCAGCGTCTGCAGCGTGCCGATGCCGAGCGCGAGCAGGACGAGCCCGAGCCAGTCGGTGTCGCCGACCTTCTGCGCGAAGCGCGAGTTCTTGATGTAGGTCAGCGACAGGATGAACGCCATCACGCCGAACGGCAGGTTGATGTAGAAGATCCACGGCCACGAGAACGTGTCCGTGATGTAGCCGCCGAGCGTGGGGCCGAGCGTGGGGCCGACCATGACGCCGACGCCGAAGATGGCCATGGCCTGGCCGTACTCGGCGGGCGGGAAGACCTCGTAGAGGATCGCCTGCGACGTGGACAGCAGCGCGCCGCCACCGAGCCCCTGCACGATGCGCCAGAGCACCAGCTCGGTCAGCGTGTGCGCGTTGCCGCACATGAACGACGCCACGGTGAAGATGGCGATCGAGCCGGCGAAGTACCGGCGGCGTCCGAAGTAGGCGGACAACCAGCCGGTCATGGGCAGCACGATGACGTTGGCGACGATGTAGCCGGTCGACACCCACGCGATCTCGTCCAGCGTCGCTCCGAGCGTGCCCATCATGTGCGGGATGGCCACGTTCACGATGCTGGTGTCGAGGATCTCGAGAATCGACGCGAACGTGACCGTGATCGCGATGATCCAGCGATTCCGGTACGCCTCGTCGTACGCGCGTGCGTGCGCCGCGCTCAGCGTCGCGGTGCTCACGTCAGCTCTTGCCCGTGCTGATGACGATCTGGACGCTCATGCCCGGCCGCAGGGGACGGCTCGCGTCGCCACGGTCGGTGACCTTGATGCGCACCGGGATGTGCTGCACGACGTGCGTGTAGTTGCCGGTCGCGTTGTCCGGCGGCAGCAGCGAGAACTTGGCGCCCGTCGCGGGGCTGAAGCTCTCGACCACGCCCTTCACCGGGTGGTGCGGGTATGCGTCGACGTCGATCTCGACCGGATCGCCGATGCGCACGTGCTCGACCTGCGTCTCCTTGAGGTTCGCGACGACGTAGACGTCGTCGAGCGGCACGACGGCCATGATCGACTGGCCCGGCTGCAGGTACTGGCCGGGCTCGACGTTCTTCTTCGACACGACACCGGAGATCGGCGCGGTGATGCGCGTGTACGACAGCGTCAGCGCCGACTGCTCGCGCGCCGCACGCGCCGCCTGCACGCGCGCGTCGGCGCCGAGCGTGGCCGCCTGCGCCGCGAGCACCTGCTTGCGCGCGGCGTCGAGCGCGGCGGTCGCCGCGGCGTCGGCCGCCACGGCCGCGTCGAGCTGCTGCCGGCTCACGATGCTGCGCGCCGCGAGCGAGCGGTAACGCTCGGCGTCGGCGTGCGCGCGCGTGGCGTTGGCCTCCGCCTGCGCGACCTGAGCCTTCGCGGCCGCGAGCTGCGCCTGCGCCTGGCCGGTGCGGTTCTTGTCGCCCGCCGTCGCGAGCGCGGCAGCGTAGTCGGCTTCGGCCTGCGCGAGCTTCGCCTTCTGCTCGCGGTCGTCGATCTGCACGAGCAGGTCGCCGGCCTTCACGGTCTGGTTCTCGACGACCGCGACCTCGGCCACGAAGCCGCCGATGCGCGCGAGCGCGGGCACGACGCTGCCCTCGATCTCGGCGTTGTCGGTCGTGACGTGCGTGCGGCTCCACAGCCACTGCCGGCCGCCGAGCGTGAGCCCGACGATCGCCGCCAGCAGCAGCACGACGCGCACGACCATCTGCCTGCCCGAAGCCGCGGGGCGCGCCGCCGGCGCGGCCGTTTCCGTCGACTGCACGGTTTCGCTGCTCATGAATGCTCCTCGATCTTCGTTCGGGTCAGTGGAGGTCGCGCGCGACGCCCGTGGCCCGGGCGAGCGCGATGCGGGCGCTGGCGACGGCGAACCGCGCGTCGATGTCGGCGTCGCGGGCCCGCACCAGAGACGACTGCGCGTTGATGACTTCGATGTTGCCGGCGACGCCGCTCGTGAAGCGCTCGGTGGCCTGCGCCACTTCCTCGAGCGCGAGCTGGAGCCGCTCGCGGGCGATGGTCTGCTGGTCATGGCCGCTCGCGAGATCGAGCAGCGCGCCGTTCACCTCGGCGGCGACCTGGTCGCGCAGGTCGTGTGTGCGCACTTCGGACTCGCGCACGACGGACGCCTGCTCGGCGAGCCGGCCCTCGCGGCGGAGGCCGTCGAAGATCGGCATCGTGACCGCGACCGCAGCCGTGTACGTGTTGATCGAGCCGCCGAAGTGCTCGCCGCTGCGGCCCCAGTCGAGGCTCGCGTCGACCCGCGGCATGCGCTCTCCCGCGGTGGCCGAGCGATCCGCGCGCGCACGCGCGAGCCGCGCGTCCTCGCCGCGGACCTCTTCGCGCCGCTCGAGCGCGAACGACACCGCGGCGTCCGGCTGCGCCGGCGCGTCGGTGGCGCCGAGGTCGGCCGAAAGCGTGTCGGCCAGCTCGATCGGCGACGCCGGGTCCATGCCGAGCGCACGAGCGAGGTCGATGCGCGAGCGATCGAGCTGGTTGCGCGCGATGAGCATCGCGCCGCGCGCCGTCGCGACCTGCGTCTGCGCGCGCGTCACGTCGATCGACGGCGACGTGCCGGCCGCGAGCTGCGCCTGCGCGAGGCTGGCGAGCTGCTCGGCGAGCGCGAGGTCCTCCGCACGCGCGTGCACGACCGCGGTCGCGCGCGCCGCGCGCAGGTACGCGAGCGCCGCCGCCTGCGCCGCCGCTTCGGACGTGGTGCCGACGTCGGCGCGCGCGCCGAGCTGGCCGAGGCGCGAGGCGCGCAGCCGCTTCATGCCCGCCCAGTCGAAGACCGGCTGCGCGATCTTGAGCCGCGCTTCCGAGTCGTACACCGGGCCCTGCAGCGCGGCGTACGGCGCCTGGCCGGGCGCGGTCGGCAGCGAGATGCCGAGCGCGTAGAGGTTGAACGTGCGGTCGACCATCGTGGCCTGCCCGGTCACGGACGGCAGGAACGCCGAGTAGGACTGCACGACGCGCGAGCCGGCCTCCTCGGCGCGCAGCTGCGCGAGCGTGACGTTCGGGTTCTTGCCCGCCGCGCGTGCGACCGCCTGCGACAACGAGAAGCGCTCGGGCGCCTGGGCGTGCGCGGTCGCGGCGAGCGACAGCGCGAGGGCCGTGGCGACGGCCCGGACGAAGCGGCGGTTCATGCTCGTGTTCCTCCATCCGGCTGACGGGCGATGCCCCGCATCAGCACGTCGAGTGCGGCGTCGAAATAGCGTTCGCGGTCGATGTTGGTGTGCGGCAGGTGGGCGTAGGAGTGCTTCCACAGCGACGCGACGAGGATCGGCGTGATCGCGAGCCGCGCCACGGAGTCGACGTCGTGCTCGCGGAACTCGCCGCGCTCGATGCCGGCGCGCAGCACGCGCGAGATGAGCGCGTGGCTGCGGGCGATGATCTCGTCATAGTGGAACTGCGCGAGCTCGGGGAAGTTGCCCGCCTCGGCGAACATCAGCTTGGGCAGGCCGCTCAGGCGCGTGTTGACGATCGTGTCCCAGCGCGCGCGCAGCAGCTTCTCGAGCAGCTCGCGATAGGTGCCCTCGTGGCGCTCGACGAGCGCCTCGGCGTCCTGGATGCGCGGCAGCACGTTCTCGCGCACGAGCGCCTTGAGCAGCTCTTCCTTGCTCGCGAAGTACAGAAAGATGGTGCCCTTCGTGCAGCCGGCGCGCTTCGCGATGTCCTCGAGCCGCGTCGCCGCGAAGCCGCGCGAGACGAACTCGTGCAGCGCCGCGTCGAGGATCTCCGCGGGGCGATCTTCCTTGCGGCGGTGCCACCGGGGTTCGGGGTGCTCGCGAGTGGGCAGTGAACGATCCATGGGATGCTCCGTGGGGCTCGTTGATAAATGACCGGCCGGTAACTTACCCGGCAAATGACCGACGGGTCAACAGCGATTTCTGATGTCCACGATCGCGGCCCGTCTCTTCAATTGGTTGTCAGGCATCGAGGAAGCGGTTCGCTGCCCTTCGTGCACCGGCTCGCCACGACGTGCGCAGCACCGCTCCGGCGGCGTTTGCCCGCCGCCGGGCGTCCCGGCATCCTGCGGCCGCCGACCCGCTCAGACCCGCACCGACCCGCTCCCCGGAACGCCCCATGTCCGTCGCTCCGCGCCTCGCCCTGATCGCCCTCGCGGCCGCTCTGCTCGCCGGGTGCGGACGCCAGCGTCCGCACGCACCGGCGCCGGACTCGACCGCGACGCTGAGGCGCGCACCCGCTCCGCCCCCGGTGCCGCGCTACCGCGAGGCCGCGCTCGCGGGCGACGCCGGCCTGCGCGCGCTGCGCGACTCGCTCGGCGAGCGCGGGTTCGCGACGCTGCTCGCGGTCAACCGCATCGACCTCGCGCACGCGCGCGCCGGCGACACGCTCGTCGTGCCCGCGCCGGCGGATTCGTTCGACGCGTTCTCGCCCTTCCCCGCGACGATCGCCGGCCTCGACTCGTGCGCGAAGCTGCTGCTGGTGTCCAACCGCGTGCAGGCGTGGGCCGCGTACGCCGCGGGCGTGCGGGTGAAGTGGGGCGCGTGCTGCACGGGACGCCGGAGCAAGCCGACGCCGCCCGGGCTCTATCACACCAACTGGAAGCAGCCCGAGCGACACAGCACGATCGACGGCTCGTGGCTGCTGCGCTGGTACGTGAACCTGCACAGCACCGAGGGCGTGTCGTTCCACGTCTACGAGCTGCCCGGCCGGCCCGCGAGTCACTCGTGCGTGCGGCTCTCCGAGGAGGACGCGCGCTGGATCTACGACTGGTGCGACACCTGGACGCTCGCCGACCGGCGCCACGTCGCGCGCGAAGGCACGCCGGCGATCGTGCTCGACACCTACGCGTTCGGCCGGCCGCGCCCGTGGCGCGCGCTGTGCGCCGATCCGCGCGCGTGCGACGTGCCGGATTCGACGCTCGCCTCGGCATTGCGAGCGGCGAACCTGTTGCCGGCGATGGCCGCCCGCGCGATGTCCGGGACCGATGACGCCGCGGCTCACGCTGACACGACGGCCGCGCCTGTTCGCTGAGGCGCCCGGCGCGTCACACGCATTTCACGGCCGCGTGCGCCGAGCGAAACCGGACCTCCCGCATCCTGTCGGCGGTGAATCGCGATGCGGCGACCCGAATGACGAGCGAGGCGTCGGCGACACCCTTCAGGCGGAGCGGCTCCCCCCCGCGCTCTGCCTGTCGCGTTTCTCGGGACGCATCCGGGCCGGTGCGCCGAGCGTGACGGCCCGCCGTCACGACCACGACGGGCTCACTCTCGACTGGCGGGCGGTGAAGCGCCCGGGCTAGCGTGGCGCGCATGTCCGCCACGCGCTTCGTCACCGACGCCTCGCTCGAGTTCCTCGCGCGCCGGCTTCGTTTCCTCGGCTACGACGTGCTCACGCATCGCGGCGCGCGGCTCGAGGAGCTCTTCGACGCCGCGGCGCGCGAGGGCCGCACGGTGCTCACGCTGAGCGCGCGCCACCCGAATCGCTGGGCGCACGTGCCGGCCGAGCGCGCCCTGCGCGGCGACGACGCGGCGACGCTGCGCGCGCTGGTCGCGGCGCATGCGCCATCGGGCCCGCCGTTCAGCCGCTGCCCGCACTGCAACGCCGCGCTGCGCACGCGCACGCCCTACGAGGCGCACGGCGAGGTGCCGGGGCGCGTGATCCGCGCGGGCGGACCGCTCACCTGGTGCCCGGGATGCGGCCACTGGTACTGGACCGGGAGCCACGTGGCCCGGCTGGTCGAGTGGCTGGAGGCGGCGCTCGGGACCCCGCTGGCGGGAATGCGTTCGCCCGAGCCGCCCGAGGCTCCCTGAAACGAGGCGAAACGGGCGATTCGACCCGATCGGGTTCCGCGCGGCCGAACGAACGACAAGACAAGTTGAAACCTCGCACTCGACGAGGCCTCATGCATTGCGCCGGTCCGTCGCGTTGCGGCACAATGTTCCGCGACGAGCGCTCCGCGTGCGACGGCATCTGGCCCGGAGAGAAACGTGGGGAGAGGCCCGATCCGGGGCCGCGGGCGCTCGGTTTCGCGAATCGCCAGATCTCGGCGGGCGACCTTCCCGACGAGTCTGGCGATTTCGTTTGCGCGCATCGCGCGGACGACGGTTCGGCACTCGCGTGCCGAATTGGGGTAGGAACCGATAGACTCGCGAGAACGCTCTTCGCTTCGTACCGACCCTCGCCGAACCGCATGGACCTTTCGGTCGTCGTCGTCACCTACCACTCACGCCCTCACATCGCCGAGTGCCTGCGCTCGCTCGACCGCGCGCGCGGCTCGCTGGCGATGGACGTGTTCGTGGTGGACAACGCCTCGGCCGACGGCACCGTCGACGAAGTGCGCGCCGTCGCACCGTGGGCGCGCGTCGTCGAGACCGGCGACAACCTCGGCTACTCGCGCGCGGTCAACCGCGGCATCGCCGAGTCGGACGGCGAGTTCGTGCTCGTGCTCAACCCCGACTGCGTGGTCGCGGAGCACGCGCTGGCCGAGCTGCACGCGTGGATGCGCGCGCACCCGCGCTGCGGCGTCGCGGGTCCGCTGATCCGCAACACCGACGGCACGGTCGAGTGGAGCGCGCGCTCGTTCCCCGGACCGCTCACGTTCCTCTTCAACCGCTACTCGCTGCTCACGCGGCTGTGGCCGGGCAATCCGTGGTCGCGCGCCTACCTGCTGTCGGACTGGGACCACGCCTCGCCGCGCTCGGTGGACTGGGTCTCGGGCGCCGCGATGTTCGTACGGCGCGCCGCGATCGCCGAGGCCGGCGGCATGGACGAGTTCTATTTCATGTTCAACGAGGACGTGGACTGGTGCCACTGCATGAAGGACGCGGGCTGGACCGTGGACTTCGTGCCGGACGCCCAGGTCGTGCACCACGTCGGCGCGAGCAAGGGCCGCGTGGCCGACAAGGTCATCCTCGAGCGCCATCGCGGCATGATCCACTACTTCCGCAAGCACCATCGCGCGAACCCGCTCGTCGACGCGATCGCCTCCGCGTTCATCATGACGCGCGCGCGCCTGATGCTCGCGGCCAACGCGAGGCGGCACTGATGCCGTATTCACTCGTCACCGCGATCCTCGCCGCGATCGTCGCCTTCGCGCTCACGCCGCTCGCGCGCGCGCTCGCCGTGAAGCTCGGAGCCATCGATCATCCCGACGAGCGCCGCATCCACGCGACGCCGACGCCGCGCTTCGGCGGACTCGCGATCGCGGCTGCCGTGCTCGGCGTCGCGTGGCTCGCGCGCGCGCTGCCCGGGCCGGCGTACCAGCTCGACCCGCGGCCGCTGCTCGGGCTCACGTGCGCGTCGGTGCCGATCCTCGCGCTGGGCATGGCGGACGACCGCTGGAGCGTGAGCCCGTGGGTGAAGCTGCTCGTGCAGTCGTGCGCCGGCCTCGCACTGGTCGCGTTCGGCTACGGCGTGCCCGTGCTCACGAACCCGTTCGGTCCGCCGGTCGCGCTCGGCCCCTTCAATGCGGTCGTGACCGTGATCTGGGTGCTCGTCGTGACCAATGCGATCAACCTGATCGACGGCCTCGACGGCCTGGCGTCCGGGGTGGTTGCGATCGCGGGCGCGTCGCTGTGGATCGCTGCGCGACTGCACGCCGACTTCTACGTGATGTTCATCTCGGCGCTGGTCATCGGTTCGTGCCTCGGGTTCCTGCGCTGGAACTTCCCGCCCGCGAGAGTGTTCATGGGCGACACGGGGAGCCAGTTCCTCGGCCTGACGCTCGCGGCGATCTCGCTGCTCGAGAACCGCAAGGGCACCGCGGCCGCGACGCTGCTGCTGCCTCTCGTCGCGCTGGCGCTGCCGCTCGCGGACAGCGTCGTCGCGTTTCTGCGCCGGCTGCGCCACGGCCAGCACGTGTTCCGCGGCGACACGCAGCACCTGCACCACCAGCTGCTCTACGCCGGGCTCTCCTCGCGCGGCGCGCTGTTCGCGATGTGGGGACTGTCGGCGTTCTTCGGCGTCGTCGCCGTGCTTCTCGGCTGGCTGCCGCGCGTGTGGTCGGCGTTGCTGCTCACCGTGCTCGGCGCGGTGCTGTTCGTCACGTTCGAGCTGCTGCGCGCGCTGCGCGGTTCGCCGCGGGCGGCGGCGCGCCGCGAAGCGCGCCGCCGCTGACCGCGGCCGCTCACCGGTCCAGCACCGACACCTCGAACGGTGGGCGTGTCCCGGCGCGCGTCGGCGTCGCGCCCTCGCGCAGCGCCGCCCGTCGCATCTCGTCGCGCGCCGCGGCTTCGGTGGCGGGACGCAGCGCGGCGGTGAACACGACGACGCGCGTGCGCCCCTCGAACGTCACGCGTGCCACGAGCGCCTCGTCGGCACCCAGTTCGGCGAGCGCAATCGGCCGGCCCGGCCGGCCGCCCGCCAGGTCGCTCAGCGCGACGTTCGCGCGATCACCCGCGCGATCGAGCCGCAGCGCGAAGCCGTCGCCGGCCGGCGTGCGGAAGAGTGCGGTGCCGCCCTCGAACGCGCCGAGCCCCGCGTCGACGACCGCGGGCTCGCTCGTGCCGCCGAGCGCGCGGACCGCGAGCCGCGCCGCCGATGCGCCCACGCCCGTCTCGCCGCCGAGGGCGATCGTGCGCGACGCCGCGGGCCCCGCGCCGGGCACGTCCTCGAGGATCGTCAGCGCGAAGTTCGCGCCGTCCGGAACCTCGATCATGCCGCGGCAGCGACCCGCCTGGAAACACGTGAACAGGTCGGCGTAGCACAGCGCCGCTCCCATGATGCCGCCGGTGCACGTCATGTACGGCGTGCAGTGCCGGCACGCCTGCGCGGTTCCCGTCGCAGCGCTGACCAGCACCAGCAACAGCAGCCCGCCCCGCCCCATCGTCCTCCACCACCCGCGCATGCTCGGCTCCTCGCCGGGGGCACGTGATTGCGTCCGCGGCGTGCGGACGCGACGCGGCGTCCTCGCACGCGGCGTGCCGCCCGCGATCGCCCGACGTGAGCGCGCTTGCGCCCCGATTGCGCGTCGCCGGCGGCGCCGCATCGTTCACGCCGTGCGCGGCCGACCGCGGCAGGCGCGCAAACGAACGGCGCCGGAACCGCGAGGTTCCGGCGCCGCAGGTCGTCGTGCGAAGCGTGTCAGTAGGCGAACGCCCAGTTCAGCTTCACGCTCCAAAGCGTCTGGCTCGCCTTCTCGGTGCCGAACACGGGGTTCACCGCACCCTCGGGCGTCTCCACGAAACTCACGCGCGAGTCGATGCCGAGCAGGTGGCGATCGTTGAGCGGCATGTTGGCGCCGAAGTTCAGGTACTGGCCCGCGCCCGGACGGCCCGTGTAGTGGGTACCCGTGCGGTAGTACTTGTGCCAGTAGTAGCCGCCGCCGACGCCGAGGTACGGACGCATCGCCGTGTGCCAGTTGAAGTGGCGCGAGACTTCGAGCGTGAACGGCACCGAGATCTCGACCGCGCGGCCGAGGTGACCGAGCGCGTCGTGCTGCACCGCGCCGCCGACCGCCCAGCGCGGCGTCAGCATGCGCTGGTACGCGATGCCGTAGCCGACGAGGCCGCCGCCCGCGTACGAACCGGTCGCCTTGGCGTACCCGGCACGGAACGAGAGCCAGTTCGAGCGCTTCATCCACAGGCCGTCCGCCGCGCGCTGCTCCTCGATCGACTTCTCGGGCTTGACCGGCTTGGGCGCGCGCACCTTGGGCGCGGGCTTGGCGGCCGCGGGCTGCGCCTGCGGCTTCTGGCCGGCGAGCGTGGTCGGCGCGGGATCCGCGGCCTTCGCGGGCGTCGCCGCCAGAACGGTCGCGGTCATCAGCGCGAACGCGGCCAGCGCCGTGCAGCGGAGAACACCGTATGACTTCGGCACCTGAGCACTCCTTTCGACTCGTCGATCGCGTGGCCCGGTCGGGCCCCGTGCGGGGCGCGCGGCCGCGCGGGCCTTCGAAGGCCGGCGCGAGCGCGAGCAGGGCCGGAAGCTAGCAAGGCCCGCGCGGGCCTGCAACGCGAGCGTGGTGCTCGGAAGATTGCGGCTGCGGCCGTCACGGCGCCGCGGCATGCGCCTGGTGCTCGGGAGATTGCGTCTGCGGCCGCCCACTGCCGCACCGCCCGGTCAGCGCAGCGGGTTCTCGAGCGTGACCTGCCGCACCCACGTGCCGCGCACGCCGCTCTCGCCGCCGGCGAGCGCGCGGAAGTGCTCGAAGAGCGGCGCCGGGCCGCGCGCGCGCGGCGGCTCGGGCAACGCGCTCACGCCGCCGACGCCGCGCAGCCGCTCCAGCGGTTCGGCGCCGACGCGCGCATAGCTCACCGGCCGGTCGAGCGACGGCGCCGGCAGCGTCGCGAGTGCGGCCTCGAGGTCGGCGACGGGCTCGGGGCTCGCGACCACGAGCACGTGCTCGCGCCCGCCCCGGCTCGTCACCGTCCAGCCGCTCGCACGGCCGCCGACGGCGCCGGGCAGTTGCACGTCGCGGCCGGGCTCGATCGGGTTGCGCACGTCGAAGAGCGGCTGCGGGAACAGCAGCCACGTCTCGCCGCGCTCGTCGCCGTCGAGTACGTAGACCCACACGCGCTTCGTCGCGTGCAGCGCGAGCGTGAGCTGATCGCCGGGCTTCACGCGATCGCCATCGGCGAGCACATGCGAGCCGCTGGCGTCGTGACGCTGGAGCGTCGCCTCGATCGCGTAGGGCGCCGACGCGTCCGTCGCCGTGGCGACCGGTGCGGGCGCCGGCGCGCTCGCGCGCGGCGCCGGCGGGCGCCGGCCCTGCACCCACACGGTGACGAGCGTGATCGCGAGCAGCGCGGCGATCGCCAGCGGCATACGCGCGTCGCGGCGCGCACGCGGCGCCGCGGCGAGCGAGGCGCCGAGCAACGAAGCGCTCGCGGGCGGCGTCGCGGGCACGGGCGCCAGCGCCGTGAACAGCACGTCGCGGAGCGCCGGCGTGACGCCCGCGACGCGCGCGAGCGCGGCCGCTTCGGGACCGCGGCGCGCGGCGGCACGCAGCGCGTCGAAGTCCGCGGCCTCGTGCGGCGGCGCGCCGGTCAGCGCCCACCACAGCGTCGCGCCGGCGGCGTAGACGTCGGCGCGCTCGCTGGCGGGCGCGCCGTCGAGGCACTCGGGCGGCATGAAGAGCGGCGTGCCCGAGCGCTTCGCGAGCGCGAGTTCGCCGTCGGTGCGCTTCACGCCGAGGCCGAAGTCGGTGAGCACCCAGCGGCCCTGCGCGTCGCGCACGAGGTTCGCGGGCTTCACGTCGCGGTGCAGCACGCCGGCCGCGTGCGCCGCCGCGAGCGCGCCGAGGAGATCGCGCGCCAGCGCCGTCGCCTCGTCCGCGCCGAGCGCGCCGCGGCGCTCGAGTTCGCGCTCGAGGGTGGTGCCGCTCACGAGGTCCATGCGCAGGCCCCAGCGCCCGTCGTGCTGCTCGAGGCCGTGCACGAGCACGACGTTCGGATGCCGCACCTGCGCCAGCGCGCGGCCCTCGCGCACGAGCGCGGCCGGATCCGCCGCCGCGTCCTCGCGCAGCATCTTCACCGCGAGCTCGCGCTCGAGCGCCGCGTCCCATGCGCGCCACACTTCGCCGCTCGTGCCCGCGCCGAGGCGCTCGAGCAGCAGCAGCGGCCCCCACGCGCGCACCGGGGCGCTCGCGGCCGGCGCGTCGGCCTCGCGTTGCGCGTACCGGCTGAAGTCGGCGATGCGCGCCACGTCGCGCAGAGCGGCGACCCGGCCCGCACCCGTGGCGTCGTCGCGGCTCGCGCGGTCCCAGTCCACGTCACCGCCGTCGGCGATGCGCGACAGCAGCTCGTCCCACGAATCGCGTTCACCGCTCAAGGCGCATGGCCTCCGCGAGGCGGTCCAGCGCGCGGCGCACCGCGACGCGCACGGCGTCGGGACTGGGCTGACCGGTCATCGTCATGATCTCCGCGTAGTCGAAGTCGAGTTCGATCCGCAGGTGGAGCAACTCGCGGTCGCCCTCGCGCAGCGTGGACAACGCGCGTTCGTAGCGATCCAGCAGCTCCGCCCCGACCGCGCGTTCGAGCGGGGACGGCGCGCGGTCGTGCAGGTCGTCCGGCACCTCGCCGCCCGGACGGCGGCGCGACCACCGGATCTGGTCTCGAATACGGTTGAGCACGGCCTGGCGAACATAGGCCTGGAAGCCGCCCGGTCCGCGCACCTCGATGCCGTCGAGTCCGCGCAGCGTCTGCAGCAGCGTCTCCTGCACGAGGTCGGACGTGTCGAACAGCGAGCGCGCCCACGGCGGCAGCCGGCCCGCGGCCCAGCGCTGCAGGCGCGGCAGGTAGCGCGCCATCAGCGCACCGAGCGCCCCGGCGTCGCCGGCCTTGGCCTGGCGCAGCAGCTCCTGCGTGAGGACGAGCGAGCGATCGCTCTCGCCCGCGGCGTCGTCGGCGGGCGGCGGGTTCTCGGGCACGGACCGGGCCTCCGGAGGATGGGACGGAAGACGCGCCCGATGATAGCGCAGCCTCGCACGACCCCGACACAGCGCGGCCGCTGCCGGGCGCCGGACGGGGTCGTGCACGATCGCGATCAGTCGTGCGAAACGCGCGTCGCGCCGCGCGGGCGTGGGCCGCGCGCGCAAGCGGTGCCGGGACGCGATCACCTTGAGGCCCACCGTGAACGCGCCGGCGTCCGCACTCCTTGTGAACGACGGCACGAGGATTGATTCTGCGCTCGCGGCCGGTCGGTCAACCTCGGGAGGCACGGACATGAAACGCATCATGGTGGTCGTGGCGGTCGTCGTCCTCGGTGCGTCGGCGCCCGCGTGGGCGGGCTCGCGCACGGACCTGGGTCTCGACCTGGGTGTCAATGGCGGCACGGGCGGCAACGCGTCGCTCACGTTCTCGGACTTCGCACGCGACCTGCCGTTCGCGCTGCGCTTCGGCGTCGGCTGGATGGCGCTCAATCCCGGCGACGCGGATTTCGCCCGCCGCGTGTTCGTCAACGAGGCGACCAACGGCACCGCCGAGAAGCACGGCCACCGCTGGGACATGCGCCTCGACGCGCGCTACGGCCTGCGCCGCGGCCCGCTCGCGGGCTCGTGGCTCTGCTTCGGCCCGCGATTCTCGATGTACGACGGCACGTTCGACTTCGTCGGCGGCAACGAGACCTTCCACGTGACCACGAACCAGCCCGGCATCGGCTTCGCGCTCGAGCGTCTCTATCCGATGGGCGATCGCACGAGCTTCGAGATCGGCGCGGGACTCGACTGGTTCGCGCGCGCGAGCTTCTCGGGGCACGGCGCGACGTACAGCCCGGACGGCACGTCGGTCGATCCGAAGGAGGACTTCACGTACGCCGACGCGGACGAGGCGATCGCGCGTTTCGCGCCGCGCGGCACGCTCGGCCTGCGTGTGCGTCTCGGACACTGATCGCGTCGGCATCGCCGCGCGTCACACGATCGCCGCTCTCGCGAGCGGCGATCGTGCTTTGCGGCCGTGCGTCGCTCGGCTAAGTTGCGCGCCATGCGACGTGCCGGTGCGCCGAGCTTCCGCCTGCTTCCCGTGATCGCCCTCGTGGCGCTCGTGCCCGCGGCCTGCGGCCGCCGGGACGCGACGCCCGCGAACGGCGAGCTCACGTTCGAGAAGCTCGCCGACACCACCGGGCTGTCGCAGGGCGAGCCGCTGATCGAGGACTTCGACGCGTATCGGATGGACAGCGGCGCGTTGCGCGTGAAGGGCCGCTCGCGGCTGCCCGACGGCACGCGCGTCCGCGTCGCGATCCAGCGGCCCGGCGAACGCGGCACGGTCGCGCTCGTGCAGGTCACGGTCGAGCAGGGCACGTTCGACTCGCCGCCGATCATCGGCGAGCGCGGCCCGCTGCCGGCCGGCCGCTACGCGTTCGAGATCACCGCGCAGTTCGACTCGAGCTTCCAGTCGCCCGAGGTGCTGCGCGCTACGCAGAACGGCACGTCGTTGCGCGGACCCGGAATCACGCGCACGCGCATCGGCGGCGCCATGCTGTGGCTCTCACGGGAGATGACGCGATGACTCCGCGACCCACGCGGCCGCCCGCGGTCCGCTACCGCCCCGCGCGCCGCACCGACGTCGACACGCTCGCCGAGCTGGCGCTGCGCGCGTACCGCATCTCGAGCCTCGAGGCGCGGCGCGAGTTCTTCACCGAGCACCCGCGCTTCTCGATCCGCGACGTGCGCGTCGGCGAACTGGACGGCGAGATCGTCGCCGCGCTCGTGCTGTACCCGCTGCACGGCTTCGTGCGCGGCCACCGCGTGGCCGCGACCGGCATCGGCTCCGTGGCCGTCTCGCCCGAGCACCGCCGCCGCGGCGTCGCCGAGGTGGTGCTGCGCGCGACGCTGCGCGAGCTGCGCCAGCGCGGCGACGCGTTGTGCCTGCTCTACTCGTTCCGCGCCGACTTCTACCGCCGCTACGGCTGGGCGCTGATCGAGCGCACGAACATGCTCTCGCTGCCGCCGTCGGCGCTGCCCGCGTCCGACGAGTCGCGCCACGTGCGCCGCATGCGGCTGCCCGACCGGCCCGCGGTGCAGGAGCTCTACGCGCGATACGCGCAGCACACCGGGCACTTCGCGCTCGAGCGACGCCCCGAGTGGTGGGAGAAGCGGCTGTGGGGCTACGAAGGCGACTGGGTCGTCTACGAGGGCAAGCGCCGCGGGCAGATCGAGGGCTACCTGCAGTACCAGATCGACAACGGCGACGGCCCGTGGAAGCTGGTGCTGACCGTGAACGAGTTCGTCGCCTCGACGCCCGCCGCGCACCGCGCGCTCTGGGGCTACCTGCACGCGCAGCGCGACCAGGCGGTGGAGATCGTCGCGGCGGTGCCGGGCGACTCGCTGTGGCTCACGCAGCTGGGCGACGCGGTGAACCTGCGCGGCGAGCTCAAGCTCGGCGTGCACCGCAGCGCGGGGCACCTCGGCTACGGCGCGATGCTGCGCCTCGTCGACGTGAAGGCCGCGCTCGAGGCGGTGCCGGTCGCGCCCGGCGCGCGCGGCGAAGTGGCGATCGAGGTCGAGGACGCGGTGCTGCCCGCGAACGCGCGCGCGTGGCGCGCGACCGCGCGCGAGGGCCGGCTGCACGTGCGGCCCGAGCGGCCGGGCAATGCGGGCGCGCGCGCGCTGCCGCGGCTCTCGGTGTCGGCGGAGTCGCTCGCGGCGATCGTGGGCGGCGCGCTGACGCCGAGCCGCGCGGCCGAGGGCGGCCTCGTCGACGACGTGCGCGGCGCCGCGGAGATCATGGACACGTGGTACCGCGGCCGGCCCGCGTACCTGTACCCGATGAACGCCTTCTAGAGGAGCCCGCGTTGAGCGAACCGAAATGGACCGTCGTCGCGCCGCTGCGTCCGCGCTTCCGCGACACCGACGCGATGGGGCACATCAACAACGCGGTGTACGTCACCTACCTCGAGGTCGCGCGCCAGGAGTACTGGCGCGAGTTCCGCAAGAACGACGATTACCGCGTCGTGCCGTTCATCCTCGCGCGCGTCGAGGTCGACTTCGTCTCCGAGGCGCTCATGCGCGAGACGCTCGAGCTGTGCATCCGCTGCTCGGGCATCGGCACCAAGTCGTTCGCGTTCGAGTACCTGATCCGCGAGCAGGAGACGCAGCGCGTGGTCGTGCGCGCGACGTCGGTGCAGGTGTTCTACGACTACGCCGCCAAGGCGAGCCACGCGTGCCCGCCCGAGATGCGGAGCCAGCTCGAAGCGTTCGAGGGCCGCGCGCTCGGCCGCTGAAGCGGCGCGGCGCGTGGTGCGTACCCCGCGCGGCATGCGCGTCGCGCGGTGCGCGTCGCGGCGGCGCCCCGCAGCGTGCGCGGCGCCGCGCACGTCTCGCGAAACCGCGCACGCGCGTGGCCCGTTCCCTGCAGTGACTCCGGGTGCATCGTCCACGCTGCTCCCGACGCCTCGACCCGGAGACCACATGCCCTCGGCCGCCCCGCGACGTTTCCCCGTGACGTTCGCCCGCCTCTCGCTCGTGGCCCTCGCAGCGCTTCTCTCGGTGGCTCCCGCACGCGCCGCGGACGCTCTGGGTGAACACGCCCGTTCGCGAATCGCGCCTGCGCCTTTCGCCCCGCTCGCCGCGGTGCGCGTGCCGGTGGTGTTCGGCGCCAACGTGATCGTGAACCCCGGCGCCGAGGACAGCCTCGCCTCGCCGGACAGCAGCACGCCGGTGAGCGTGCCGGGCTGGACGAGCTCGGGCCCGGCGACATCGATCCGCTGGGCGACGACGAGCGGCAGCTTCCCGGCGCTCCCCGACCGCGGCCCGGTCGTGCGCGGCACCAACCTCTTCTCCGGCGGCGCGAACAACGCCGCGTCGCGGCTCGCGCAGACGATC
>WBZT01000799.1_pt1 | contig 24693 bp, 19 predicted proteins | sample 5204241 | NCBI WGS metagenome assembly WBZT01 (sample SAMN12344358, study PRJNA552823) | activated sludge metagenome | biome: Activated sludge suspended growth; feature: Nitrification reactor; material: Wastewater; isolation source: activated sludge from nitrification reactor of wastewater... | reverse complement strand
GCGCGAGCACGGTGCCGGTGATCTCGACCCCGGCCTCGACCGGCAGCCCGGTGCGCAGCGCGCGCACGTTGAGGCCGGCATTTTCCGGCGACCCCTGGAAGTTGATGATGCCGCGTTCGATCTTCAGCACCTGGCCGTACGCATCGTAAGTGCCCTCGCGCGTGCTGATCGAGCCGGAGGCACGCAGCGGGCCGCGGCCGTCGGCACGCAGCCGGACTTCGCCGGTCAGCCGTGCATCGAGCCCGCGGCCCTTGAGGTAGAGCCGCCGCCCGAGATCGAGCGCGAGATCGATGTCGAGCCGCAACGGACGCACGGCCTTCGCCTGCCGCCCGAGGATCACGACGTCGTCATCGAGCGCGGGCGGTGCGGTGGCGGCAAGCTCGAAGTAGCCGGCGTCGGCGCGCAGCGCGCCCGAGAGCGCGAGCGCATCCCACGCAGTGGCGAGCTGCGCCTCGCCCGACATCATGAGCCAGCGGTCGGCACGCTGCAGCACGGCGAGCCGGCTGGCCGTGAAGCGCAGCGTGCCCTTGCCATCCGACAGTTCGATCTCGCCGCTGCCGGTCAGTCGCCCCGGCCGGTCGGCGAGATCCGCCAGTTCGATGCGCCGCTCGTTCGGCCGCACGCGCGGATCGGCGCGAAAATCGAAGCGCGACAGCCGCGCACGTTCCTGCGTCAGTTCGATGTCGATCTCGCCGTCGCTCAGACGCAGGCCGTGCTCGATCAGTGCGACGCTCACGCCGGCGGCGCGGACATTGCCGCGCGCGTCCGGCCGCGCGGCGGTGCCGCCGATTTCGAAGCTGCCCCCAAGTGCGCCGCCAAGTTGCACGTTGGGGCCGAGCAGCGTGCCGATCCAGGCGATCGACGGCATGGCGAATCGCGCCCTGCCTTGCAGCGGCGCATGGGGCGACGGCCTCCACAGGTTGCCGTCGCGTTCCAGCGCCACCTGGGCGCGCAGGTCGAGCTGCCCGATGCGTTCGCCCTCGGCATCGAGCGCCACGTCCAGCATGCCCTGCCGCGCCGCGAGCCGGAGCGCAAGCTGGCGCAGGCCCAGTTCCACCGGCAAGTCGCTCTCGACGGTGAGATCGCCCGCCTCGCGATGCACCTCGAGCATGCCGTCGAGCGCGGCGCCGGCGCGCACATCCCACGCGCCGCCCAGCGCAAGCGAGCGCCCGCGCAGCGTGAGCTGCTGTTGCGCGTCGAGCGTGACGCCGACCTGCGCGCCGCTGAAATCGCCGCGCGTGTACCAGCCCGCGGGTGTCCAGCCGGCCTCGTCAATGCGCAGCGCGGCATTGCGGCCGCGCAGTTCGGCGGCACCGAGTTCGACGCGTGCCGCGGAGGCCGCCAGCGCTGCCGGCCGCGCCAGCGCCAGATGGACCTCGCCGCGGTCGACCTTCAATGCGTCTACCCACCCTTTCCACGCAGCACCGTCGAGCAGCGCGCCATGCGCCGCGAGTTGCAGCGCGAAACCGCCACCGAGCCCGGCGCTGCCTTGCAGCGTATGGTCGCCACGCGTGCCGGCGACGGCAAGCGAAGCCCGTTCGACCCAGGCCGCGTCGCCTGCCGCGCCGCGCAGGCGCTCGATTTCCAGCGTGGCATCGAGCCGCCCGCCGAGCCCTTCGCGCAGGCGCGCGTCGAGCTTCGCCGAATCGAGACGCAGGCTGTCGCCCGCTCGCAGTGAGGACGCGCGCGCGCTGATCTCGCCGCTGGGCATGTCGGCGCTGCCGGCGAGCGTACCCTTGGCCTCGACGCGCCCCGCCAGCCCGATGCCGAGCGCATCGAGCGCCGGGGCGTCGAGCACGAAGGCGAGCGCATCGCCCGGCTTGCCGAAGGCACCGTTGGCGCTGAGCCGGTTGCCGGCGAGATCGAGTGCGATGTCGGCATCCGCGACACGGCCCGCCTGCACACGCAGCACGCCTTTGCCGGCGAGCGGACGCATGCCGTGGCGCGTGGCAAGCTGGCTGTCGTGCAGGTCGAAGCGCACGTCGGCATGCAGCGCGGGGGCGAGCGCACCGCGGGCAGCGAGGTCCGCTGTGAGTCGCGCCCCAATCACTTTTGCGTAAAGCGAGGGGTCGAACTGCGTCAGCTTTCCTGCGAAATCGAAACTGCGCTCGCCGCCCAGCGCGATGCGGCCGCTGGCGTCGAACGCCGCGTCACCGGCCGACAGGCGCAGGCGCGAAACGTCCAGCGTGCCGTCGCGGTGGCGCAGCGACAGGCCGGCCTGCCACGGCGGGCCGTTGCGCAAGATGATGCGCGGCCCCGATTCGGAAAGCGTGGCATCGAGCTGCTGTTCCGTCGCCGTGGCGTCCGCCGCGAGCTTGCCGGACAGCCGCGCCGGTTTGAGCACGGACACCCATGCCTGCGGGTCGACCCCGCTCGCCGCGAGTTCCAGGCGCAGGCGCGGCAATGCGCCGGTTTCCAGCACGGCGGCGCCGGCGAGCCGGCCGCCGTCGCGTGCGCCGCCACTGCCGGGCGACAGCAGCACCAGGTCGTCGAGCGACAGTCGGCCCTGCCGCCACAGCGCCCGGGCATCGAGGCGCGAGAACGGCAGCGCGTCGCGATCGAAGGCGCCGGGCGCGCGATTGACGATCAGCAGCGGGCCGGCCAGCTCCCAGCGATCCGGCGAAATGGACGTGCCGGCCTGCGCGTTGCGCGGCACCAGATCCGCGCTCACGCGCAGCGCCGCGTGGGGCGCACCAGGCGCGAAGGCGGCAGGATCGATGTCGCCAAGCGCAATCCTTGCGCGCTTGAGCGGAATCGCGGCGAACGGCGTGATTTCGACCTCGGCCTCGCCGGCGAGGTTCCAGCCGCTCGCCCTGGCAGTGAGCGCGAGCGCGTCGAGCGGCCCCTTGACGAGGGCATCGATGCGGTAGCTTTCCGCATCGACCGCGCCCTCTGCACGCAGGTTGGCGGCGAGCGAGAACGGCGGCTTGCCGTCGAGCGCGAGGTCGCCGCTGAGCGTGGCGACGGGCGTAACCAGCCTGAGCGCATCGAGCTGGTGATGGCGGCCATCGCTCACCAAGCGCGCCGCGAGGTCGCCGATCTCGAACAACGCGGGCGGCGACGCGGCGTCCGTCCAGCCGAGCAGGCGCAGCTTGCGCACCTGCAGCCGATCGACCTGGAGCGCGACAGGCAAGGTGAGGTCGCGCGGCAGCAGCGGCGGGCGATCGCTCGGCCGGGTGGCGATATCCAGCCCGGCAATCTCGGCCCGCGGTACGAATATCGCCCCATCGGGCGGCAGTGCGAAGCGCCAGTCGAGCGCGACATCGCGTGCCTCGAGGCGCGTTTCGGCATCGCGATAAGCGATGCGCTCGATGCGCAAGGGTCCGAGCAGACGGCCGCTCGCGCCGTCGATGGCGAGCGTGCCGCCCGACAGGCTTTCTGCCAGGGCGGCGCAGGCCGCGAGTCCGCCCGCCGTGCCGAGCAGCCAGGCCAGCGCGAGCAGCGGCAGGCCGACGGCCACGGCGGCGACCAGCAAGGCAGCGAACAGGCGGATCTGCCGCCGGCGCGTGGCAGGCCGCGCCGACCCGGCACGACCGTCGGCCTGGATGTCGCGTCGTTCGCTTTCGCTATCCTGCGGCTGCATGGTCCGTACTCAGAACGCGATGGCGATCGACAGCACGGGGCGCAGCTTGCGCTCGCGCTGGCCGTAGGCGAGATCGAGGGCAAGCGGCCCGGCCGGGCTGCGCCAGCGCGCGCCGAGGCCGTAGCCGCGCGCCAGATGGCGCAGGTCGCCGGGATTGTCGGCCGCATTGCCAGCGTCGGCGAACACCGCGCCGCCCCATTCGCCGGTGAACCAGCGCACGTATTCGACGCTTGCCGTCGTCATGTAGCGTCCGCCGACCGTGGCGTTGCCTTCGCGCACGCCAAGGCTCTGGTAGGCGTAGCCGCGCACCGATTGCGCGCCGCCGGCGCGGAACAGGAAATCGCTCGGCACGCCTTCGCGCGAGCGCGCCGCGACCCAGCCGGCCTCGGCGCGTACGGTGAGCATGTCGCGCTCGAACACCGGCCAGTACTTCTGCACGCGCAGCACGCCACGGAGGAAATTCTGGTCCGAGAGCAGCAGCCGGGTCGCACCGCCGATCTGTGCATGGAGCACGAGGCCGTCGCGCGGATCGAGCGGGTTGTCGACGTCGCGGTGGGTCCACGCGTAGTTGAGCACCAGCGCGTTGAGCTGCGAGGTTTCGCCGGCGTCGACGCTGCGCCGTTCGCGCTCGAAGTTGAGCGAAAGCCGCGTCTCGATCTTGCCCTTCACCCGCGCGCGGACCGCGCCCATGCCGTAGCGCGCGGTCTTGAGGCCCTGGTTGTCGTTGGTCTCGGCGAGCACGCCGAAGCTGTCGCGATAGTCGCCGCCGCCCGGCGGCAGGTGGATGTCGGCGAAGGCGAGGTGGCCCAGCCGGTCGATGCGGAATCCGCTCGAGAGCTGCCAGCCGCGATCGAGGATGTTGGCATCGCGCCAGGTGACTTCGCCGCGCGGTCCGTAGTTGGTGCTGTAGCCGGCGCCGAACGAAAGCCGCTTGGCGCGCGCTTCGGCCACCCGCACGCGTACCGGCACAGCGACCGGATGCGCCGGATCGGCGTCGACGTCCACCGCGACCGAGGCGAAATACGGCGTGTTCTGGAGATTGCGCTGCAGCTCGAGCAGCCTGTCCTGCGAATAGCGCGCACCGGGTTCGATCTTGCTGTAGCGGTCGACAAGCGTGCGCGGGAAGCTCTCGAGGCCTTCGACCTCGATCTCGCCGAGGGTGAAAGCCGGGCCGCTGTCATAGACCACGCGCAGCACCACCGCGCCGCTCGCGGGGTCGACTTCGGCGCGGCTGTCCTCGATGCGCGCCGCGGCGTAGTCTTCGGCGAGCAGGCTCTGCAGCGTCGCCTGCTTGGCTTGCGCCCACTGAGCCTGCCGGAAGGGCTGGCCCTCGGCCAGCGGCCATGCCGCGCGCAAGGCTGCGAGGCGCGCTGCGCGCGCGCCGGTTCCCTGCGCAATGTCGCCGCGAAACTCGAGTTGCACCGCGCGCACCGTGGCGCGCGCGCCCGGATCGACCACCAGACGCAGGCGCCCGCCATCGCCGTAGGCGGCGTCGATCGCGGGGGAAAAATAGCCTTCGGTGGCAAGCAGGTCGGCAGCCTGCTTGCGCAGGTCGCGCACCAGTCGCACACGTTCCGCCTCGTCCGGTTCGCTCGCAGACGCGAGGTCGAGGTGCAGTTCGAGCAGCGGGCGTACCGCGGCCGGCGCATCGATGTCGAGTGGCGGCCGCACCACGCCTTGCGCCGCTGCAATCGAAACTCCGAGCAGCGGCGCGAATGCCAGGCACACGAGCGTCCGCAAGACCGCTTGGATATGCCGGGCGAGGCGCGCGGACGAGAGATGGAATCGGGGTGAGAGCACGGCGCGATTCTACCAAGCGACAGACCGGCGCCCTCCCGGCGTGGCGCAGCCGCCGCTGTACGGCTATCTACGCGGCATCGCCGCCCAGGCCGGGTGGCAGGGGCAGATCCTTTCTGGCAAGTGCGCTGAACAGCGTCTGCAGCAGTTGCGGGCCGGGGCTTTCGGTTTCGTGCGGATGCGCATCGACCCACGCCAGCGCATGGATCAGGGGCAGCCAGGGCATGGCCGGCATGTCGCTGCGCCCCTCGAGCGCCGACATGGCTCGCGATACGCGCGCGCCGAGTTCGATGCGCTCGATGTTGTCGAAGCTCGGATCGGAGCAGTGGCGCGCCTCGGAGGTGACGAGGTATTCCCGGCAGATCGCCGGCCGGGTGCGATGGATCGAACACGATTCGTCTTCGAGGAACGGGCACGGGATGCCGAGCCGGAAGTAGGCCATGCCGAAGGCATTCATTTCGGGAATCCCGCGCAGGCGCGAGAAATCCCGCAGGTCGTCGCCGAGGCCGGCTTCTTCGGTGCGCCGGCAGGCGTCGGCAAATCGCGCGACGACGGCACTGCGGCGCGGCTCCTCCATCTCGCCGACCAGGGCATGGATGGCGCGCGCCTCGACCACGGATATCGGGACCAACTGGCGGCAACAGGCGCCGCAACCCTTGGTGCAGCTCACCGGTGCAGACTGTGCATCCACGGAGGCCTGGACGGCGACGTCGGTCAATCCATGCACCAGCGGCAGGATGCGCCGTGGGCTGACCGGCGCCGCGGGCACATCGACCTGCAGGGCAACCTTGCGGCCGGCCACCGCGATCTCGAGACTGGCGGTGAGCATTTCGGGGCGGGATTCCTGTTCCAATTCGCGTCTCCCTGGGGAAGGCTGCATGATGCCATCGCGGCAGCCTTGCGCGAAACGGCCTGCAGGGCGCATGCACTGTCGATTTTCAGATAGGCATGCCGCAAAGGGCCACGGGACGCGCCTTCCAGGCCATGCCAACGCAGGACCGCCTGTCCATGCGCCTGGCGGACCGGCCGACGGCGGACGCACGCCGGGGCCTGTGTAACCTTGGTTACAGACGCCGCCGAGCGCGGGCCGTAGACTGGCTGCACTGTTACCCTGATGGAGGTCGAGATGAAAGCAAACGTGGGTGGTATCGACAAGATTCTTCGCATCGTTGCCGGCGTGGTCCTGATCGCGCTTGCCGCAACCGGAACCGTCGGCGTGTGGGGCTGGATCGGCGTGGTGCCGCTGCTCACCGGCCTGTCCGGCTTCTGCCCGCTGTATCCCCTGCTCGGCATGAGCACCTGCCCGACCAAGAAGGCCTGAACGCCCCGCGGCAGCCGCGCCCGACGCGCGGCTGCCTTTCACGCGTTTCGCCGCCGAAAAGGGCACGCAGCGGCCTGCGCTCGCGAGCGGCGCCGGCCAGCGCGAAATATTTCGATTGCAATTGCGCGCATTTGCGGCCATAGTGCGCGCCAGCGATATTCAAGTTGTGCTGTTGTTGTCCGGTCCGGTATCCGCAGTCCTGCGGCATTTCCTCCTTCATCACCCCGCAGTCTTGAACTCGCCCCACCCGGGGGCTACCCCCATTTAATTCTTCAATGGAGATTCAAGACATGGCAGCAGGCACAGTGAAGTGGTTCAACGATGCGAAGGGTTTCGGTTTCATCAGCCCCGAATCCGGCGGCGAGGATCTGTTCGCACACTTTTCGGCGATCCAGGGACAAGGCTTCAAGACCCTGAAGGAAGGCCAGCGCGTGACGTTCGACGTCACCACCGGCCCGAAGGGTCAGCAGGCATCCAACATCCGCGCGGCTGACTGATCTCGCGGCACAACGGCGCAACGCACCGCGTGGCCCCGGCATCGCCGGGTGCAGGCTATGGTGCAGCGCCGTCCCGATCCGAAAAAGCCCGGCTGCGGCCGGGCTTTTTTGTTGCCCGCAGAAATCAGGAGCCTCCAGCATGGCCAGAGAAGAACTCATCGAAATGAACGGCGTGGTGATGGAAGTCCTGCCGGATTCCCGCTACCGCGTCACGCTCGACAACGGACACCAACTCGTCGCCTACTCGGCCGGCAAGATGCGCAAGCACCACATCCGCATCATCGCGGGCGACAAGGTATCGCTCGAGATATCGCCCTATGACCTGAGCAAGGGCCGCATCTGCTTCCGCCACATCGAGGGCCGCACGCCGCCGCCGCCCATGGCCCGGCGCACGCGCTGACACTCCGCCGGCGGCGGATTCACGCGCCGTCTTCGCCCCGGCCGGCGCAATGGTTGGCAATGCGCATGAACTCGTCCAACGAGAGGCGCTCGCCGCGCAGCCCGGCATCGATGCCCAGCGCAGCCAGCTCCGCCTCGCCGACGAACTCGCGCAGCGTGTTGCGCAAGGTCTTGCGCCGCTGGCCGAAGGCCGCGGTGACGATGCGGCCCAGAAGCGCGGCATCGCGCGCCTGCAACGCACTTGTCGGACGCGGCACCAGTCGCACGATGGCCGACGTGACCTTCGGCGCAGGACGAAAGGCGCCGGGGGGTACGTCGAACAGCTTCTCCATCCTGTGGCGATACTGGAGCATGACGGACAGCCTGCCATAGGCCTCGGTCGCCGGCTCGGCGACCATGCGATCCACCACTTCCTTCTGCAGCATGAAGGTCATGTCGCGGATGCCTTCCGCATGTTCGCTGAGGTGGAACAGCAGCGGCGTCGAAATATTGTAGGGAAGGTTGCCGATGACGCGCAGGTCGCTACCCAGCGTGGCGAAATCGAACTTCAGCGCGTCGCCTTCGTGGATCGTCAGCCGGCCGTCGCCGAAATCGGATTTCAGCCGCGCGATCAGGTCACGATCGATCTCGACCACGTGCAGGCGGCCACAGGCATCCAGCACCGGCCGCGTGAGCGCGGCAAGCCCCGGCCCGATCTCGACGATCGCCTCGCCGGGCCGTGGCGCGATCGCGGCCACGATCTTGCGGATGATATTGCCATCGACCAGGAAGTTCTGGCCAAAACGGCGGCGCGCGCGATGTGGCTCAATCACGATGCGGCGTTCCGCGCGAGATCGATGGCCACCTCGACCGCCGCATGAAGGCTGCCCGGATCGGCCCTGCCGCAGCCGGCGAGGTCGAGCGCGGTGCCGTGGTCGACCGATGTGCGAACGATCGGCAGGCCGAGCGTGACGTTGATGCCATGCCCGAAGGTGGCGAACTTGAGCACCGGCAGGCCCTGATCGTGGTACATCGCCAGCACGGCATCGGCACCGGCCAGGTGCGCCGGCACGAACAGGGTGTCGGCCGGCAGCGGGCCGTGCAGGTCCATCCCCTCGCCACGCAAGCTGTCGAGCACAGGCACGATCACGTCGATCTCTTCGCGCCCCATGTGACCACCCTCGCCGGCATGCGGGTTGAGTCCGGCGACGAGGATGCGCGGGCGCGCGATGCCGAAGCGCACGCGCAGATCCTGCTCCAGGATGCGCAGCGTCTGCGTCAGCGAATCGCGCGTGAGCGCGCGCGCCACTTCGGCGAGCGGCAGGTGGGTCGTCGCGAGCGCGACACGCAGCGGCGCGCCACCGAGCGCTGGGGCCGGGCCGGCGAGCATCATCACCACGCGCGGCGTGGCGGTGCGTTCTGCCAGATACTCGGTATGCCCGGTAAAAGCGATCCCGGCCTGATTGACCACACCCTTATGCACCGGCGCGGTGACCATTGCCGCGAACTCGCCGGCCAAACAGCCATCGATCGCGCGGTCGAGCACGCGAAGCACATAACGCGCATTCCCCGGGTCGGCAACGCCGGCAATCGCCGGCTTGTTCAGGGGTACGTGCAGCACGTCGAGGGATCTGGGCGCGGCTTCGTCTGCTGCATCGAAGTCCCGAATCACGATTTCGATGCCGACAGCGGCGGCACGCCGGGCGATCAGATCGCGATCACCGATGACGACCAGCCTCGCTGGCCATTCGCGCCGCGCCAGCGCCGCGCAGAGTTCCGGGCCGATGCCGGCGGGTTCGCCACTGGTTACCGCGATGCAGGGCATGCGCGACGAGCCGCCGCAGGCGCCCCGTTCCCGAGCTTCACTTGTCTTCGATGCGGAACTCGACGTAGGCACGGTCGCGCTGCTGGCGTATCCAGTCTTCATAGGCCTCCTCGGCCTTGCGCTCGCGCAGGGCCTGGCGCGCAACCAGGCGCTTGCGCTCGTCGGACACCTCGTCGACGCGACGCTCGAGAACCTGGATCAAGTGCCAGCCGAACTGCGACTGGACCGGCTCACTGGTCTGGCCCGGCTTGAGCGCATCCATCGCGCGTTCGAACTCGGGCACCGTGTCGCCGGCATAGACCCAGCCGAGGTCGCCACCCTTCGACGCCGACAGGTCGACGGAGTTGGTACGCGCGATCTCGGCGAAATCGCCGCCATTGTCGATGCGCTCCTTGAGTGCGATCAGGCGGCGGCGCGCTTCGGCATCGCTGATCAGTTCGCTGGTGCGGATCAGGATGTGGCGCGCGTGCGTCTGCTGCAGCTTCTGCCCGAGTACCGACCCGCCGCGACGATCCATCAGCTTGACGATATGCAGGCCAGCGGGGCTGCGCAGGATGTCGGACACGTCGCCCGGCTGCATCTTGTCCACCACCTCGACGAACAGCGAGGGCATGCGGTCCGCGCCTCTCCAGCCGAGCGTGCCGCCGTTCAGCGCATCCGGCGCATCCGAATAGCTGGCCGCGAGCTTGGCGAAATCGGCACCTCCCTTGATCTGGGTAACGATGTCTTCCGCCTTGTCGCGCAGGCGCTGAAGCTGTTCCGGGCCAGCCTGGTCGGGCGCGCGCAAAAGGATGTGCGATATCAGGTACTGCTCGGCACCGACCTTGCCGCCCTCGGCGAGGAAATTGTCGATCTCGGCGTCGGAAACCTGAACGCGCGAATCCACCTCGCGTTCGCGCAGGCGGACGATGGTCATCTCGTTGCGGATCTCCTCGCGGAACTTGGACCACGAGATGCCATCCTGCTCGAGCGCGGTGCGGAAATCGCCCACCGCCATGCGGTTCGATTCCGCTATCTTGGAAATGGCGCGTTCCAGCGTCAGGTCGTCCACGCGCAGCGAGGTATCGCGCGCCATTTGGAGCTGGACGCGATCGACCACCATGCGTTCGAGCATCTGCTTTTCGAGGATGTCACTTGGCGGAAGCTGCACTTTCTGGGCACGCAATTGGCGTTCGGCCTGGGCGACGCGCGAACGAAGTTCGTACATCGTGATGACTTCGTCGTTGACGACGGCAACGATGCGGTCGATCTCGCGCGACGGTGCGGCATACCCTTGCGCTACCGGTAACGCGGCAAGCAGAACGATCGCCAGATTGAGTATGCGGAGCCACGACATGTTGTCTTCGATTACCTCGAACTGGAATAGGTCGATGCAGGATCGGTGCCGAACACGGGGTCACCCGTCGGCTGGTCGATCCGGCCATAGCCGCCAATGCTACGCCTGAGCAGGTTGGTCGGGTCCGTGCCTATGCTCGAGAACCCGTTGAACTCGAGCTGCAGGAAGAAGGCCGACGTGTAGCTGGTCGGACGGGTCGGGTCGAGTCCGACGCGGGCCACCCCGGACGCACCGGCGGCAAACCGCTGCACGACGGTACGCAGTATCCAGCAGCCGGCATCGTACTCGACGCCCGCGATCGCCTCGATCAGGCGCGACTGGCGCAAGGAGAAATTGTAGCGCCCGACGCCGTACCAGCGCCCCCACAGCGGCCACTGGGCGGAAACGTCTAGATCGCGCAGGCCGATCGAGCGGATCGAGCCATCGGCGGCGGTGTATTGGCTCGCCGTCGGGGCATCGTCGTGCAGGAAGCGGTAGCTGAAGTTCAATACCTTGCCGAACGCCGGCTGGTAGCGCATGCCGACGTTATAGCGCTCGGTACGCGAATCGCGCGGATTGTACTGGAGCGCGGCATCCAGCCAGGTCTTGGGCAGGATCTGGCCGGAGACGGCTGCGAGCAGGTCGGCGGAGCGCTCGGTGCGCAGCACCTGGTTGGGCAGCCCGACTTCCTGGTCGCGGAAATAGTAGCGCTGGCCAAGCGCGGCACGGAACATCTCGGCACCGGTTTCGGCGTCGGTGTAGCGCGTGGTCAGCGCCGCGGTGACCTGGTTGGCATCGGCGATGCGGTCCGGGCCGGAATACAGGTTCTCGGAGAAGATCTGCGCGAAATTGAAATCCAGCGCCGAGGTGTCGAACACCGGAATGCCGTCCTGGTTGCGCTTGGGCACGTTCAGGTAATACAGGCGCGGTTCGAGAGTCTGCAGTGCGGCCTTGCCGAACCAGTTCGAGTCGCGCTCGAACACGACCCCGCTATCCACACTGAATATCGGCAGCGTGCGGTTGATCGACTCGTCCGGATTCACACCGGGCGGCAATACCGAGTCGCGACGGTCGATGTTGTACCTAGACCAGTGAAGGCCGATCTTCGGCGTGACGTAGAACGCGGACGTCTGGTACGGCAGCGACAACTGGGGGTAGAACACCATGCGCTGCCCTTCGGCCAGCGCTTCGTCCGGATTGCGGAAGTTCACGTACTCGCCCTTGAAATCGAACTGCAGCCCGCGGATGTCGGGCTTGAGCGCAGTCAGGGTGAGTTGCGGCACGCGGCGATAGGGCTCGGCGATGCGCGTGCCGGTGACGTCCTGCAGCGTCTGGTAGCGCTGCACCATCGCCTGGGCATGCCACCAGTCGGCGTTGTAGTTAAGCACGCCCTGGCGCAGCAGGTAGGTTTGCGAAGTGATCGACAGGCGTGACGACAGATCCTTGAAATACTGGTCGTCGGAGACGCCGTTCAGGTCGACCGCCCCGGTCAGGCCGTGCCCGAAATTCTGCTGGTGCTGCACCGAATAGGCGGTACGGCTGTCGCCGGTCAGTCGGTCGTTGGGCAGCACCTCGCCGCGCACCGTGCCCTTGGCGTCCGCCATCAGGTAGCGAAACTCGCCATTGAGCTGGACCCCGCGCCGCGACAGCAGACGCGGCGAGATGGTGGCATCGTAGTTCGGCGCGATGTTCCAGTAGTACGGCACCGTGAGATCGAGACCGGTGCGGTTGTTGAGGCCGAACGTGGCCGGCAGGAAGCCCGACTTGCGGTTGTTGTTCAGCGGAAAACCGGCATACGGCAGGTAGAAGATCGGCACGTCCTGGAAATACAGCTTGGCACCGCGCGCCTCGCCCTCCTCGCGGTCGTAGTCGAGCTGCATTTCCGAAGCCTTGAAATACCAGTCCGGATCCGGCGCCTCGCAGGTACTGAAGGTCGCGTCCTTCAGCCGATACTGGTTCTCGCCCTCGAAGTCGATGCGTTCCGCATGCCCCGAGCCGTTGGTGACCACGCTCTTGCCCTTCTTGTAAGGGTCCTGCTTGCGCACGTCTTCACGCTTGATCGAGTATTGCGGCTGCTCGAACCAGCCCACGCTCTCGGAAAGCTTCATGCGCGCCTTGGGCCCGGCGACGGTGTCGCCGCCGCGCACGATCTTGACGTTGCCTTCGGCCTCCGCCTCGTCCTCGATCTGCCAGTAGGTCAGCTTGTCGGCGGTCAGCGTGACGCCTTCCTTGCGCACCTCGACTGCGCCTTCGGCAACGGTTTCGTTCTCGCCCTGGCCGGTGAGCTTGTCGGCCGTGAAAAATACGGGGGGCCGTCCGCCGGACCCGGTCAGCAGCGGGGGAAAGACGCCGCCGCTCTTGAGCTTGGGAGCAGGAAACGGATCGGGCTCCGCGGGCGACGCCGCGGCCGGCTCCTGCCCGGGTGCTGTCGACGATGCCGCGGGTTTCTGTGCCCGTCCGGCACCACGCGCATCGGGCGCTGCCGCGGACGACGATGCCGACCGGGGCTCGGACAGGGGGGCAGGCGATGTACCGCCAAGCAACCCGGGATCGACGGCGAACGGAGGCAGGTTCTGTGCTGCTTCCGTCAGGCCGGGATTCACACCGTAAAGACAACAGATCAGGAAGGGAATGACACGCTGGCGCACTTTACTGACTCGATCGGCGAAGTTTGGTCTTGTGTTTGGCACTGCGTCTGGCCCCGGGAACGTGCAAACACCGCGCGTGTCCCGCAAGATGGTTTCGACTGCAGCGTCTCGCTCCGCCGATCAATGACGGGCGCGAGAGAGCGCTTTGCTAGAATTCGCGGATTCTAGCATCAACACCCCGCCCGGAGGATTCTTGGATCGCACCCGACTGATGGAGAACTGGCTCGCGCAATGCCTGCCCGGAAAGCACGTGACACTGGCGCCGGCATCGGCCGACGCGAGCTTCCGCCGCTACTTCCGCGCGACCCTGGCAGACGGTTCGACGCGCATCGTCATGGATGCGCCGCCCGCGCACGAGGACTGCCGCCCCTACCTGCAGGTCGCCCGCCTGTTTCATGAGGCCGGCGCGCACGTACCCGAGATCCACGCCGAGAATCTCGCCGAGGGCTTCCTGCTGCTGTCCGATCTCGGCAGCACGACCTACCTGGCGCACATCGAAACGGATCCGTCGGATACGCGCGCCGCGCCGCTCTACCTCGACGCGGTCGATGCACTGATCCGCATCCAGCAGGCGAGCCGCCCCGGCGTGCTGCCGGAGTACGATCGCGAGCGACTGCTGCGCGAACTCGAACTCTTTCCGGTCTGGTACGCGGACAAGCACCTCGGCCATGCGCTGACGGCAGCCGAAGCCGCCGACCTGTATGCGGTGTTCGACCGCATCCTCGACGCCAACCTCGCCGAGCCGAAGGTGTTCGTACACCGCGACTATCACTCGCGCAACCTGATGGTCAGCACACCCAATCCCGGAGTGCTCGATTTCCAGGACGCGGTATACGGGCCGATCACCTACGACCTGGTGTCGCTGTTCAAGGACGCCTACATCCGCTGGGACGAGCATGTCACGCTCGACTGGCTGGTGCGTTACTGGGAGCGGGCGCGCAAGGCGGGGCTGCCGGTGCGAGAGGATTTCGGCGAGTTCTATCGCGACTATGAATGGATGGGCATCCAGCGCCACATCAAGGTGCTCGGCATATTCGCGCGCCTGTACCACCGCGACGGCAAGGACGGCTACCTCAAGGACATGCCGCTGGTGGCCGACTACCTGCGCCGCGCCTGCGAGCGCTACCGCGAATTCGGCCCGCTGGTGAAGTTGCTCGACACGCTCGAAGCGCGCCAGAACCAGGTGGGATACACCTTTTGAAGGCGATGATCCTGGCGGCCGGGCGCGGCGAACGCATGCGCCCGCTGACCGACGCCTGCCCGAAGCCGCTCCTAGAAGCCGGCGGCAAACCGCTGATCGCCTGGCATATCGAGCGGCTGGCGGGCGCCGGCATGCGCGACCTCGTCATCAACCACGCCCACCTCGGCGAAATGCTCGAGGCACGACTCGGCGACGGCTCGGCCTTCGGCGCCCGCATTGCCTGGTCTCCCGAACCGCCCGGCGCGCTGGAAACCGCCGGCGGCATCGCCAACGCACTGCCGCTGCTCGGCAGCGGATGCTTCCTTGTCGTCAATGGCGACATCTGGTGCGACTACGACGCGCAACACCTGGCAACGACCGCCGCGCGGCTTGCGCCAGAAACACTCGCGCACCTCGTGCTGGTCGCCAATCCCGAGCACAACCCGGCGGGGGATTTCTGTCTCGATGGCGATCGCATCGTGGCGCAAGGCGGCACGCGACTCACTTTCTCCGGCGTCGGCATCTACCGCCCTGCGCTGTTCGCCGGCATCGAACGCGGGTCGCGCGCCAAGCTCGCGCCCCTGCTGCGCGAAGCGATCGCCGCCGGCCGCGTGAGCGGCGAAATGCACCGCGGACGCTGGATCGACGTCGGCACACCGGCACGCCTTGCCGACCTCGACCTCGCACTGCGCGAGCGCACCCACGCCGGGCATTGAGCCGCCAACCGGATGGGACTCGATACGGTCGAACTGCTGCTGGAAGCCGAAGACATGTTCGGCCTCTCCATCGCGAACGAGGATGCCGCCGCAATCGAGACAGTGGGCCAGTTTTCGCGCTACATTCACCAGCGGCTCGTCGCACGCGACGGCACGGCGGCGGCGAGCGAAGACGCGGTGTTCGAGCGCCTGTGCGACATTCTCGAACGGCTGTTCCACATCGCGCGCAACGCGGTTTCCCGCGAGTCGCGCTTCGTCAAGGATCTCGGTCTGGACTGACAGATGAACATCGAGGCATTCAGGGCAAGACGAAACCGCCTGCTGGCGCAGATGGAGCGCGGCGTCGCGGTGATACCGACCGCGCCGGAGCGTGCGCGCAACCGCGACACGCACTACCCCTACCGCTTCGACAGCTACTTCTACTACCTCTCGGCATTTCGCGAGCCCGAGGCGGTACTCGTGCTGGTGGCCGGTGACGAGCAGAAGTCGATCCTGTTCTGCCGCGACAAGGACATCGAGCGCGAGATCTGGGACGGCTACCGCCACGGCCCCGACGGGGCACGCGAGACCTTCGCCTTCGACGAAGCGCACAGCATAGTCAAGTTCGACGAAATGCTGCCCGACCTGCTCGCCAACCAGCCGACGCTGTTCCATTCGATGGGCCACGACGAGGCCTTCGACGCGCGCATCGTCGCCGCGCTCAACCGCGTGCGCGCGAATTCCCGCGCGGGCCAGCATGCGCCGGCGCAGATACGCGACGTGCGCGCGATGGTCGACGAAATGCGCCTGATCAAGGACGAACACGAGCTCGCCACCATGCGCCGCGCCGCCACGATCTCCGCCGGGGCGCACCGGCGCGCAATGCAGGCGACGCGTCCGGGGCGCCACGAGTACGAGGTGGAGGCCGAATTGCTGCACGCGTTCCGCCGCGGCGGCAGCGAGTTTCCGGCCTACTCGTCGATCGTCGCGGGCGGCGCCAATGCATGCGTCCTGCATTACGTAGAAAACGACGCCATGCTCAACGACGGCGACTTGCTGCTGATCGATGCCGGGTGCGAGCTCAACGGCTACGCCTCCGACATCACGCGCACCTTTCCCGTCAACGGCCGCTACAGCGGCCCGCAGCGCGATGTCTACCAGCTCGTGCTGGCGGCTCAGGCGGCCGCGATCGCCGAAATCCGCCCCGGCCGGCACTGGAACGAACCGCACGACGCGGCGGTCAGGGTGCTCGCGCAGGGCTTGCTCGATCTCGGGTTGCTGGAAGGCAGCCTCGACGGCGTGCTCGAAGCGGCGTCCTACCGGCGCTTCTACATGCATCGCACCGGCCACTGGCTGGGGCTGGACGTACACGATGCCGGCGAATACAAGCTCGGCGATGCATGGCGGCCACTGGTGCCGGGCATGATGCTGACCGTCGAACCGGGCTGCTACATCCGCCCCGCCGACGACGTGCCGCAGGCATTCTGGAACATCGGCATCCGCATCGAGGACGATGCGCTCGTCACCGCAGACGGCTGCGAACTGATCACGGCCGATGCGCCCAAGACAATCGACGAAATCGAAGCGGTGATGCGCAATGCAGGCCAGTGACATCCTGATCGTCGGCGCCGGGCCGACCGGCATGGCGCTCGGCGTCGCGCTCGCCATGAGAGGGCGCGCGCCGGCCATCGTCGACGCGCGTCCCGCAGGCGCTGCCGCGGAAGACAAGCGCATCCTCGCGTTGTCGCACGGTTCGCGGCAGATCCTGCAGCGGCTCGGTGCATGGGAACGCATCGAGGCGACACCGATCCGCACCATCCACATTTCGCAACAGGGCGGCTTCGGCCGGACGCTGCTGCACGCCGACGATTACGGCGTCGATGCACTCGGCCATGTCGCGTCCGCTGCCTCGGTGGCAGCGGCGCTCGCCGGACGCCTGGAAGAACTTGGCATCGCGATACGCCACCAGTGCCGGGTCACGAACCTCGCCGCCGGCGCGGCCGACGTGCTAGTCAGCCAGGACGAGGCAGCGCACGGGACGATGAGCGCGAAACTGGTCGCGCTCGCCGAAGGCGCCGTTGCGCAGGAGCCGGAAACGCAGGTGGTCACGCGCGACTACGGTCAGCACGCCGTCATCTGCACCGCCACCCCCGCCAGGCCGCATGGCGGCACAGCGTTCGAGCGCTTCACGCCGCACGGCCCGCTCGCGCTGCTGCCGTTCAGGCGCGACCATGCCGTGGTATTCACCGTGGCGGCGGACGAATCGGACGCGTTGCTCGCGCTCGACGACGCATCCTTCCTCGCGCGACTGCAGCAGGCCATCGGCACGCGCGTGACACTGACATCTGTCGGCCCGCGCGCGAAATATCCGCTGCTGCTGCGTTATCGGCGCGACCCGGTCGGGCAGCGCACGGTATGGATCGGCAATGCTGCGCAGACCCTGCACCCCGTCGCCGGCCAGGGCTTCAACCTCGCCCTGCGCGACGTCTGGGATCTTTCCGAAGCGCTGGGTGCCATCGAGCCCGAGGCGGATCCGGGCGCCGCACAGGTTCTCGCGAATTACGCGCGCGCCCGCCGCCTTGACCGCCACGGCGTCATCGGCTTCACCGACACGCTGATCCGTGTCTTCAGCAATGACGTCGGCCCGATGCGCATCGCGCGGGGCGGCGGGCTCGCCGCGCTCGACCTGGTTCCGCCGCTCAAGCACTTCGTGGCCAAACGCATGATGTTCGGCGCCCGCGCCTGGCCGTAACCGGCTCGCGTCCGGCGCGTCGCCCTGCAGCGACAGCGCTGTAACAAATTTCAGCAGTGCTCGGACGGCGGGCTTAAGGTAGAATTGCGCCCTTCCGCGAATCCGCGCGCGGAACCTCCCAGACACCCTCGACCCGCGCCCGAACACCATGGATTTCGCCGGCTTCCGGCTACGCAACAACCTGTTCGTCGCACCGATGGCGGGGGTCACCGATCGGCCGTTTCGCCAACTCTGCAAGCGCATGGGCGCGGGACTCGCCGTCTCCGAGATGGTGACGTCGAACTCCCTGCTCTACGGCTCGGAAAAGACGAAGCGCCGCGCCAACCACGAAGGCGAAGTCGCGCCGGTGTCGGTGCAGATCGCCGGCGCCGACCCGAAGATGATGGCGGACGCCGCACGCTACAACGTCGATAACGGCGCACAGATCATCGACATCAACATGGGCTGCCCGGCGAAGAAGGTCTGCAACGTGATGGCCGGCTCGGCACTGCTGCAGGACGAACCGCTGGTCGGCCGCATCCTCGACGCCGTGGTGCAGGCCGTCCCGAATACTGCGGTCACGCTGAAAATCCGCACCGGCTGGAACCGCGACAACCGCAATGCGCCCAAGGTCGCGCGCATCGCCGAAGCCGCGGGCATCCGCGCGCTCGCGATACACGGCCGCACGCGTGCCGACCAATACACCGGGCAGGCCGAGTACGACACCATCGCGCAGGTCAAATCGGTGGTCGGCATCCCGGTCATCGCCAACGGCGATATCTCGACGCCGCAGAAGGCGAAGGCCGTGCTCGACCACACCGGCTGCGACGGCGTGATGATCGGCCGCGCCGCGCAGGGCCGTCCCTGGATCTTCCGCGAGATCGAACACTACCTCGCCACCGGCAGCGAAATGGCGCCGCCGATGGTTTCCGAAATTCTCGACGTGCTGAAGGCCCACCTCGCCGACCTCCACGCCTTCTACGGCAGCGAAACCGGCGTGCGCGTCGCGCGCAAGCACATCTCCTGGTACACGAAGGGTCTCGCGGGATCGGCGCAGTTCCGCCACGCGATGAACCGCCTGCAGACGGCCGAAGAACAGTTCGACGCGATCGAGCGCTTCTTCGGCCCGCTCGCCGAGAACGGCGAGCGGCTCGCCTACGAAGAGGTCAACGAAGAACAACAGGAGCTCGCAGCATGAGCCGCAGCAACGACATCGGCGATTCCGTCCGCCGCGCCATCGACCGCTACTTCCGTGACCTCGACGGCGAAAAACCGGGCGCGATCTACGACATGGTCGTCTCCAGCGTCGAGCGTTCGATGCTGGAAACCGTGATGCGCCATGCCAACGGCAACCAGACCATCGCGGCGGACATGCTCGGCATCAACCGCAACACGCTGCGACGCAAGCTCGGCGACTACGACCTGCTCTGAGCCGATTGCCGCGCGAGCGCCTCCCCACGTCCGAACCCACTTTTCCGCTCGACCCGATACGAATCATGAAAGTCACCCAAGCACTGATCAGCGTTTCCGACAAACGCGGCGTCGTCGACTTCGCGCGCGGCCTGTCCGCGCTCGGCATCAAGCTGTTGTCCACCGGCGGTTCGGCCAAGATGCTGCGCGAAGCCGGCCTCGCGGTCACCGAGGTTTCCGACTACACCGGCTTCCCGGAAATGCTCGACGGCCGCGTCAAGACCCTGCACCCGAAGGTGCACGGCGGACTGCTCGCGCGCCGCGACCTGCCGGAACACCTGGCCGCGATCGATGCCGCCGGCATCCAGCGCATCGACCTGCTGGTGGTCAACCTCTACCCGTTCCGCGAAACCATCGCCAAGCCGGGCTGCACGCTCGACGAGGCGATCGAGAACATCGACATCGGCGGTCCCGCGATGGTGCGCGCCGCGGCCAAGAACCACGGCAACGAGGCCGGCGGCGTCGGCGTGCTGACCGACCCGGCAGATTACGAGGCCGTGCTCGCCGAACTGAAGACGGGTGGCGGCCTGTCGTACCGCACGCGCTTCGACCTCGCGCGCAAGGCCTACACGCATACCGCGCGCTATGACGGCGCGATCGCCAACTTCCTCACCAGCCTCGACGACGAAAACCGGCGCGGCGAGTTCCCGACCCGGCTGCAACTGGCTTTCGACAAGGTCGAGGACCTGCGCTACGGCGAAAACCCGCACCAGCACGCCGCGTTCTACCGCGAGACCGAACCGGCATCGGGCACCATCGCCGGCTATGTGCAGTTGCAGGGCAAGGAGCTGTCCTACAACAACATCGCTGACTCCGATGCGGCCTGGGAATGCGTCAAGGCCTTCGCGTCGGGCGATGCGCCAGCCGCCTGCGTCATCGTCAAGCACGCCAATCCCTGCGGCGTGGCGCTCGGCGGGAATGCCGAAGAGGCCTATCGCAAGGCGTTCGCGACCGACCCGACCTCGGCCTTCGGCGGCATCATCGCCTTCAACTGCCCGGTTGACGCCGCGACCGCCGAGGCGGTGAGCAGCCAGTTCCTCGAAGTCCTCATTGCCCCGTCGATCACCGCCGAGGCACGCAAGGTGCTCGCCGGCAAGCAGAACGTGCGCGTGCTTGAGGTGCCGCCCGGCGCGGTCGGCGGCGCCTGGGATTACAAGCGCGTTGGCGGCGGTCTGCTGGTGCAGAGCGCCGACGAGGCTCGCATCGCGCGCGAGCAGCTCAAGGTGGTGACCAAGCGTGCGCCGAGCGAACGCGAAATGGCCGACCTGCTCTTCGCCTGGCGCGTTGCGAAGTACGTCAAGTCGAACGCCATCGTCTACTGCAAGAATGGGCAAACGGTGGGCGTCGGCGCCGGCCAGATGAGCCGCGTCGATTCCGCGCGCATCGCCGCGATCAAGGCCGAGAACGCGGGCCTCACGGTGGCCGGCTCGGTGGTTGCGTCCGACGCATTCTTCCCTTTCCGCGACGGCCTCGACGTGCTCGCGAAAGCCGGCGCAACGGCGGTTATCCAGCCCGGCGGCAGCATGCGCGACGCCGAGGTGATCGCCGCTGCAGACGAGCAGAACATCGCGATGGTATTCACCGGCTTCCGCCACTTCCGGCACTGACAGAGCGGGCGCGCCCCGCCACGTGCGGTCGCACCCACGGAGCAAGAATGAAGATACTGGTAATCGGATCGGGTGGACGCGAGCACGCGCTGGCGTGGCGGCTGGCGCAGAGTCCGCGCACGCAGAAGGTCTACGTCGCGCCGGGCAATGCCGGCACCGCGCGCGAGTTCGCGCTGCAGAATGTACCCATCACAGATATCCCGACGCTGATTGCCTTCGTCGAGCGCGAACAGATTCACCTGACCGTGGTCGGGCCCGAAGCGCCGCTCGCCGCCGGCGTGGTTGACGCCTTCCGCGCGAAAGGGCTGCGCATCTTCGGCCCGGTCAAAGACGCCGCGCAGCTCGAATCATCGAAGGATTTCGCCAAGCAGTTTCTCTACCAGCACAAGATCCCGACCGCGAAATACCAGACCTTCTCCGACGCTGCGCAGGCCCACGCCTACGTCGATCGCGAAGGCGCACCGATCGTGATCAAGGCCGACGGCCTCGCGGCCGGCAAGGGCGTCGTGGTGGCGACGGACGCTGCCGAAGCCCACGCGGCGATCGACGCCATGCTGTCGGACAACAAGCTCGGCGATGCCGGTGCGCGCGTGGTCATCGAGGAGTTCCTCGAAGGCGAGGAAGCCAGCTTCATCGTCATGTGCGACGGCCGCAGCGCGCTGGCCCTCGCCACCAGCCAGGACCACAAGCGCCTGAAGGACGGCGACGCCGGCCCCAATACCGGCGGCATGGGCGCCTACTCGCCGGCACCGGTGGTGACGCCCGAGATGCACGCGCGCGTGATGCGCGAGGTGATCATGCCGACCATGGCCGGCATGTCGGCGGCCGGCACGCCCTACACCGGCTTCCTCTACGCCGGCCTGATGATCGACAAGGCGGGTAACCCCAAGGTGCTCGAATTCAATTGCCGCATGGGCGATCCGGAAACGCAGCCGATCATGATGCGCCTCAAGAGCGATCTGGTCGATCTCGTCGAAGCCGCGGTGGACGGCAAGCTCGACACCGTCGAGGCCGAATGGGACCGCCGCTGCGCGCTAGGCGTCGTGCTCGCCGCGCACAACTATCCCGACGAACCGCGCAAGGGCGACGTAATCGGCGGGCTCGACAAGGGTGGCGACGACTACCACGTGTTCCACGCCGGCACGAGCGAGAAGGACGGTCAGGTTGTCACCAGCGGCGGCCGAGTGCTGTGCGTCACCGCACTCGGCGATACCGTCAAGATCGCACAGAAGCGCGCCTACGAGATCGTCGACCGCATCCACTTCGACGGCATGCAGTTCCGCCGCGACATCGGCCATCGCGCGATCGCGCCGCGCAAGCCATGAGCGACGTGGTCGACGCCGTAGCCGTCAAGGCCTATCTACTCGACCTGCAGGCGCGCATCGTCGCCGGTCTGGAGCAGTTCGACGGCAAGCCGTTTCGCAGCGACAGCTGGGAGCGCCCGGCCGGCGGCGGCGGCATCTCGCGCCTGATCGAGGAAGGCGACTTCTTCGAGCGCGGCGGCTGCAATTTCTCGCATGTCATGGGCGAGGGTCTGCCGCCATCAGCAACCGCCGGCCGCCCCGAGCTTGCCGGCGCAAGCTTCGAGGCGATGGGCGTCTCGCTCGTCGTCCATCCGCGCAATCCGTATTGCCCGACGGCGCACATGAACGTGCGTTTCTTCGTCGCAACCAAGCCCGGGCTCGACCCGGTCTGGTGGTTCGGCGGCGGCATGGACCTCACGCCCTACTACGGCTACGAACAGGACGCGCGCCATTTTCACGCCGTCTGCCGCGCCGCGCTCGAACCCTTCGGGCCCGACGTGCATGCGAAGTACAAGGCGTGGTGCGATCGCTACTTCTTCCTCAAGCACCGCAACGAACCGCGCGGCGTCGGCGGCATCTTCTTCGACGATCTCAACGAAGGCGGTTTCAAGCGCTGCTTCGCGCTGATGCAAAGCGTGGGCGACGACTTCCTCGACGCCTACATCCCGATCGTCGCGCGCCGTCGCGACACGCCCTACGGCGAACGCGAGCGCGACTTCCAGGCCTACCGGCGCGGACGCTACGTCGAGTTCAACCTGGTGTGGGACCGCGGCACCCTGTTCGGCCTGCAGTCGGGCGGCCGCACCGAGTCGATCCTGATGTCGATGCCGCCGATCGTCAAATGGCGCTACGACTGGCACCCCGAGCCGGGCTCGCCGGAAGCCGAGCTTTATTCCACCTTTCTGATCGAGCGCGACTGGGTATGAGCCGTTTGAATCAGCCGAGCCCCCTGCCGAGCACCACCATAGCCGCCCCCCTCCCCCCCCCCCCCCGAACAGCGCCGATAGTCCGCGAAGCCAGACAGTTTCCTGGCGGAGCATTGCATTCGTTGCAATCGCGTTCGCGATAGGTTTCGCGATCTGGCCGATCAGGCACGCCTGGTTCAGCGCAGACGACTTTACGCTCCTCGTATTTGCCAAACACGCGGGAAACCCCCTTTGGTACTTCGTCGGAGACCCATTCTCGAATTACGGCTACAGGCCGCTCGGCATGGTGTATTGGTGGATCTCGGTTGCAGCATTCGACACGCATGCAGCGTGGCACTTTGCCCTGAATGCTGTCGCGCATCTCCTTGTTTCGGCATGCCTTGGAAGACTGGTCTTTCAGCTCAGCGGTAGCGCCCTGATATCCGGCTTCGCGGCAACCGCCTTTGCACTGCATCCCGGCATGTTGATCGTCGGACTCTGGTCATCCATGCGATTCGACGTACTGGCTACGCTGTTCAGCGTGCTTGCCCTGGGATCGCTGGCTCGAGAACCAGAAACCCGAAATGAATGGCTTCGAGTCGTCGTGTTTGCCTCTCTCGCGGCATTCAGCAAGGAAATCTCGTTTGTCTTGCTTCCTGCCATCGCTGCGCATGTTCTTCTGGACGAGAAGCTGGCCTGGAAAGCACGCGCCGGTCGTCTCGCGACGCTAGTCCTTCCATTTGGATTGGCCGTTGCCGCTCGCTTCTGGTTCCTGTCGAGCGTCGATACCCAGCTCAATCTTGCCAACCCGTTCGCAGGCATCCTGCGCGGTGCACTCGGTTGGTTTGAGAATCTGCCTGATGCGCTATTGGGCGGGCCGTCGGCGACCTGGATTGCAGCCCTCGTCGGCGCAGCGCTTCTAGGCATCGTCGTTGCGCTATTGACGTTTGCCAGAATGCACATCGTTGATCGACGCTGGGCAATAGCCGCGGTGTTGGTGTTCGTCGGCCCGATGGTGCTGCAAGCACCCGTCTTTCAACTCGTCCTGGTCATCGATGAACCGCTGTCTACGCCTTCCAACTTCCGGTTCTACTATCTCGCCGGGATCGGCCTTGTATTGATTCTTTCGCTACTCTTCAGCGCCATCAATCTGTCGGCAACGCTGCGGCGAGCCGCGAAAGCGTCGACTCTGGTCGTGTTGGGTTTGTTGACGATTTGCGCCCACAGCGCCACGAACGCCTGGACAACCGGCACATTGGGTGAAGCCCAACGCGTCGTTGAAGCCGCAAACTCCATCGCGCTCACGACAAACCTGGAGGCTCCCTGCACGGTCTTCATGCTCGACGTTCCAGAGTACGTTCTCGAATTTCCCCATTACTCGGACGCTGCGATCAAGTCGCACCTTCCGCCAACACACCCCGCGTTGGGGTGCATATT
>WBZT01000796.1_pt1 | contig 24704 bp, 39 predicted proteins | sample 5204241 | NCBI WGS metagenome assembly WBZT01 (sample SAMN12344358, study PRJNA552823) | activated sludge metagenome | biome: Activated sludge suspended growth; feature: Nitrification reactor; material: Wastewater; isolation source: activated sludge from nitrification reactor of wastewater... | reverse complement strand
ATGTCCAAAGCCAAATTCGAACGCAAGAAGCCGCATGTCAACGTAGGCACGATTGGGCACGTTGACCATGGCAAGACCACGCTCACGGCCGCCATCACCAAGGTCATGGCCGCCAAATACGGCGGCGAGGTCAAGGCCTTCGACCAGATTGACAACGCCCCCGAAGAGCGCGCCCGTGGCATCACCATCGCCACCGCCCACGTTGAATACGAGAGCGCCGCCCGCCACTACGCCCACGTCGACTGTCCCGGCCACGCCGACTACGTCAAGAACATGATCACCGGCGCCGCCCAGATGGATGGCGCCATCCTCGTCGTCTCCGCCGCCGACGGTCCCATGCCCCAGACCCGCGAGCACATCCTGCTCTCCCGGCAGGTCGGTGTCCCCTACATCCTCGTCTACCTCAACAAAGCCGACATGGTCGACGATGCCGAGCTCCTCGAACTGGTGGAAATGGAAGTCCGCGAGCTCCTCGACAGCTACGACTTCCCCGGCGACGACACCCCCATCATCACCGGCTCCGCCCTCAAGGCCCTGGAAGGCGACACCGGCCCCCTCGGCGCCGAGTCCATCTACAAGCTCGTCGAAGCCATGGACAGCTACATCCCCGAGCCCACCCGCGACATCGACCACCCCTTCCTGATGCCCATCGAAGACGTCTTCTCGATCTCCGGGCGCGGCACCGTCGTCACCGGTCGTATTGAGCGCGGCATCGTCAAGGTCGGCGACGAAGTCGCCATCGTTGGCATCAAGCCCACCGTCAAGACCATCTGCACCGGCGTCGAGATGTTCCGCAAGCTCCTCGACCAGGGCCAGGCCGGCGACAACGTCGGCGTCCTGCTGCGCGGCACCAAGCGCGACGACGTCGAACGCGGCCAAGTCTTGGCCAAGCCCAACACCATCACCCCCCACACCCACTTTGAAGCCGAAGTGTACGTTCTGGGCAAGGAAGAAGGCGGCCGACATACCCCCTTCTTCAATGGCTACCGCCCCCAGTTCTACTTCCGCACCACCGACGTCACCGGGGCCTGCGAATTGCCTGAAGGCGTGGAAATGGTCATGCCCGGCGACAACGTCAAGATGACCATCAAGCTCATCGCCCCCATCGCCATGACCGAAGGCCTGCGCTTCGCGGTTCGGGAAGGCGGTCGGACGGTCGGCGCCGGTGTCGTGTCCAAGATCATTGAGTAAGAGCCATGGCAAACCAAAGAATACGCATTCGTCTCAAAGCCTTCGATCATCGCCTGATAGATCGTTCGGCTCATGAGATCGTGGATACCGCCAAACGGACAGGTGCCCAGGTTCTTGGTCCCATACCTCTGCCGTCGAAAAAAGAGCGCTTTACAATCCTTATTTCTCCCCATGTCAATAAGGATGCTCGCGACCAGTATGAGTTAAGGACACACAAGCGCCTCATGGACATCGTTAATCCCACGGATAAAACGGTGGATGCCCTGATGAAACTCGATCTGGCGGCCGGCGTTGACGTCCAGATTAAGCTGAGCTGAGTATAGGACCATGACCATTGGAATTATTGGCCGCAAGGCTGGCATGACCCGGATCTTCACTGACGAAGGGGTATCCGTCCCCGTGACAGTCATTGAGGTTCAGCCAAACCGGGTGACTCAAATCAAAACCGCCGCAACGGATGGCTATCGTGCTGTGCAAGTTGCCATTGGTGAACGCCGGGCTTCACGCGTCACCAAACCAATGGCGGGTCATTATGCCCGTGCCGGCGTAACGGCCGGAGATACCCTCCGTGAATTCCGGCTGGCCGATGGCGAGGGTCTGGAACTTGCGGAAGGCGGTGAGATTCTCGTAAGCATTTTTGCGGAAGGGCAAAAAGTCGATGTCCGTGGCGTGACCAAGGGTCGGGGCTTTGCAGGCGGTGTAAAGCGTCACAACTTCCGGATGCAGGATGCCACCCATGGCAACTCAGTCTCTCACCGAGCCCCGGGTTCCATAGGTCAATGCCAGACACCTGGGCGAGTCGTGAAGGGTAGACGCATGGCTGGCCATATGGGTGACGTGAATCGTGTTCAACAGAATCTGGAGGTGATTCGGGTTGATGTTGAACGCAACCTGCTGCTGGTCCGGGGTTCCGTTCCAGGTGCCGAGGGCGGACGCTTGGTCGTTCTGCCTTCTGTGAAGAAGAGCAAGGGCTGATAAGTCAATGGAAATCCAAGCACGAAGCGGTGAAGATCGAAGCATCACGGTGGCAGACCAGGTGTTCAGTGTCGACTATAAGCCCGCCCTGATCCATCAGGTCGTAACTGCCTATCTGGCATCGGCTCGTTCGGGGACCGTGGCTCAGAAAAGCCGCGCCGATGTTTCGGGTGGCGGTGCCAAGCCCTTCCGTCAGAAGGGCACGGGCCGGGCACGTGCGGGTACCTCTCGCGGGCCTATTTGGCGTGGCGGTGGCAGGGCCTTCGCGGCTCGTCCCAGAAACTATGCCCAAAAGGTCAATCGCAAGATGTATCGTGGGGCTATGCGATCGATCCTTTCGGAGTTGGTCCGTCAGGGCCGCTTGACGTTGGTACCCGAATTTTCCGTCGACAAGCCTAAGACCCGATTGTTAGCCGATAAGCTTGTCGCCATGAACCTGACGGAAGTTCTGATTCTTATCGAGGATCATGACGATAATCTCTTCTTGGCTGCGCGCAATCTTCCTCGCGTCGATGTCTTGATGGCCGAGGAAGTAGACCCGGTCAGCCTGATCGCCTTCGAAAACCTAGTGGCAACCGAGGGTGCGATCCGTAAGCTCGAGGAGCGGTTAGCATGAACCAGGAAAGACTCTTAAAGGTAATTTTAGGCCCGGTCGTCTCCGAAAAGGCCACCTTGGCGGCAGATACTAATGGGCAGTATGTCTTCCGTGTTGTTCCCGATGCGAACAAGTTGGAAATCGGCAAAGCTGTTGAGGCCCTGTTTGACGTCGTTGTTGACCGTGTGCAGATACTCAATGTCAAGGGCAAGCATAAGCGCCTGGGGCAGCGTAGTGGAAAGCGCAAGGACTGGCGTAAGGCCTATGTTCGCTTACAAGCGGGACAAAATATCGATTTCGGCGGCAACGCCTAGGCGCATTTGGACTAGTCAAGATGGCAATCGTAAAGACTAACCCGACATCACCTGGAAGACGCTTTGTCGTCAAGGTGGTGTCCTCGGAGCTCCATAAGGGTGCTCCCCATGAGCCGCTGCTCGACAAGAAAACTAGGTCGGGCGGCCGTAATAATGCGGGGCGGATTTCGGTTCGTCATCACGGCGGTGGACACAAGCAGCGCTATCGCATCATTGACTTTAAGCGCGGCAAGGTTGGCATCCCCGCCATTGTCGAGCGTTTGGAGTATGATCCGAACCGCACCGCCCACATTGCCTTGCTCAAGTATGCCGATGGTGACCGAGCCTATATCATTGCCCCGAAAGGGCTCAAGGCTGGGGCCGAAATTTTGGCGAGTGAGGATGCTCCCATTTCCGCGGGAAACTGTTTACCTCTGCGTAACGTCCCCTTAGGTACCCAGGTACATTGTATTGAAATGCGTCCGGGTAAGGGTGCACAAATGGCCCGTGCGGCTGGGGCCTCGGCGCAGCTTATTGCCCGTGACGGTGGCTATGCCACGTTGCGTTTGCGGTCTGGAGAGATGCGCAAGGTCAGCGTGGAATGTCGTGCTGTCGTCGGTGAAGTGGGCAATAATGAACACAGCTTGCGTAAACTTGGTAAGGCTGGCGCCAGCCGGTGGCGGGGGGTTCGGCCAACGGTCCGTGGTGTAGTCATGAACCCGGTCGATCACCCGCATGGGGGAGGCGAGGGTCGTACCTCCGGAGGCCGTCATCCGGTCACGCCTTGGGGCGTTCCGACCAAGGGCCACAAGACCCGTTCCAACAAGCGCACCGACAAGATGATCGTGCGCCGTCGCGGACGCAAATAACTAGGCGAGGTTGAGCAAGTGCCACGTTCGATTCGTAAGGGACCCTTTGTGGACTCCCACCTGGCAAAAAAAGTGGAGGATGCGGTTGCCCAGAATAGCAAGCGCCCCATCAAGACCTGGTCGCGCCGTTCCATGGTGTTACCGGAGATGGTTGGATTGACCATCGCGGTTCATAACGGGCGTCAGCACGTACCGGTTCTAATTAACGAGAACATGATCGGGCATAAGCTCGGTGAGTTCTCCATGACCCGGACCTATCGTGGTCACGCGGCCGATAAAAAGGCCAAAAAGAAGCGGTAGGTAGAGGACGTACTAATGCAGGCTGAAGCAAAACTTAAAACAGCGCGCCTTTCCGCGCAAAAGGCGCGCCTGGTGGCGGACCAGATTCGTGGACTCCATGTTGAGAAGGCCTTAAACCTTCTTACCTTTAGCACCAAGAAGGGCGCTGGACTCATCAAAAAGATCCTGGAGTCCGCTATCGCCAATGCCGAGAATAACGCAGGTGCCGACGTGGATGAACTCAAGGTATCTGCAATTCAGGTCAATGAGGGTCAGAGTATGAAACGGATTCGCCCGAGGGCCAAAGGTCGCGCCAATCGAATCACAAAACGGACCAGTCACATCATTGTGACGGTTGCCGAAGCCTGAAGCGTAAAAGGAAGCCAGCATGGGTCATAAAATTCATCCAACCGGCATTCGCTTGGGGATCGTCAAAGATTGGACCTCAAAGTGGTATGCGGATACCAAGCATTTTCCCGATCTGCTCAACACCGATATGCAGGTAAGGGCCTATTTGCGCAAGAAATTGGCGCAGGCCTCGGTGAGTCGGATACAGATTGATCGTCCTGCTAACAATGCTCACATTACTATTCACACAGCTCGCCCCGGTGTAGTGATCGGTAAGAAGGGCGAGGATATTGATAAACTGCGAAAAGAAGTCTCGGATCTCATGGGTGTACCCGTACACTTGAGTATAGAGGAGATCCGCAAACCCGAATTAGATGCCCAGCTTGTTGCGGAGAGCATTACGCAACAGCTTGAAAAGCGCATTATGTTTCGGCGTGCCATGAAGCGTGCTGTTCAGAATGCTATGCGTCTGGGAGCAGGTGGCATTAAGGTGAATATTGCTGGCCGTCTCAATGGCGCCGAGATTGCGCGTAGCGAGTGGTATCGTGAGGGTCGTGTACCCTTACATACCTTGCGCGCCGATATTGACTATGGATTTGCGGAAGCTCGCACGACCTACGGTGTGTTGGGCGTTAAAGTGTGGATCTTTAAAGGCGAGATTTTCCCGGGTCAAGTCATTGAGGAGGCCCCCACCAAAGCGGCACGCCCTCCAAAGCCTGCGGCCAGGAGGGGCTAAGCAATGCTGCAACCAAAACGTACCAAGTTTCGCAAGCTTCATAAGGATCGTAATCGCGGTTTAGCCCTTACGGGATGTGATGTCAGTTTTGGAGAGTTTGGCCTTAAGGCTATGACCCGTGGTCGCCTTACAGCTAGGCAAATTGAAGCCGCTCGACGCACCATCACCCGTAAAGTAAAGCGTGGGGGCAAAATTTGGATTCGGGTTTTTCCAGACAAGCCTATTACCAAAAAGCCTTTGGAAGTGCGCATGGGTTCCGGCAAGGGTAGTGTCGAATATTGGGTGGCCCAAATTCAGCCGGGTCGCATGTTATATGAGATTGAGGGCGTGACCGAGGAAATGGCCCGTGAGGCATTTGCCTTGGCTGCCGCCAAGCTGCCGATTCAGACCTCCTTTACCAAGCGGACGATAATGTGATGAAGGCAAGAGATCTGAGACACAAGGGTGCTGTGGATCTGGATAAGCAGCTTCTTGAGTTGCTCAAGGAGCAATTCAACTTGCGCATGCAGCGTGGGGTGGGCCAATTGACGCGGCCATCCGAGATGAAGTCCGTGCGTAGAGACATAGCACGCATCAAGACTGTTTTAACCGAGATGAAGGCGGGCAGCCAATGAACGAGGAAGTCAAGAGTAACCGGACTTTGACAGGCCGCGTTGTCAGTAATGCCATGGAAAAGACCATCACGGTTCTGGTAGAGCGTCGTGTTAAGCATCCACTCTATGGTAAATTTATACGCCGATCTACAAAAATTCATGCTCATGATGAAGCCAATGTTTGTGGAAAAGGCGACTGGGTCACCGTAGAGCAGTGTCGCCCTATTTCCAAGACTAAATCCTGGCGTCTGGTGCAGGTGTTGGAAAAGGCTCGCTGATCGCGCTGCGGAAGGCCGATGCTGGTAGGTCTCGTGGAATCCTACCGAACTGGGTGTGATGATTTAGGAAACAGACAATGATTCAGATGCAGACCAATCTGGGCGTTGCCGATAATAGTGGCGCCAAGCGCGTGCAGTGCATTAAGGTGCTCGGCGGCTCGCATCGGCATTATGCCAGCATCGGTGACATCATCAAGGTGGCCGTTAAGGACGCGATTCCGCGCGGCAAGGTAAAAAAAGGCGATGTGTATAACGCCGTGGTTGTACGTACCCGTTCCGGTGTGCGACGGACGGATGGATCGCTTATTCGATTCGATGGCAACGCGGCGGTTCTCCTGAACAATCAGTTGCAGCCCATCGGTACCCGTATCTTCGGGCCGGTGACCAGAGAGCTGCGTGGCGAGAAGTTCATGAAGATCATCTCCCTTGCGCCGGAAGTTCTGTGAGGTAATGGGTCTATGCGTAAGATCAAAAAGGGGGACGACGTTGTCGTTCTGACCGGAAAGGATAGAGGGTCACGTGGAACCGTTCTCCGCGTTATCGATGACAAGAAAGTCATTATCGAGAACGTGAACATGGCGAAGAAACACCAGAAGCCAAATCCGCAAAAGGGCATATCTGGCGGTATTGTTGACAAGGAGATGCCGATGGATTTGTCCAACGTGGGACTGTATAACCCGGTAAAGGGTGGTCCAGATCGCGTCGGTTTTAAGATTCTGGAAGACGGACGAAAAGTCCGTATCTTCAAGTCCACAGGCGAAGTCGTTGACGTTTGAGTAAGCAACCCATGCCCAGATTGCAAAGCGAATACCAGGAAAAGATTGTTGGCCAACTCATGGAGAGGTTTGGCTATGACAGCATCATGCAGGTTCCACGCATCGTCAAGATCACGCTAAATATGGGCGTGGGTGAAGCGGTTGCCGATAAAAAGATTATGGATCATGCTGTTTCCGATCTTACCGCCCTTTCCGGTCAAAAGCCTATCGTGACCTATGCCCGCAAATCCGTTGCAGCTTTTAAGATTCGTGAGGGTTGGCCGGTGGGATGCAAAGTCACCTTGCGACGCGATCGAATGTACGAATTCTTGGATCGTCTCATCAATATCGCCATCCCTCGTGTCCGTGACTTTCGTGGCGTGAGTCCCAAGGCCTTTGACGGCAGGGGGAATTACAGCTTAGGTGTCAAGGAACAAATCATTTTCCCAGAAATCGATTATGACAAGATTGATACCCTTCGGGGTCTCGATATCACCATCACGACTAGCGCTAAGACCAATCAAGAGGGAAGAGCGCTTCTCGAGGCCTTTAAGTTTCCATTTAGGACCTGAGCAGACCACATGGCGAAGAAAAGCATGGTGGCGCGCGATGAAAAGCGCGTCCTGATTACTAACAAGTATGCGGCAAAGCGGGCGGCCCTAAAGGCGATCATTGATGACCGGAAGGCAAGCACAGAACAGGTTGATGCTGCCATGGAAAGCATGCGGAAATTGCCTCGCGATGCAAGTCCTACCCGGCAGCAGCGCCGTTGCAGAATTAGTGGGCGGCCTCACGCGGTATATCGAAAATTTGGTCTCAGCAGAAATATGCTTCGCGAAGCTGCTATGCGTGGGGATGTCCCAGGTCTCGTGAAGGCAAGTTGGTAGTATCTGGCGGTAAACTTAAGGGCATGACGCAAAATTGATCATGGCTTAGCCATGGTTCTATGCTAATATTGCCCGTTTTCGTGGGTTATACAAAGGCTAAATTGCCCATCACCCACCAGTTGGGTATCGCGCCCTAAGGGGCGGACTGACCCTCAGGGAGAATTCCATGAGTATGTCCGATCCGATTGCGGATTTGCTAACGCGCATCCGTAATGGCCAGTCTAGAGGCAAGGTCAATATCACCATGCCTTCATCCAAGCAAAAGCATGCCATAGCCATTCTCCTTAGAGATGAAGGCTATCTGACTGAAGTATCCGTCGAAGAAAATGGTGCCAAACCCCAATTAGTTATCAAACTTAAATATTATCGAGGAAAGCCTGTAATTGAACATATTAAACGGGTTTCTCGCCCAGGATTGCGGATTTATCGCGGTAAGGACGACTTGCCCGCTGTGAGAGGTGGCCTCGGTGTGGCCATTGTGTCCACCTCGCAGGGCCTCATGAGCGATCGAGCCGCTCGCAAAGCGGGTTTTGGTGGCGAAATCATCGCCACTGTGGCTTGACCGGAGGCATTGATCATGTCACGAATCGCAAAGGCTTTGATTAGTGTACCCGCGGGAGTCACTGTGGAGATTACTGGGCAATCCGTTCAGGTAAAGGGTTCCCGGGGCATGCTGGCCTGGAACGTACACCCCCTGGTAGCCGTGACCCTTCAGGAGGAAAACCTCCAGGTTGCTCCGATAGACGAAGCAAGCAAAGAAGGCTGGGCTCAGGCCGGAACAACCCGTGCCTTACTAAATAACATGGTAGTTGGTTGCTCGTCAGGGTTTGAACGTAAGATGACCTTGATCGGCGTTGGGTACCGTGCGCAAGCCCAAGGCAAGACTCTGAACTTGAGTTTGGGCTTTTCACATCCAATTAATTATCAAGTCCCCGAGGGTATCAACATTGCTACCCCTTCCCAAACTGAAATCCTGGTTTCGGGAGCGGACAAGCAGCAGGTTGGCCAAGTGGCGTCGGAGATCCGTGCCTTCCGTCCACCCGAGCCTTACAAGGGTAAAGGCGTCCGATACGCGAACGAACAGGTTCTGCGTAAAGAGACAAAGAAGACCAAGAAGAAGTAAGGGGTTTGGAAATGGACAAGAAACAAGCTCGTATTCGTCGTTCCGCACGTGGACGCGCCAAGATACGCGAATTAGGTGTCTTTCGCTTGTGCGTATTTCGCACGCCAAGTCATATGTATGCCCAGGTACTTGCACCTGGCATAACGGGCGATATGGTTGTTGCCTCCGCCTCGACCTTAGATAAGTCCATACGCGCACAACTTGCGGGTCACGCGGGCAATGTGTTGGCCGCTGCTGCCGTCGGCAAAGCAATTGCCGAACGAGCTAAATCGGCTGGGGTTGAGAAGGTCGCCTTTGACCGTTCTGGCTTTAATTACCACGGACGCGTTAAGGCACTCGCCGACGCCGCTCGTGAAAGCGGTCTGCAATTCTAGGGGCTCAATCATGTCGAATTACAATCCTAAGCCGGAAGGCGATGACTTATTGGAAAAACTGGTTGGTGTACGCCGCGTCGCCAAGGTAGTCAAGGGAGGTCGTCAGTTTGGTTTTTCCGCTCTGACTGTGGTTGGCGATGGTAAGGGTCGAGTAGGTTTTGGCACCGGTAAGGCTCGGGAGGTACCTGTGGCAATACAGAAGGCTATGGAGAGCGCACGCAAGAACATGATTGACGTAAAACTCAAGGGATCAACCTTGCAATATCCCATTAATGGACGGCATGGGGCTGCCAAAGTTTTCATGCAACCCGCCTCCGAGGGTACTGGCATTATCGCCGGTGGAGCCATGCGAGCTGTTTTTGAAGTGCTGGGTGTGCAGAACGTTTTGGCAAAATGCATTGGCACGAACAACGCTATGAATGTGGTTCAGGCTACTCTGAATGGTTTGCGGACAATGACGGATGCTCAAGGCGTTGCGGCTAAGCGTGGCAAGACCGTAGCGGAGATTTTGGGGTAAGTGATGTCTGATAGAAAAATGATGAAGGTGACCTTGGTGCGCGGAGTATTTGGGCGCCTGGCGAATCATAAGGCCTGTGTCAAGGGGCTGGGCTTGAGGCGTATGCATCAAATCGTGGAGGTTGAGGATACTCCTGCCACCCGCGGCATGGTGAATAAAATCTCCTACATGGTAAAAGTGGTCGGGGAATCCTAAAATGCGTCTTAATGAACTTAGCCCTGGCGAAGGTGCCAAAAAATCCCCAAAACGAGTGGGACGTGGCATAGGCAGCGGGTTTGGTAAAACCGCTGGACGTGGTCATAAGGGTCAGAAATCACGTGCGGGTGGATTCCACAAAGTCGGATTCGAGGGTGGCCAGATGCCTCTCCAGCGCCGACTTCCCAAAGTAGGATTTCGTTCACGGAAGGCACGTGCGAGTGATGAGATCCGTTTAAGTGAATTGAAAAATATTACCGGTGAAGTCGTGGATCTTCTGGCTTTACATGCTTCCGGTCTTATTGGGGCGGGTATCAAGCAAGTTAAAATAATTGCCTCTGGTACGATTGAGGTTGCCTATACCATACGCGGGCTTGGTGTTACTAAGGGTGCTCGTGCGGCTATTGAAGCCGCCGGCGGTACAGTCGAGTCCTAGCGAATGGTTCATCCGGAGTGGCCAAAAACATGTCTACCATGACTGAAGCCTTAGGAGGCATGGGTCGGCTCACTGAGCTACGGCAGCGCTTACTATTTTTGCTGGGTGGACTTTTAGTCTACCGTATTGGCACCTTTATTCCTGTACCTGGCGTAAATCCAGAGGCTTTGGCCGCGCTTTTCAACCAAAACCAGGGCTCAATTTTGGACATGTTCAACATGTTCTCCGGTGGCGCCCTTCAGCGTGCCAGTTTGTTCGCATTGGGTATCATGCCCTACATTTCGGCATCGATTATAATTCAGCTGATGACTTCCGTTATTCCCACGCTTGAACAACTCAAGAAGGAAGGAGAGCAGGGCCGGCGGAAAATCACTCAATATACCCGTTACGGAACCGTGGGCCTCGCTACTTTCCAGGCCATCGGCATTTCGATGGCATTGGAGGGGCAAACCGTGGGCGGATCCTCTATCGTTGTCTCAAGTGGATATGGATTTGTATTTACAGCTACCGTTTCCCTTGTAACCGGAACTATGTTCCTGATGTGGCTGGGAGAGCAGATTACTGAGCGCGGAATTGGCAATGGCATTTCTCTCATAATATTTTCTGGCATAGTTGCCGGATTACCGCATGCCATTGGAGGTACATTGGAACTAGTACGCACGGGTGAGATGAATGCCCTTGCCGTTCTTGCCCTCTTTTTCTTGGCGCTGGGTGTTACTGCCTTTGTGGTATTTGTTGAACGAGGGCAAAGACGCATCACCGTAAACTATGCCAGACGCCAACAGGGCAGGAGGTTGATGGCGGCCCAGAGTACTCATTTACCCCTTAAAATTAATATGGCAGGTGTAATACCTCCTATATTTGCGTCTAGCATCATTCTTTTCCCTGGGACTTTGGGTCAGTGGTTTGGGCAGTCGGAAGGCACTCGGTGGATTGCTGACATTACCAGCAAGCTTTCGCCAGGGGAGCCTGTATACGTCATTGCATACTCATCGGCCATAATATTTTTCTGCTTCTTTTACACCGCGTTAGTATTTAACGCCAAGGAAACAGCGGATAATCTTAAACGATCAGGTGCCTTTATACCAGGTATTCGACCGGGTGAGCAGACCGCGCGTTACATTGATACCGTGATGACCCGACTTACAGCCGCGGGAGCGATCTATATCACGGCTGTCTGCCTGATCCCGGAATTTTTGATCGTGGGATGGCATGTGCCCTTCTATTTTGGCGGTACATCGCTCTTGATCGTGGTTGTAGTGGTGATGGACTTTATGGCCCAGGTGCAGGCGCACCTCATGTCCCATCAGTACGAAGGACTGATGAAGAAGGCCAACCTCAGGGCGCCGGGCGGCGGCCTAATGCGCTGATGGGCAACTTTCGGGTAGCCTTCATAAAGCACTATTGGGAGAATACACATGAAAGTCAGGGCTTCAGTGAAAAAGATTTGTCGAAATTGCAAGATCGTCAGGCGTAACGGCATAGTGCGCGTTATTTGCAAGGATCCCAAACATAAGCAGCGTCAGGGTTAACGTTAGAACGTTGACCGTACGTTGAAACCTGCTAAAATGCGCGATTACCCGCGTTAGCATAAGTCGAATTGGAGACCGAAGAGCATGGCCCGTATCGCCGGCGTCAATATCCCCGACAGGAAGCATGCAGTGATCGCTCTCACCGCGATCTATGGCGTGGGTCGTAACCGCGCGGCCGTAATATGCGATGCCGCTGGCATTGCATATGGCACCCAGATGAAGGATCTTACCGAAGATCAGGTGGATAAGTTGCGTGCCGAGGTCGCGAAGTTCAGTGTCGAGGGTGACCTCAGACGTGAAGTCTCCATGAATATTAAGCGTCTGATGGATCTTGGCTGCAATCGTGGCATTCGCCACCGCCGTGGTCTGCCGGTTCGCGGCCAGCGCACTCGTACTAACGCCCGCACCCGCAAGGGCCCAAGGCGCCCGATCAAGCGCTAAAATTAGCTCCACGCTCACGCCGGATAAATAACTGATGGCAAAACCGACTCGTAACGTAAAAAAGAAGGTGAAGCGACAGGTCGCTGACGGCATTGCGCACGTCCATGCGTCCTTTAACAACACTATAGTCACAATCACTGACCGACAGGGTAATGCCTTAGCTTGGGCAACTTCAGGTGGTTCTGGTTTCCGAGGCTCTCGCAAAAGCACACCTTTTGCGGCCCAGGTAGCTGCCGATCGTGCAGGACAGGCTGCTAAGGAGTACGGTGTAAAAAACCTGGATGTCAATGTCAAAGGTCCCGGCCCTGGTCGTGAGTCCGCTGTACGGGCGCTCAATAATGCCGGTTTCAAGATAACTGGCATTCAAGATGTGACTCCCATTCCCCACAATGGCTGTCGTCCGCCTAAGAAGCGGCGCGTTTAAGTCCCGGAAAGCTAGGAGTCGAGATGGCAAGGTACACAGGCCCAACCTGCAAACAAGCTCGCCGCGAAGGTGTCGATTTAGCCTTAAAAAGTCGCGCGCGTTCCATTGACACCAAATGCAATCTGGAGAAGGCTCCCGGGCAATCCGGTGATCGTCGTCGTCGGGTTTCTGACTATGGAGTTCAGTTACGCGAAAAGCAGAAAGTACGCCGCATTTATGGTGTTATGGAGAAGCAATTTCGGAATTACTATTCCTTGGCTGCATCTCAGAAGGGCGCCACGGGTGAAAATCTACTTCGTCTTTTAGAGCGTCGGCTTGATAATGTAGTTTTCCGAATGGGATTTGGATCGACTCGTGCCGAAGCCAGACAGCTTGTTACCCATAAGGGTGTACTGGTCAATGGTAAGACACTGAACATACCCTCCTACCAAGTACAAGAAGCCGACGTGATTTCGGTTCGCGAGAAGGTCCAGAAACAAGTACGGGTTCAAAATGCCTTGGCTTTGGCCGAGCAGTATGGCTTTGCAGACTGGATTAATGTGGATACTAAGGCCCTCAAGGGGGTATTTAGTCGTATACCCGATAGATCCGACCTTCCAGCCGATATCAACGAATCGCTGATCGTGGAGTTGTACTCCAAGTAGGCAACGGAGAGGGTTATCGCATGCCTGAAGCTGTTAGTGACTTCCTCAAACCTCGGATTGTCAAGGTTGATCCGGTTGACGGGAGCCCCAGCCGTGCCCGTATCTCCCTCGAGCCTTTGGAGCGTGGCTTCGGACATACATTAGGGAATGCGTTACGGCGCATTTTGCTTTCGTCTATGTCTGGTTGCGCGGTTACTGAGGTCGAGATACAGGGTATCCTACACGAGTACACAACGCTGGAAGGCGTGCGTGAGGATGTGCTCGAGATATTACTTAACCTCAAGGAATTGGCTATTACCTTGCATGGGAAGGACGAAGCCAGTTTCACGCTGCACAAGGTCGGACCGGGTGTTATCACCGCAGCAGATATCGCTTTAGATCACAGCGCCGAGATTGCCAATCCTGATTTGGTTATTGCCAACCTGACGGGCAAATCCGAGTTGAGTATGACTCTTACTGTACGACGAGGTCGCGGTTATGAGCCTGTGACTCAGCGTGAGTTGGAAGGAAGCGAGGAACGTCCCATTGGTAAATTACCTTTGGATGCTTCCTTCAGTCCGGTGCGTAGGGTGGCGATCGACGTACAATCTGCTCGTGTGGAGCAGAGGACGGATCTTGATCGGCTTGTCATTGATCTAGAGACGAATGGTACCATTGATCCTAAAGGTGCCGTGCAGCAGGCTGCAGCCATTCTTCGTGATCAACTCGGCAGTTTTGTTGTTTTGGAACGTACCTCCTATGATGAAAGCGGTATGTCCTTTGAGCCTGAAAAGCCGGTATTTGATCCTATGCTCTTGAGGCCTGTTGATGATTTGGAACTGACGGTACGTTCCGCCAACTGTCTCAAGGCTGAAAATATCTATCTCATCGGTGACCTAATTCAAAGGACAGAGGTAGAATTGTTAAAAACTCCCAATTTAGGTAAGAAGTCGCTTACTGAAATTAAGGATGTTTTGGCTATTCGCGGTTTATCCTTGGGTTCCCGCTTAGAGAATTGGCCACCCGAAAACATAGATGAGTTGGCCATTAAGTAGCAGCAGGGCTCAGACTATTGTTGTTTAACCTTCCGAACCGATTTTCTCGTTTAACACGGGGATTTACTATTCGTAAGGGATAAGCCGGATGCCGGCGATTATTCACTGAATTGTGGTAATAAACCATGCGTCATCGTAAGGCCGGAAGGCATCTCAATCGTACCAGCTCGCATCGCGAAGCCATGTTTAAAAATATGGCAAATTCGTTGTTTAGTCACGAATTGATTAAAACTACCTTGCCTAAGGCTAAGGAACTCAGGCGAGTAGCTGAGCCGCTAATCACCCTCGCCAAGGAAGATTCGGTTCATAAACGTCGTTTAGCTTTCGCAAGATTGCGCGATAATGCTGTAGTAGCAAAGCTGTTTACTGAACTGGGTCCGCGATACCAGACGCGCCCAGGAGGGTATCTTCGCATTTTAAAATGCGGATTCAGGGCCAGTGATGCTGCACCTATGGCCTATGTCGAACTGGTTGACCGTCCCGCTGATGAGGTTGTCAATGCTGATGAATCCTAACAACTGATACTTAGAAGGATTTTGTTTAGCACGGCACATATCTAGGGAGCATGCCTTAGTTTATCACCTGATTGTGAAATTAAGCATGCTTGAAAATAGAAATGAAAGTATTTTTAATTTGATTAAATATGAACCGGGCCTGTCCCGGTTTTTTTTATCTGAATTTCTAGAAATTCCTTTACTTTAAATTGATGACTGGCTACAACCGCATAGCCTTGTTGACCGATTTTGGCGTTTCAAGTCCCTATGTTGGGCAGATTCGCTTGTCCCTCGCCGAGTCTCTTCCGGGCATTCCGGTTATAGACCTGATTTCGGATCTCCCTGCTTTTCGCTCTGATCTTGCAGCCTACCTACTCCCGGCTCTGATACGGGACATGCCTCGCGGGACTCTCTATCTTGCAGTGGTTGACCCCGGGGTTGGTGGAAACCGTCTTGCAATTGCTTTGGAGGCGGACGGCAATCTTTTCATTGGTCCAGACAATGGCCTTCTCGCCATGGTTTTCCGCCATGCGCTGTCCTCTAGTGTTCAGCGCATTGATTGGCGCCCAGAGACTATGTCCCCTAGTTTCCATGGTCGTGATCTATTTGCTCCTGTTGCGGTTGCCATGACGCTCGGTTGCCCTCTTGATATGACTCCCATGGATTTCGCCGATCTGCAAGGTGAGGTATGGCCAGAGGATATTCCTATGGTGATCTACAAGGATACATTTGGTAACTTGATCACAGGCCTACGTGCTGCCATATTGCAAAGCTCCGATCTGGTTTGTGTTAAAGGCCGAAGGCTCCATCGGGTCCGAACCTTTAACGAGGTTCCTGTTGGAACTGCGTTTTGGTACGAAAACGCGTTTGGCCTAGTTGAACTCGCCGTCAATCAGGGTTCCGCTGCCCATGAATTGGGCATACAGGTTGGAGATGAAATATCATTGATCCCTTCCCTGAAGTTCTGTCCAGGAGTCGATTAATGAATGACATTCGTGTTGCGATTGCCGGTGCAGGCGGGCGCATGGGGCGCGTCTTGGTCAAGGCGGTAAACGAGGCCGAAGGTATGGTCGTTGTTCTTGCGACCGAACATCCTGATAGTTCGCTTCTGGGCTTGGATGCGGGGGAGTTGGCGGGGGTCGGTAGCATTGGCATCATGATCCGGGCAGACATTGAGAATGCTTTGGACCTCTTTGATGTCATGATCGACTTTACATCTCCGGCTTCCTCTTTGCGTCATCTGGAGATGTGTCGACGCGCGAGTCACCAATTGGTCATTGGCACCACGGGCTTTGACGATGCTGGTCGCGCTGCCTTGGTATCAGCGGCCGCAGAGATTGGCATTGTCTTTGCGCCCAATATGAGCATTGGCGTCAACCTCTGCTTCAAACTGCTTGATATTGCAGCTCGGGTTTTGGGCGATGGGGTAGATATTGAGGTCATCGAGGCACATCACCGGTTGAAGATCGATGCCCCTTCAGGTACGGCCCTCCGCATGGGCGAGATTATTGCCAATGCTTTGGGACGGGACCTCAGTAAGGTTGCCGTTTACGGACGCCAGGGTCATACGGGACCAAGGGAGCGTCAGACGATTGGTTTCGAAACCATTCGTGCCGGGGATGTCGTAGGTGAACATAGTGTTTGGTTCGCCGCCGAAGGAGAACGGGTGGAGATCGCCCACAAGGCATCCAGCCGACTTACCTTCGCGCAAGGGGCGGTACGGGCGGTGCGCTGGATCATCGCTCACCCACCTGGGCTTTTCGATATGCAGGACGTACTTGGGCTCCGTCAATATTGATATCAATTGCTCTGTGGGAAGTTGGGCTACCGTATGATTTCAGTGAAGTTCTGAGCGTTGGGCTCCGTCACTCCCTGCGCAATGGAAGGATACCGACTCATGAGAGAACCAAGTGGGTCGCATTCACCCCTATGGACTGTGCATCCCCTGCAAGGTCGACAACGACGCCCGCGTAGGGTATCCCTATCTATCCTAGAGTTGCCTAAGGGGCATTACCGACGGGATTTGTCGGGGTTCCTAAGTAAGATATAGACGGCCCCGGTTCCCCCGTCGCGCGGAGTAGCTGAGCAAAATGCGAGCACCTCGGGGTACAAGCGGAGCCAATAATTGACCTTGCGTTTCAGGATGGGTTGACGTTCCGCTGAGCCATAGCCCTTGCCATGTATGATTTGGGCGCAGCGTACCCGATAACGGGTGCAATCGGCCAGGAATTGATGGCAGAGGCTTGCTGCGTAGCTTGTCGTTAGTCCATGGAGATCCAGTTCCAGTTCTCTTCGAATAGCCCCGCGTTGGAGATTGGCGAGGACTCGCTTCTGGACGCCGGGCCTGGCGAACAGGAGATATTCTTGGGTCTCAACCTGCGCCTCCGACAGGGTGGAAGGTGGCTCTTCATCCAGCGAATCCGAGCGATGGTCGATGGGAAGGGGGGGTGGTCGGCGGCGCCAGGGTTCCGGAACCGCCCGAGTCAGCGGTTTGGTGTCCTTCACCGCGGCAAGGAAGAGCTGACTTTCGGCATCGTGCGGGCGTTGGCTCACGGGTGGACTTGGAGGTCAGTTATTGATATCTCCAAAAGTATAGCGGATACCCTCTGGCCTATTGCCACCCAGATTCCTTTTTTGGCCCCTCGGTACGCCCAAGTGTGTTCCCATCTGCTGATTACAGTATGATGAAAGTGCTTCTCTTAAGGTATTTCATCATGCGCATTCTCATCAGTAACGACGATGGCTATCAGTCTCCGGGTCTTCTGATTTTGGCCCAGGCCCTTGCCCCCCATGGTGCTGTGATCATAGTGGCCCCGGACCGGGATCGCAGTGGGGCCAGTAATTCCCTGACTCTGAAAAACCCACTGCGTGCCCATGAATTAGGTAATGGCCACTACTATGTCGAGGGCACCCCGACCGATTGCGTCCATCTGGCGATAACCGGCCTGTTGGACGATGAACCAGATTTGGTTGTGGCGGGCATCAATCATGGGCCCAATCTGGGTGATGACGTGCTCTATTCGGGGACGGTAGCGGCGGCGACTGAGGGGCGCTTTCTGGGTTTGCCGGCGATGGCAGTATCCATTGCCTCTCATGAGCCCAAATACCTGGATACGGCGGCCCGCATCGCTGCCAATTTAGTTGCCAATCTAGACTCGGATGTCTTGGGGTCCAAACTTATCCTCAATGTCAATGTGCCAGACCTCCCTTACGATCAGTTGGCTGGGATAAGGGCCACCCGGCTCGGACATCGTCATAAGGCCGAGCCCGCGACTCGTGCCCAAGATCCGCGTGGACGAACCATTTACTGGGTCGGTCCCGCGGGTCCCGAGCAGGATGCTGGTCCGGGTACGGACTTTCACGCGGTACGTCATGGTTTTGTTTCGGTCACCCCCTTACAGGTGGATCTGACACGCCATGCCCTCCTTGATTCCTTGGCGGACTGGCTGGAGGGTTGTGCTTGAGGTTGTGCAGGTGACTCATCCCCATGCCGCCAATAAGGGTTGCCTGGGTGATCTGGGGGTAGGCATGACCTCCGCGCGCACCCGGGAGCGGCTTCGCCGTCGCTTGGAAAATGCGGGCATAAGAAATGCCGAGGTGTTGGCCATCATGGGTCGCTTGCCGCGCCATCGTTTCTTGGACGAGGCCCTGTCCAGCCATGCCTATGAGGATTCGGCACTGCCCATTGGCCATGGTCAGACCCTATCGCAACCTTATACGGTGGCGCGTATGACTGAGGCCCTGCTGGAGCCGGGACTGCCCGAGTCCATCCTTGAGATCGGCACGGGCTCGGGATTCCAGACGGCGGTGTTGGCATCGCTGGCACGGCGGGTCTATAGCGTCGAGCGGATATTCGCTTTGCTGGAATCGGCCCGTAAACGGCTACGCGACCTGAAGTTGCGCAATGTACGCCTCCATCACGGCGATGGAGGGCTTGGCTGGGCTGCATACGCTCCTTATGACGCTATCCTGGTTACGGCGGCCCCTGAAGGAATCCCACGTGCACTGGTCAATCAGCTTGCCCTTGGGGGTTGTATGGTGCTGCCCATCGGACAAGGCAGCGAGCAGGTCCTGGTGCGGGTAATCCGAACGGAGCAGGGTTACCGTCATGAAATTCTAGAGCCTGTCACCTTCGTGCCCCTTCTTGGCGGGGTAGCCTGAATGTCCGGAACGAGTCACCCTTAGCCCCTTGTGCTGCCTTGGCGATCCCTCTTGATATGCTCTGCCCGGTTTGGCTCCTCGAGGTTTCTTTTTGTCACTAGGGATGGGTATCACCGTACCCCAATGCAAAATATGCCTATCCCACCCGGTGCCTATGTCATGGTTACTGAGGTGGGCAAGGTCTAGAGGCGGACAATGGACACAAGGGATTTGGTAACCTTATCATTCTTGTGAATAACAACGGTTTTTTAAGTGCATGAGGGTTCCGTCACCAGTTGCGGGTGACGGGGGTGAATGCATAGGGTGGAATACCCCGATCGCCACACCTGGGCAAGGGGCCGTGAGGGAACCCTCTGCTGCAAGGAGTAAATTGACTAGATGGCGTGGCTGTTGACCCCGCAATTGTACGCTGGTGCGCTAAACCCGCCCTAGAGGAGTGAGGACGATGGCCGCTGCCGAGGAGCAAGAGGAGTTGGATGGGGATGAAGAGGAAGAACTTGATCCCGAAGCGCTGGGTACCCCCGAGTCCAACGAGGAGGATACCTGCGGTTTAGCCACCGTCTTTGCTGCCGACGAGAATGTGGAAGATGAAGCGGAAGGTATTACGCAACAAGCGCGGCCATGCGTGGAGGACTCCGATCTTGACGCCACGCGAATTTATCTTAATGAAATAGGGTCATCCCGTTTACTGACAGCGGAGGAAGAGGTGCGTCTGGCCCGCATGGCCCAGGAGGGTGACAACCTGGCCCGCCAGAATATGATCGTCAGTAACCTGCGGTTGGTGGTCAAGATCGCGCGCCGATACCTTTATCGTGGCCTGCCCCTACTAGATCTCATCGAGGAAGGTAACCTTGGTCTTATCCGCGCCGTGGAGAAGTTTGACCCGGAGCGGGGTTTTCGCTTTTCTACCTATGCCACCTGGTGGATACGGCAGACCATCGAGCGGGCCATCATGAATCAAACCCGCACGGTGCGCTTGCCTATCCATGTCGTCAAGGAGATCAACGTCTATCTTCGCACGTCGCGTCTATTGGCCCAGCGACTGGATCATGAACCCAGCGCCGAGGAGGTGGCGGCACTGCTCGAGAGGCCCATCAGCGAGGTGAAGCGCCTGCTCGGCCTCAACGAACATATCGCCTCGGTGGATAGCCCCTTGGGCAAAGATGCGGATAAGCCTTTAGTAGATTTGCTCCAGGACGAGGATGCCGATGACCCCACTGACCTTATTCAGGACCGGGAAGTTCAAGTAAACCTTGATCACTGGCTGACCAAGCTCACCGACAAGCAACGTGAGGTCCTCGAACGTCGCTTTGGTATCCATGGTTTTGAGAACAGCACCTTGGAAAAGGTCGCCGAGGAATTGGGGGTAACCCGCGAGCGGGTCCGACAGATTCAGATGGATGCCCTGCGTCGTTTGCGTGATATTTTAGAGAAAGAGGGCTTTTCCCTCGAAGCCTTTTTCAAGTGAGTTAGCCAGTCTTACCGGTCGCTTTCAGGTAGTCGACCTCATCGCCCTTGATCATCGCGGATCCCTACTCCGACACCCTCGTCACCTGATCTGGATCAAAGAAAAGCGAGTGATCTGCCTTAAGGCGAGGTAAGGCGCCCTCCCGACCTTGACTTTCCGGTGCTCATACTTTGTTATTACAAAGGTTATGCCAAGGACCCGTGGCGTGGCGATCAATGCGGCAGGGAATTGGCATATCTACCTTGTTTATGCAGTCATTTCGGGGAGGTTTTATGGAAACTGGACTCGAACAGAAGTACAACTTTGATGTTGTACGATGGTTCACAGTGATGGCGGTCATCTACCTGGTGGTAGGGGCGACCGTCGGCGTTTACATCGCGTCAGAATTGGCTTGGCCATTTCTGAATTTCGATTTGCCGTATCTGACCTTTGGGCGCCTGCGTCCGCTCCACACCAACGCGGTAATCTTCGCCTTTGGCGGATGCGCCCTCATGGCTACAGGCTTTTACACGGTTCAACGCACCAGTGGCGTACGTCTCTGGAGTGACAAACTGGCCTGGTTTGTTTTCTGGGGCTGGAATGTCATTATCGTCTCAGCGGTTATTACCCTCCCCTTAGGCATTACCCAGTCCAAGGAGTATGCCGAGCTGGAATGGCCCATAGATATTCTCATTGCTGTGGTCTGGCTGGCCTTCTCCTTCAACTTCATTATGACCCTTGCTATCCGGAAGACCTCGCACATCTATGTGTCCAATTGGTTTTTCCTGGGCATGATGGTCATGATTACCTACCTCCATGTTGTCAACAGCCTGGCCATCCCTGTGGGTTTATTCAAGTCCTACTCCGTGTTCTCCGGTACCCAGGACGCCATGATTCAGTGGTGGTGGGGTCATAACGCCGTGGGCTTCTATCTGACCGCCGGTTTCCTGGGCATCATGTACTACTTCGTGCCCAAGCAGGCCAATCGCCCTGTCTATTCCTATCGCCTTTCCGTCATCCATTTTTGGGCCCTGATGTTCGGCTATGTCTGGCTCGGTGCGCACCACCTCCAGTACACCGCCCTTCCGGACTGGACGGGTTCCCTGGGCGCTGCCGTTTCTATCGCCATGATCATCCCCTCCTGGGGTGGCGCGGTTAATGGTATGATGACCCTATCCGGTGCCTGGGATAAGTTGCGTACTGACTATGTCCTGCGCTTCCTGATCGTCGCCCTGGCGTTCTATGCCATGTCCACCTTCGAGGGCCCCGTCATGTCCTTGAAGACAGTCAATGCCCTCTCTCATTATACGGACTGGACCATTGGCCATGTCCACTCCGGCGCCCTGGGCTGGGTTGCTGGCGTGGCCATCGGCGCCATCTACCACCTTATGACTCGCCTGTGGCACACGGATATGTACTCGGAGAAGTTGGTGAATTTCCACTTCTGGGCACTCACCATTGGTACCGTGGTTTATATCGTTGCCATGTGGGTGTCGGGCATCATGCAGGGTTTGATGTGGCGTGCCTTTGATGAATACGGCGCCCTGGCCTACACCTTTGTAGAGACCGTGGATGCCATGCACCCCTATTATGCCATGCGCGCGGTTGGTGGTGGTATCTTCCTCTTCGGCGCCATCGTTATGCTCTTCAATGTGCTGATGACCGTTGTCAAGTCTGCCAACACCGGTAGCTTGCGGAATGCCCGTCTCGCCGCTGCTTCCGCCTGATCACCCGAGGAAAGAACACATGGCTGAAAACACACCATCCAAGGGCCTTCAGGACCGCTTGGAGCGGAATATCTGGGCCCTTCTAATCGTTGTCGCGATCGTCCTCTCCGTGGGCGGCCTGGTCGAGATCGTGCCTCTCTTCTATCTGAAGAACACGATGGAGTACAACCGCTATCCCGAGATAGTTTGGAGCAAGGTTGGCAAGGAGGCTATTGTCGCCGCTGATGCTGGTGGCGTACTGAAGGCGAACTGGAAGCCGGGTGACGGCATGCGTCCCTACACGGCCTTGGAATTAGCGGGCCGCGATATTTTTCAACGTGAGGGTTGTTACCTCTGCCACTCGCAGATGATCCGTCCCTTCCGTGACGAGAAAGAGCGTTATGGTCATTTTTCCCTGGCCTCCGAGTCCATGTTCGACCATCCCTTCCAATGGGGCTCCAAGCGTACTGGGCCAGACTTGGCCAGGGTAGGTGGCAAGTACTCCGACGACTGGCATCGGGCTCATTTACGCCGACCGCAGGCTCTCGTTCCGGAATCGGTCATGCCCGCTTACCCTTGGTTGGATAAGGCCTCCCCAGATGCCGCCAGTATCCAGACCCACATGGGTGGGCTGCGCATCGTTGGCGTCCCCTACACCGACGCGGACATAGCAGCGGCTCCGGCCTTACTTCAGGGTAAGACCGAAATGGATGCCATGGTGGCCTACCTGCAAGTGCTGGGGACCATGGTGAAGCTTGACGAGGGCAAGGTCTATCGTGACTAGTCTGAGCGAGTATTTCCACACCGATTGGGCAGCAATGACCATCAACGACTGGATTGGAACGATTCTGACGGTGAGCATCTTTGTTGCCATGGTGGTGGCCTACTTCCAGGTGTTTCGTCCCAAGAACAAGGATAAGCTCGAGGCCAATCGCTTCATCCTGTTCGAAGAGGACAATAAAGAAAGTGGAGAAAAAAATGGCGGGACCTAATCCCTTTCCCGGTGAAAATAATACCGGTCATTACTGGGACGATAACCTGCGGGAGCTGAGCAATCCCCCTCCGAGTTGGTGGATGATCGGCTTCTGGGCGTCAATTGCCTGGGTGGTGGGTTATTTCATCCTCTACCCTTCGTGGCCCATGCCCTATCAACCTAAGGATAGTGTCGGCTACACCCAGGGTGTCATGGGTTGGACCCAAATCAAGGAGTACGAGGAGGGCGTCAAGCAAATCCAGGAGATGCGTGCCCAGTACGAGGAAAAAATCGCCAAGATGACGCCTGAGCAGATCTTGGCGGATCAGGGCATGACCCAGTACACCCTGGCCTCCGCCAAGGTGCTGTTTGGTGACAATTGCTCCGCCTGCCATGGCAGTCTCGGTCAAGGTAACCCGGGCTTCCCGATCCTGGTGGACGACGACTGGCTCTATGGCGGCACTTTGGCCAAGATCCAGGAGACCGTTGCCTACGGTCGTCATGGAGCTATGACGGCCCACAAGGACATACTGTCACCTGCCGAGGTGGATTCCTTGGCGCATTTTGTGGTCGCCCTCAGCGAGGGCAAGGCCACGGATGAGGGCTGGGCCTTGTTCAACGCCAAAGGCTGCACCGCCTGTCATGGTCCTAAGGCCAATGGTGTCCTGGCGGAACTGCCCGGAGGCGAGACCGTCACTGTCGGCGCCGCCAACCTGACCGACAGCATCTGGCGCTTTGAGCCAGGTGGCTTTGAGAGCGCCAAATACACAATCCTGCATGGTGTTAACCAGCCTACCGCGGAGGCCCCCAGTCCCGAGACCCGCCAAGCGATCATGCCTGCCTTCGGAGATTCCGGAAAACTAACGCCGCTGCAGATTAAGAAGCTGGTGGTCTATGTTCATCAACTGGGTGGCGGCAAATAACCAAGGCCAGGGGCAAGGGGCCGGAGTTGCGCCCTTGCTGAAATCCGATCCAATCGGAGGAGTGCATCGTGAGTTTTTTCAGTAACATGATGAACTGGGACCCGGTCATGTGGATGTCCATTTTGATGGTGATCCTTGCCATCGTCATCATTATCTTCCTGGGATTCAAGGTAAAGGCCTTGATGGAAAAGGATGCGGAGGCTCACCAGCGGGAGGGGTCCAAGAAGAGCTAGTGATCCTGGTTCTAAAAGGGGCGGGTTAAAGGGGGGCGCTTGCCCCCCTTTGCGTTGCGGCTCTGGGACTTTTCGGTACCAATGCCTTGCAAGTAGCCTTGGACAATACAATAGCAGGGTAAAGGAGACACTGATTTATTCCACCCTTACTGATTGCATGTGATATAATGCTTTCCATCTTCTCCCCCGACCGCGAATTGCCCCATGCCCCAGCAGATCTCCTTCGCCCAAGCCGAGTATGACGCCAA
>WBZT01000793.1_pt1 | contig 24751 bp, 19 predicted proteins | sample 5204241 | NCBI WGS metagenome assembly WBZT01 (sample SAMN12344358, study PRJNA552823) | activated sludge metagenome | biome: Activated sludge suspended growth; feature: Nitrification reactor; material: Wastewater; isolation source: activated sludge from nitrification reactor of wastewater... | reverse complement strand
AAACAATTTAATAAGCTGGAAAACTCACCTGCTTCAACGCAAAAGACAAAAAAGCTTCCATGATTGAAGTACTAAAAAAAGCAAGAGGCTGCCCTTTTGAGACAGCCTCTTTTATTTCAAGATACTTTACTATTCCTTCTGCTGCCAGATATCCGGATGTCCATGCATGCTGAAAATTGAACCCACCTGTGACAGCGTCCACATCAAGGAATTCGCCTCCGAAAAATAGACCAGGAATTTTCTTGCAGGAGAAATCTGTGAAATTGACTTCCTTTAGATCCACTCCACCACTGGTGACAAACTCATCTTTAAATGTGCTTTTTCCATCTACATTAAATGTTGCTGAAGCGAGCGAACGCTCCAGTATTTCCAGTTTTGATTTTGAAAGATCAGCCCAGTTTATGTCCGGACCAATGCCGGAAAATCCCAGAAGATACAACCATAACCTCTTGGGAATTTCCGTAAATGGAGAAATGCTTCCTATATGTTTCTTATGATGTTCACTTTTGTAGGATGCTAACCAGCCTGCTGCATCATCGTGGTCAGGAATAAAATTAATATTCAGCCTGAATTTATATTTACGTTCGTTCAGTATTCTGGCCCCAAACGAAGACAACTTTAATATGGCAGGTCCACTAAAGCCCCAATGCGTGATCAGCAATGGACCTTCAGAACTTAGTTTTTCTCCCTCAATTGTTACTTCAGCTCTGGGAACACTAAGTCCGGATAATGCATGGAGTGCTTTATCACGAACATGAAATGTGAAAAGAGACGGCACCGGAGCAACAATCCTTACATCTTTATTCTTCATTAAATCCCAAAGCATCACACTACTGCCAGGGGCCATAAAAACAGCATCACATTTGAAATGTGATCCATCAGAGAAACGAAGTAACCATCTCTCCTTTTCTTTCTCAAAATCCACAAGCCCTTTCTGAGTTTGAATGCGGATGCCAAGCGCTTCCGCTTCTTCAAGAAATGTATCAATGATGGTTTGAGAGCGATCCGTTTCAGGAAACATCCTTCCGTCATCCTCTGTTTTAAGCGTCACTCCACGTGCGTCAAACCAGTTTACAATATCCGCGGGGCCAAATCTTGAAAAAGGACCTCTGAGTTCACGCTGACCGCGGGGATAATATTTGGTCAGTTCACCGGCATCGAAACAATCATGCGTTACATTGCAGCGACCTCCGCCTGAAACTTTCACCTTACTCAGCAAGTGACTGCTTTTTTCGAAAATGTAAACCTGACCGGCTCCAAGCATTTCGCCCAATCGTAAGGCAGCAAAAAAACCGGCCGCTCCTCCACCTATTATAGCAACCACCTGGTTATTCATCCGACTAAAATAAAAAATAAAGCGGGACCTTTTGATCCCGCTTTACACTTGTGTCTTCTTTTACTTTCGGAATACATCGTTTGATTCGACAATATTCACGCTTGTCACTTTCATCGGATACGATTTCACCATTTCATCTTCATCAAGAATGGATTTGGGCAGTACACCTTTCAGCACATTACTATAGGACATCGGAGACTCCAGATTATCACGTAATGAACGCGCAAGCGGAACTGTTTCACTTTTGTCGGTAACGATTGTGATAAACATATTCTTGGTTTGCCAATACTTCTTCATGGCTGCATTTACTTTATCGAGCGAGCAATTGGCAAGAAGCTGGTCAGCTTCGGTCAGCCAGTTTTTCCGGCCATAGAACTTCGAATCCAGTAAATACCCAAGCTGCTGTTCAGCCGACTGAGCATATAACTTGATATAAGACCGCAGGAAGGTGCGGGTCAATTCAAAATCTTCCTGACTCATTCCGTTTGTTATCAGTAAATCCATCTCACGCAAGGCCATTCTCAGCGCAAAATGAGCGTGACCGACTTCTATGTTGTTTAGCTCTTCGTACTGGCCTTTTAATCCTTTAGCAGTTTGAACGGGGCGAAGCCAAATACTGAAATAGTTGCTGGTTCTCGGATAACCCGGACGTGGCAGCATATTTCCACCTCCGTTATTATACCATTCAATGTAGGTATAGTCCCCATAGTTCATAGAACGTTGTTCCCGGATCTTCTGATACAAACGGGAATATGATTTACGGTGTTCGCCCAACCAGGAATTTGCTATCATCAGTGCAGCAAAATCATCACTGGCCTTAGTCAGATTCATGGGAAATCCTGCAAAAATTGCAGATCCCAGCGCATTTTCCTTTGATATAATTTCGACTTCTATACCATTGGGCATTCTTGGAATAACTGGTCCTGGAAGTGTAATTTTAAGTTCAGGCAATTTATCCATATCGTTCTTTAAACCACTCAGGAATGTTTCACTGTAATTTCCAGCAATACCAATGGTGAGGTTGTTTCTGGTGAAGTAGCTATTGTAATGTGCCTTTACATCAGCCAGAGAACAGTTTGTAACACCAGCACTCGTTCCGGAAACAGGATGCTCGTATTTGCTTCCTCTGAACAGAAATGACTCCAGTGCTTTCTTGGAATATTCTTCATCCGAAGAAGTACGGATTACCTCATCTATGTAATTCTGTTGATTAGACTTTACCCGTTTGAAATCTTCTTCGTCAAATCGTGGATGCAGCATCAGGTCACGGATGACCGGATAAAATTTATCCAGATGATCTTTATGCACAGAAAAAGTGATGATGGTTACTTCTTTATCTACAGTCACAAAATAGGAAGCCGCCCAGGGATAGATCATATCGCTGATTTCTGTGCTTTTCATCGAGGTGGTGCCTCCTTCAGAAACAGTATTGGCTGTTAGTTCTGTCAGGCCATGTTTTCCGGCAGGATCAGCGGATGAGCCGTTTCTAAACATCAGTTTTATAACTATGATGTTTGATTTGGGTAACTTTAGTTCAACAACTTCGCTGGCCCAAACATGAAGTGTACCCGTTAACAGGGCAAGTATGAAGAGAATTTTTTTCATGATTATAATACCGTTATTGCTTAAACGGTGAGGTTGCGTCTGGTGAAATAGTAGTAATGGTGAGAGATGATGGCAGGAAGTATTTTCTGGCAGCAGCCATCATATCTTCTGCAGTGATTTTATCATAGAGGGTATAAGTACGGTTGATGGACTCCGGATCACCTGAAACCCAGGTGTAAAATGAAAGACTTTCGGCAATCCTGCCCGGACTATCCATTCCCATCGCGAAACTATACTTCAGTCGCATTTTTGCTTCTTCTATCTCAGCTTTACTGAATGGAGTCGTCTTGGCATTTTCAATTGCTTTATTCATTTCGTCTTTTACGAATTGAAGTTCCTTTGCATCAGTAAGGGACGCATTAAAGCTGATCAGATAAGGATCTCTGGTAAACATGAAAGAAGCGTCTATATTTCTCGCTTTTTGATCTTCAATCACCAGTTTTTTATAAATAGCAGATTTCTCAGAGAACAGCATTGTGACCAGCAGATCAAGTGCTATAATTTCCTTATCCCCATCTTTAAACGCCGGCCCCTTGAAATTCAGTCCCACTGTTGGCGGAAAATTGGTTTTCTGAATATGTGCATAACGTGTTTCTGATTGTAGCGGTTCAACAGGTATTTTAGAAACATAGTTTCCGGTAATCCAGGTTCCAAAATACTTCCTGGCCAGGTTATCCACTTTTTCCTGTGTCACATCTCCCACTACAATAATTGTGGCATACTCCGGCCGATAAAACCGCTTAAAGAACTCCAGCGAAAAATCATATTGATTGGGCATATCTACCACATCCTTGAAGAAACCCATAGTCGTGTGTTTATAGGTATGTGTAGTAAAGGCTACATCATTCATTTTTTCATCTAGCTGAACATAGGGGCTTGCAGAGTTTTTTGTATATTCTCCTTTTACCGCTCCGGCTTCTGTTTTGAAATTCTGAACAGAATACTTTAAATTCATAAAACGATCGGCTTCCAGTTCAAACATCTTTTCCAGTTTTTCCGAATTACCGGTCATGTGATAAACCGTTCGGTCAAGCCAGGTATTTGCATTGGCACTTGCGCCAGTGGCTTTTAGCTCATCTGAGTATTTTTCTTTTGAATACTTCTCTGTCCCCCTGAACATCATATGTTCAAAGAAGTGTGCGAAACCGGTTTTCCCTTCTTCAATTTCATCTCTGGAGCCAACTCTCATTACAATATAAAAGGAGGCAAGACCCGGACTATCAAACGGAACTGTAACAACGTTTAATCCGTTGGGAAGTTTGGTTTGGAGGATTGGATAAGGAAGTATCTTCCCGGCAACCTCTGATGATGCGGACGGTTGTGCAATGAGCATCGCTGTATTGCAGCACATCAGTATCAATACTATTATTTTTTTCATGGTGCTTATGTTCGTGTTGAAATTACGATTGTCTTGTTACTGTTAAGAATCCGAATCGACACAGTGGTGGTTTTGATCGACCAACAAATAAAAGAAGGGCATTTATCGTAATGCCCTTTCTCCTATCCGATGCATCTATATCAGGTTAACATTCCGCCATCAACATTCAAAACCTGGCCGGTAATATAGGATGAAAGATCACTTGAAAAAAAGATAACAGCTTTTGCTACGTCCAGTGGAGTTCCTCCCCTTTTCATCGGAATCTGATCATGCCAGTGCTTGATAACTTCAGGTCCCAGTGCGTCGGTCATCTCAGTTTCAATGAAACCCGGAGCAATGGCATTACAACGAATATTTCTGGAGCCAAGCTCCAGAGCAACTGATTTGGTAAATCCAATCATCCCGGCTTTGGACGCTGCATAATTGGATTGACCTGCATTTCCTTGTATTCCTACAACCGAACTGATATTAATAATACTGCCTGATCGTTGTTTTAACATAGGTTTCTGACAGGCTTTGGTAATGTTAAATGCTGATTTCAGGTTGGTGCGGATGACGTCATCAAACTGTTCCTCGGTCATCCTTAACAAGAGGTTATCCCGTGTTATGCCGGCATTATTAACCACAATGTCAAGACTGCCAAAGTCAGATAAAACATTGTTAATCAATTCGTCGGCAGCAAAAAAGTCTGCTGCGTCGGATTTGTACCCTTTTGCTTTAATGCCATATTCACCCAATTGTTTTTCTAGTTCTGCAGCCTTTTCAGGAGAACTTAGGTAGGTAAATGCAACATTGGCGCCTTGTTTGGCCAGTTCGGTGGCTATTCCACGGCCGATACCTCTGGATGCGCCTGTAATGAGGGCATTTTTTCCTTCAAGAAGTTTAGTCATGTCGGTTTACTTGGAGTATTGTCGTCTTTATTATTACTTTGCCAAATATAACTAAGGAAACAATCCCACCACTATGAAAAAAATTATCCTCGTTGCAGCATTGATCGCCGGCTTTACTTCGGCTCAGGCTCAGGAAGGCGTTCGCCTCGGAGTTAAAGGTTCGTATTTCTCAACCTGGCTCTTTAATAAAAATGTATCAGATCAGGACGCCAGTCTTGATTATGCAAGTACTTTCAGCGCCGCATTTGGAGCTCAGGCTGTTTTTATGTTTGCAGAGACATATGGAATGAGTGCTGAAATCATTTCGGCCTCTCATAAACAAAAATATGATGGCCTCATTGGAAACAGTGATGACTTAGCTTTTACCAATGAAATCAAATTGAGTTATATTGATATTCCGGTTATGTTCAGAGTTTCATCTCCGAAAGGACCGTATTTTGAACTCGGACCTCAATTCTGTTTGCTTACTGGTGCCAAAGAAACGTTTTCATTAGAAAATGACCTTTTAGATCTGAGCTATTCAGATAAAGATGTGAAAAACGATTTCAACGGTTTTGGAGTTGCCGGCGTTTTAGGTTTTGGTATTGATATCAAGTTAAGTGAAATGATTAACCTTACTACCGGACTACGTTTCGGATATATGTTCTCTGATGCAACAACAGAATATACTAAATCTGAATTGGAAGATCTGGGTGAAAAAGCAAGTATGGTTTCCGGTTATTCCCATTACACTGCTGATTCACCATCAAAATTCGATTACAAAGCTTCTAATCGCGTTTTTGGTGGCCTTCAACTTGGACTTCAATTCCAATTAGGGCAATAGTAATACCCAGGAAGTTTCTCGTTAATATTAGAAAGAGGCTGTCTCACAAATGTGTGGCAGCCTCTTTTCGTTAGATTTACTTTATGACGAATGAGATTGATTAATGGGTTCTCAATGTTCTAAAAGGCCTATTGTATAACCTGATCTTCCTTTTGATATTCAGATGATTCAGGCTGTTACCTTACCAAGTACTTCAGCCATTGTTTTACCAATGTACGCAGGCGTTTCAACTACATGTATTCCGCACTCGCGCATGATAGCCATTTTTGCAGCTGCTGTATCTTCAGCTCCTCCAATGATTGCGCCGGCATGCCCCATCCGACGTCCGGGAGGAGCAGTTTGTCCGGCAATAAATCCTACTACCGGTTTCTTATTACCCTGAGCTTTAATCCAGCGGGCAGCTTCCGCTTCGAGACCACCTCCGATTTCACCAATCATAACAATGCCTGTCGTCTCCGGATCATTCATGAACAGTTCAACTGCTTCACGTGTAGTGGTTCCGATAATCGGATCACCTCCTATACCAATCGCAGTACTTACACCCAGACCTGCACGAGCAACCTGATCGGCTGCTTCATAGGTTAAGGTTCCGGATTTGGATACGATGCCCACAGGTCCGCGTTTGAAAACGAAACCTGGCATAATACCCACTTTTGCTTCACCGGGAGTAATAACACCCGGACAGTTTGGACCAATCAGCCGGCAGTTTTTGCCTCTCAGGTATTCCTTCACCATGATCATGTCGCGGGTTGGAATTCCTTCTGTAATTGCAACAATCAACTCGATACCTGCTTCTGCAGCTTCCATCATAGCATCAGCCGCAAATGCGGGTGGAACAAATATGATGGAAACATTTGCTCCGGCGTCCTTCACAGCCTGTTCAACCGTGTTGAAAACAGGTTTATCCAGATGTTTGGTACCTCCTTTTCCGGGGGTAACACCACCAACCACATTGGTGCCGTATTCAATCATTTGAGTGGCATGAAAAGTACCTTCGTTTCCGGTGAATCCCTGTACGATGACACGGGAGTTTTTATTTACTAATACGCTCATAGTGCAATTTTCTGTGACGCAAAACTAACTAATTACCGTCTTCCGGCATATGAAAAGCAGGGGAAATCAGGACGGATTATAAAAATACATGTTTGGATCATAGTTGTTTTATTACTAATTAGTTATGTTGTAACTTGCTCGTTTTTCGAGATAACAACACGATCCTGAACATCCTTAAGTTTTTCACAATAAAACTGCTTATTGTTTAAATGATATTGGGAAATCCAGAATTAAAAACAAGAAGAAATAGCATACGATGTATCTGTCCGAAATGAAACAATTCAATTTATTGATTTTCTGTAATCTTTAAATGTTCTCGATAAAATGGAAGATTGTCTATGAGATCGTTGGTGTCGTTTCATTCAAATCTAACTATTTGATTATCAAAGTTCCGTTTTTGACTTTTTTGCCAATTAAACCCTATTTTTGTGACCTTGTAAGCATATATATGAATACTCCTGCTCCATACTCCCCCAAGAACAAAATCAGAATCGTAACAGCGGCCAGTCTGTTTGACGGCCACGATGCTTCCATCAATATCATGCGTCGCATTATTCAAAGCAGCGGAGCTGAGGTTATTCACTTAGGTCATGATCGAAGTGTGCAGGAAGTGGTGAATTGTGCCATTCAGGAAGATGCCAATGCGATAGCTATGACCTCATATCAGGGCGGACACATGGAATATTTTAAGTACATGTATGATTTGCTGAAGGAGAATGGTTGCGGCCATATTCGCATTTTCGGTGGGGGGGGCGGAACGATTCTCCCGGAAGAAATCGCTGAATTGCATGAATACGGAATTGCCAGAATCTATCATCCGGATGATGGTCGGTCCATGGGTCTTCAGGGAATGATCAACGATATGTTGCAGAAGTGTGATTTCCCAACCGGTTTTAATCTGAATGGTGAGGTAAAGAAAATCTCTTCCGGAAATCCTTATGCCATTGCCCGTTTAATCTCCGCAGCAGAAAATAATCCAAAGGAATTCGAATCCTATCATAAGGAAATTCAAACGACAGCAGAGAAATCAACGGCACCTGTGCTCGGCATAACCGGTACCGGTGGTGCAGGCAAATCTTCACTGGTTGATGAATTGGTTCGACGTTTTCTGATCGATTTCAAAACAAAGAGGATTGCAATCATTTCCGTGGATCCTTCAAAACGTAAAACAGGCGGGGCTTTACTGGGCGACAGAATCCGTATGAATTCAATCAATAACGAGAGGGTTTATATGCGTTCGCTGGCCACCCGTCAAAGCAACCTGGCGCTTTCGAAATATGTGAAAGAAGCAGTTGAAGTTGTAAAAGCCTCAGGATTTGATCTGATTATTCTTGAAACTTCAGGAATCGGGCAAAGTGATACCGAAATTACCGAGCATAGCGATATGTCGCTCTATGTGATGACCCCGGAATACGGTGCTGCAACACAGTTAGAAAAGATCGATATGTTGGATTTCGCTGACATTATCGCGCTCAATAAATTTGACAAACGTGGTGCATTGGATGCTTTGCGAGATGTGAAGAAACAGTACAAACGTAATCATCAGCTCTGGGATACAGATGATGATTTATTGCCTGTATTCGGAACGATAGCTTCGCAGTTCAATGATCCTGGCATGAACCGTCTTTACAAGACGATCATGGATAAATTATCAGAGAAAACCGGAGCTGACCTGAAATCTGATTTCCATGTGAGTGATGAGATGAGTGAGAAAGTGTATATCATTCCCCCTCACCGCACCCGCTATCTGAGTGAGATTTCAGAGAATAACCGAAAGTATGATCATTGGTCAAAAGATCAGGCGGCAGTTGCGCAAAAACTGTATGGTATCGAAAAGGCAATCGAGGCAATAAACGGTGTTGACGTAAAGGAAAAAGATAAAGCGATTGCAGTATTGAGATCTGCTTACGCCGAATGGGAATTACGGCTCGATGGACAAAACAAGAAGTTATTGCAGCAATTCCCGGAGAAAGTTAGTGCATACAAGAGCGATTATTATATTTTCAAGGTTCGCGATAAAGAAATTAAAATTCAAACCTGGTACGAGTCACTTTCCCATTCACGCATTCCTAAAGTTTCAGTCCCAAACTATGAGGCCTGGGGTGAACAGTTGAAGTGGATGTTACAGGAGAATTTTCCCGGTGAGTTTCCATATGCTGCAGGTGTATTTCCTTTCAAGCGAGAAGGAGAAGATCCAACAAGGATGTTTGCCGGAGAAGGTGGTCCTGAACGCACCAATCGTCGATTCCATTATGTGAGCCTGGGAATGCCTGCACATCGATTAAGTACAGCATTTGACTCCGTGACTCTATACGGGCACGATCCTGCTTACCGGCCCGATATCTACGGTAAAATCGGAAATTCAGGCGTAAGTATCTGTTGTCTGGATGATGCAAAGAAACTGTACAGCGGATTTAATCTCGCCGACCCGAAAACATCGGTGAGCATGACAATCAATGGACCTGCAGCGATGTTGACGGGTTTCTTTATGAATGCCGCTATCGACCAGCAATGCGAGTTGTACATCAGAAAGCACGGTCAGGAAGCACTCGTGAATGAAAAGATAGATGAGATTTATAAGAAGAAAGGAATTTCCCGCCCCCGATACAATGGTGATTTGCCCAAAGGAAATGATGGTCTTGGATTAATGCTGCTGGGTGTGACCGGTGATCAGGTACTACCTGCTGATGTCTATCAGAAAATTAAAGCTGAAACCTTGTCGCAGGTGCGTGGAACAGTACAGGCTGATATCCTCAAGGAAGATCAGGCTCAAAACACATGTATTTTCAGTACGGAATTTGCGTTACGGTTAATGGGTGATATGCAGGATTATTTCATTCGAAATAAGGTTCGCAATTTCTATTCTGTTTCCATATCCGGATATCATATCGCGGAAGCCGGTGCAAATCCCATCACGCAACTTGCATTTACACTGGCCAATGGCTTTACCTACGTGGAGTATTATGTGAGTCGCGGGATGGATATCAATGCTTTCGCTCCTAACCTGAGTTTCTTCTTTAGTAATGGAATTGATCCCGAATATTCCGTAATCGGACGTGTAGCCAGGAAGATCTGGGCAAAAGCAATGAAGCTAAAGTACAATGCGAATGAACGTAGTCAGATGTTGAAATACCATATTCAGACATCAGGACGTTCATTGCATGCTCAGGAAATTGATTTCAATGATATCCGAACCACTTTGCAGGCACTTTATGCAATTTATGACAACTGCAATTCATTACACACCAATGCATACGATGAAGCCATCACTACGCCTACTGAGGAAAGTGTAAGAAGAGCGATGGCGATTCAGCTTATCATAAATCGTGAATTAGGTCTTGCAAAAAATGAAAATCCTTTGCAAGGCTCATTCATCATTGAAGAGTTGACTGAACTGGTAGAAGAAGCGGTGCTAAGTGAATTTGACCGTATTACCGAACGTGGTGGTGTTCTGGGTGCAATGGAAACGATGTATCAGCGTGGTAAGATTCAGGAAGAATCCTTGTATTATGAGACGCTGAAACATACCGGAGAATTTCCAATCATCGGCGTTAATACATTCCTGAGCAGTAAAGGCTCCCCTACCGTAACCCCGAAGGAAGTGATCAGAGCAACTACCGAAGAAAAGGAATATCAGATTTCTATGTTAAAAGATCTGCATACAAGAAACGAAGACAAATCAACAGAATTACTTCGTGAACTGCAAGTGACTGCTATCAGAAATCAGAATATGTTTGATGCCATGATGGAAGTTGCTAAATACTGTTCATTGGGCCAGATTACAGCATCTCTTTTTGAGGTAGGTGGTCAATACAGGCGAAATATGTAATTTAAATAGCAATGTTAAATATCATTGGGTTACGCTACGTAGGTCTCTCGCTCCTCGCGATTTTTTGCAGTGTTCCCGCAATTTCACAGGACTCACTGGTTCTATCAGACCGGAAAACCGATTTGTCACTGCAATTCGGAGGTGGCACTTTCAGGAACGCTCATTATTCCTTAACGGAGCTGAAACAGCTTAATCCTGATTCGAAAATTCTGAATGCCATGTCAGGAGCTGGAATTAATTATTTCGGCAATGAACTGTCGGCTCACTCACACATAAATTTGTCCATTGGATCTTATTCAACACATCCCGGATGGCTAAACTCCCGTCATCTGGCCGGCTGGAGAATAGGCGTGAATTTTATGCAATGCAGGCTGCTGAATTATGATTCTTATTCCAATGAGTCCACTCGCATTGATACACTTTTTGATCAGGGAGGAAGTATGACAGCCTTTCGAGATTCCGTGAATTCATACGACAGAACAGTGAAAATTGAAAGTAGTATTATCTCTGCAGAAGCTGCGTACATAGTTCGTTTCAATGGTACCCGAAGATGGTCTTATTATATCGGATTTGGACTGAACTTAGGTGGTACCGTCAGAAACGAAATGGAATTGAAGGAAGATGCTTATCATACCCGACAAACTTATGATGTATCGACCGGACAGGAATACTCATCGGCTGGCTTGTATAGTTATCAGACTACTTCAGAATTGAAGAAAATTGGTATCGGATATCAGGTAAGCGGATTTATTCCCTTTGGTATTGATTTCAAAATAACCCGAAAATTAAGAGGATTTGACTTTCTTCATTTGTTTTTTGAAGGTCGTACCGGTATTAGCTTGATTAATATTCCCGGTTTAAGAACATCCACCGGAACAAATACAACATTCTCAATCGGATTCAGATCAGTTTTGAAATAAAAAAAGAGGGTCATTTTATGACCCTCCGCTTTGACTTTAATTAGTTCCTTGATCTCGCCGGACCGGAAGCACCGCCACGCTGTGCTGGCGCTTCATTCCTTGTAGAAGATGAAGTTCTGAATGAAGACTGTCCTCCTGGTTGTCGTGAAGGCTGACTATATTTTCCACTTGAATAAGACCTGTTTTCCTGTGGAGCTGATGAGCGATATTCTGAATTTGACCGTGAAGGTGCTGCTGATTTTGTTTCATATCGTTGTTCCCTTACAGGCTGAGATGCAGACGCTGATGAACGTTGTTCCCTATCCGGTTGTGTTGAATAATTTGACGAACGTTGCTCTTTTACACGTTGACTTGTATAAGTTGCAGAACGGGATTCTTTGATGGCAGGGACTTGTTGAGAACTGGCATAAGATGGGTGACTATTGCGCACCTGATAACTGTTATTCGATTCTCTTCTTTGTTCTCTTGAAGGCGACGATGGACGAACCGGAGTTTCTTGTCTGGTGTTGGGACGCGTTTCACGAACCGGTGTGGTTGGCCGTGTCTCCTTAACCGGAGTAGCGGGTCTGGTCTCTTTTGCCGGAGCTGTTGGCCGTGTCTCTTTTACCGGAGCAGTCGGACGAGTCTCTTTCACAGGTTCAGTGGGACGGGTTTCTTTTACCGGAGATGTGGGACGAGTCTCTCGTATAGGTTCAGTGGGACGGGTCTCTTTTACCGGAGTTGTGGGACGAGTCTCTTTTACCGGAGTTGTGGGACGAGTCTCTCGTACAGGTTCAGTTGGACGGGTCTCTTTTACCGGAGTTGTGGGTCTGCTGTCTTTTATTGGAGAAACCGGACGTGTATCTTTGACAGGACTAACTGGCCTTGTTGATTTTACCGGTGATTGTATTTTAGTATCCCTGATTGGTTTTTCATTTGGACGAATGATTGCAGGATTGCGGTCCGGAGTCAGATTATGATTTGCATATTTCGGGCGCGCAGTTTGGCGAGGTTCTGGTCGCGGATTATTGTAAGTCCTTTCATAAATTCCAGCCGTTCTGTTTCTACCATATATTTCAGAGTGCCTGCGATAAGCTCTGTACGGACCATACCAATAATTGTGGAAATGGAAATGAGGTGCTCTCCAATACCACCAGCCATTCCAATGGTGGTGATAATACCAGTGTGAATAGTATGTATCCCAGTACCAGGGGGACCAAGGACGATACCAGCCTGGATAATACGCCCAACTCCATGGTGAATACCAGGGTCGGTAATAAGGAGCATATATGAAGCGAACAATTACCCAGCTGGAAGGTGCAGGTCCGTAATCAGGCTGATTATCGTAATATGTGTTATTCGTATTGTAATAATAATTGTTGACTACGGTTTGTTGACCTGTATAACCAGGGTTAGCAGTCTGTCGTCGGCGGGATGAATTATCTGAAGAAGGTTCAAGAACGTAATCTTTACCATACAGATCTTCGTCCCCTACCATCTGAATTGTTACCTGCTCTCCTTTCTTCTCAACAAAAATGACTGCAATATCCTGCGATTCCTGCGCATTGAGATCAGTTTGCAATACGATGGAGTGCATCTCCCCATTTTGTTTGTCAATTACCTTGATGTAGTCCACCTGATTGTCATTATTCAGGTCAAGGTTATTTACCCGACTGGTATCAGCATTCAATGCAGCTTCAAAGTCCTCGAGCGTTGGCGATTTCTGAAATATATCGAGTACCGCAGCCAGATTTAAGTTATCACCGGGCAGGCCTAAACGATCTTCCCTTGATTGTGCCTGAAGAGGAATACTGCCGGCTATGAATAACCCGAAACATATTCCAAGAGTGATTTTACGTGCCATTTTATTTAGATTTTTCTCCGCAATGTCAATTTTAATGCCTTTTCTCTCCTCCATCCCCCAAAAGGGGGATCAAACCTCAAATTCCTTCATTCAGCCATCATTTTCGCTTGCTGCAATGGACTGGTTAATTTTAATCATCTTTCATCAGCTTAATTGCGACTACCCCTGACTCCCCTTCTACTTGTAAAATGTAGCACCCGGTTACAAGAGTGGAAACATTAAGCCTGAATTCATAGCTGTTTACATTTTCTGACGAGAAAAGTAATTTACCTTGAACATCTTTGACAGAAATTCTTTGAATAACATCCTCAGCCGACCTAAGGGTTATCCAATCACTGGTTGGATTTGGATAGCCAACAAACAAGGGTTTCTCATTGGTCGAAGCTGGCATACCTGTAAAACAACCTGCATCGTATTTATATAATTCAATTCCAGTATTCGCATCATACTTCCCGGCAAAAAACAATTCCCCTTTATAGACGATTTTATCACCTACCTGCCTCGAACCATTCGGGTTTGCAACCGTCCCCGGTACTATCAATGTGCCAGAAAAAGTTCCATCAGATACATACAGTGCATTTTGGTTATTGTTCAGGGGGTTTGTTGCTGAGAAATAGACAGAACCGCAATAGCGAATGAACTCACCTGGGAAGGCATCGTCTTGTCCGGGATAAATGTCTGCAACCAGGTTGGTGCCGTTCGTCCTTCCGTTTGTACTCCACAATTCATTTCCATTTATAAAATCATGTCCGTTGAAATACAACTTACCGTTAAATCGTGAAAAGAACCCCGATCTGTATGGAGAAGGTTGATAAGAAACTGAAGTTACAAGTGATGGCAAAAGAGAAGTTGAAGTGCTATCAATTGAATACAGATCTATTGAAGTACCATTGGTATTCGCTACAAATACTACCAGATTATCTACTCTGCTGAAGGAACCGGGAAATGAGCCTTGTCCGGCGTCTGTTCGCAAGTCAGATAATTCATATGTACCAGCAGGGGTACCATCTGTGATCCAGACTTCCGGTCCATTATTTCCATCTCCACAGAAAATCAAATTACCACTATATTCAATGAAACCATATTCCGGTAAAATATTTACCCCTCCTTTTACAAGGGTTATTGATGGATTCGTACCGGTAAACTTATAGAAGGATGCTACACTGCTTCCGTTGGATCGACTGCTGAAATACAAGGTATCATTGAATTCTGCAACCCCGCAGATATCATTCGGAACGCCGGAAGAGTTAGGAAGATCTGCAGCGATAAGAGTTCCTGCCAGTGTGCCATCTGATTTAAAGATGGCCATATCATTTGATGCATTATCTTTTTTGGCACAGAAATAAACGAAGCCTTTATAATAGGTAAATATTTTGTCAGGGGATACAAACGGATCTATTTGCATTGTATATCCATCCGGAGTAACCGGATTCTGGAGTAAGGGGAATGTTCCCCAGGTTGTACCATCACTCACCCAGGGACGATACACAATATTTCCTGCTGAGCTGTCGGCTACGATAAAGTAAATATGATAATCGTAGACAATGAGCTTGTCTGGCGACGAAGAACCATTTGGCCATAAATCAAGAAATAACTGAGTCCCTGAAGCTGTTCCATCTGATGAATATAATTCTCTGTCTTCAATGCCACCGTTCCAGACAGATGCTGCAAAAAAAATTTTATTATCCAGAAGTACAAAGTCCGAAGGTGAAGAAGAAGAGCCTGTTGCAATATCAGATACTAAAACCGGATTCTGTGCCTGAAGCAGGCTTGGTATCACCAGAAAGAAAATAAACAGTTGGATTTTTTTCATTTGTGTTTTTCGGATTAAAAGAAAACTCAAAGTATTAAATTAGCTTTGTGTTTGATTAGGTCTTACGGATTATAGGAATCCAGATTTCATGTTCTGCCATCGGATCATTCGGCTTATAACCGGGCAACAGGATATCGAAATGCGGACGGTTATCGATCTTTACAGCTGCTTCCGGTAACCATTTGTTGAATATATAGTGAAAGGTAACTCCGGCATTAGTGGAAGAACCTTTATGTAAAAATACGGCATATTCTCCTTCAATGAGACTAAAATTCTGCATATTATCAGGTATTTCCGGCAATTTATTTGTCTCAACGGCAGCCCATTTGACATATTTAGTTTCAGGCATAACGGGTTGATTGCCGGGAAAAATACGAAGGTCGTAAACCGGGAACTTAACTTCTTTTACGACTGGCATTAATAGGCGCATAAATCCTGAAAAGAGTTCAAAGGTACCATCGTCGTTCAATGACATTTCTGCAGATAAACCTGTCAGATGGCGGGATTTGATTTTATCATAGCGGATGAACATGGTTTCGGTTTTGTTCTGTTGTTCAATACTTCAATTCTTCAATCTGGGTTTTCTCTGAATACAGATTATCCTTCAAGCCATCTGCTTAAAAATACATCATACACCCACCATCGGTCATCCTCTTCAAATATCATTTCCTTATCCTGCAAAGCCTGTAAAGCAGTTTGGACTGAACTGGGTGTTCCAAGTTCATTTTTACGGATAAACTCTGCTCCCATCACCTGCCTGGCTCCTTTTTCCCTTGCGATCCCTTGTAATAATAACCATTGATTTACCGTAAGAAGTTTACGATAGTTAAAATAAACAGGTTGGTTTTCCTGCATAATCTCTCTGAAAAGGTTTTCAATATACCAGTCATCTGGTGATTTTATACCTTTACCGAACAACCGATTACAAACCAACTGGACATAGTAAGTATGATGCCTGCACCAGTCAAGAATTCTGTCGGCATGTTCAGGATTTAGTTTCTTTTTTGCCTCAGCAAATTTCTCGCAAATGAATTCACTGTATGATTCATGTTCAATCGGTCCAAGATGAATAAAATCTGTACTCTGATAAAAGGGGCGTCCCTGATCACGAAACATCGATTGCAACATACTGCTATGACTTCCGCTGAAGATGAAACGGACATTCTTACATTTCTGAACATAACTCCGTAACAGTGCTTCGGTGTTGTTCTCCTTATACTCCCCTATTTGTTGAAATTCATCCAAAGCAATAATGATCTGCTGTCCGCTTCTTTCGAGATAAGTGAAAATCTGTTCAAGACTATGTTCAGCCTGAAAATTCGTGTCCAGTGTAAATTCAATTGCCGGTGCCCCGGAAAGCGGATCATACTGAATAACCGGGCGCAGATGCGTGAAAAAATTAGCGAGTTCGCGCATCAGTTTAATATGATTTGCATCCAGTTTTCCCAATGTATGCCGGGCAAGTGTTTTTATAAGGTCAGCTTGTGATTGTGTCGGGTACAAGTCAACATAAAAAGCTCGACTCCCTTTCTTTGTTTTCACCTGTTCCAGCACATGATGAATCAACCCGGTTTTCCCCATTCTCCTGAGTGCTGTGAGCGTAATGTTTCTTCCATTTTTCAGTGCTTCCAGTATTTTCTCCGTTTCGGTTACTCTGTCGCAGAAGTATTCCGGCCCCTGATAGGCGATAACCGGAAATGGGTTCTGGAGTTTTTCCATAATTATTTTACGTCTTATGCGTAATGCAAAGTACGGAATCCGAGAATAGACTTCATAACCTGACAATAAGGATTCACGTTATTCTTTTAAACACCTGTTTGTTTAATGCTATGCAAAACAAAATATTTGCATTGTATTGAATATCATATGTATATGTATTTTTCCGACAGTTATTTAATTCCGATTTTTGCACGGTGAATCAACGACGACCGGAGGAAATATCACCTGCACTACTTGCCTATCTGCAAGGGTTTCTTTTAGATGAGCGGAAGGAACGGTTTGAAAAGGTGCTGGCGTACAGGACCAGGTATTTAACTTGTGTGTTGGAAAATATTTCAGATGCGCATAATGCCAATGCTGTGATGCGCAGTTGCGAGTGTTTTGGTATTCAGGATGTGCACATTATTGAAAATGGTGCAAAGTTCAAACCAGCCAGAAAAGTCCTGAAGGGGTCTCATAAATGGTTGTCTGTGCATAAATACCGCGAAGAGTCACATAACACTGCCAGATGCCTCACCGCTTTGAAGTCGAAGGGATACAAGATTGTGGCCACCTCTCCACACTCTGCCAATATCAGCATGCCGGACTTGAACATTAGTCAGCCAATTGCACTTGTATTGGGTCAGGAGAACATTGGTATTTCAGATGTTGTCAAAGAAATGGCTGATGAATTTGTTATTATTCCTATGCAGGGGTTTACAGAAAGTTTGAATATTTCCGTTGCTGCCGCTATAATGATTCAGGATTTATCTTATCGCATCAGAACTCAGTCATCTCTGCAGTGGAGATTGACCGAATCTGAAAAAGACGAATTGCGGAAAACATGGACATTGAAAAACATCTACCGCAATGAACTGCTCATTGAGCGTTTTTACAAAGATCAGGAGAATAGCTAATGAAATATATAGATATACATACACATTACGGAAGTCCTTCGCCGGAGGTTTTGTCGGTCAGGAATCTTTTGAATCCTGATCAGCTTGAGAGCGGTTTGAAAAACCCGGGGTATTATTCCATCGGTATTCATCCCTGGCACATACATCCAGATCACTGGCAAGAAGACGTTGAGCTGGTGGAACAGTTTATCCATCATGACCACGTACTGGCCATCGGAGAAGCCGGTCTTGACCGATTAACTGACCTGCCTCTCGACCTGCAAAACACTGTATTCCGATCCATGGTCATGCTCTCGGAAATGTCGCAGAAGCCCCTGATCATTCATGCCGTTCGGACGCATGCTGAAATCCTCCTTCTGCATCAGCAGCTATTGCCATCCCAACCTTGGATTATTCATGGTTTTAATCTCAGAACATCCATTGCGCAGGCTTTTATTGACAAAGGGTTTTATCTTTCATTTGGTCAGGCCATATTGAACCATCATGCTTCCGCATGCAGAAGTCTTGAGATTACACCCCTTCATCAGTTATTTTTAGAGACCGATGATAAACAAGCCGATATTAAAGAAATATATCAAAGGGCGGCGGAACTGAAAAGTATAACCATTGAAGAACTCAGTGGAACAATCGAAAAAGAATTCAATACAATTATCAAATATGCAGGATCGTAAGTGGCTTTCCAGAACTGCATTAATTACTGGTGAAGCGGGTCTTGATCGTCTTGAAAAGGCTCATGTACTGGTGATAGGTTTAGGAGGAGTTGGATCCTATGCCGCAGAATTTATTGCCCGATCAGGTGTCGGAGAAATGACCATAGTTGATGGTGATGATGTAGAAGCCAGCAACCGTAACAGGCAACTTCCGGCGCTGGCAACGACCGAAGGAATGTCCAAAGCGCTCATCATGGAAGAACGTATCAAAGCGATTAATCCTTCTGTCAAAGTAAATGTAATTCGAGAGTTCCTGATGCCTGAAGTCATTGAGCAGGTCTTAGACAAGCCTTATGATTATGTGATTGAAGCTATCGATAGCATCACTCCCAAAACCACTGTTATGGCTTTGGCAAAAAGCAAAGGATTGAGAATAGTAAGCAGCATGGGGGCTGGCGGAAAACTGGATCCCACGAAGTTGTTGGTATCCGATATTTCAAGGACCCATACCTGCAGGTTTGCACAATATGTACGAAAGCGATTAAAAAAACTTGGCGTAAGAAAAGGTATAAAGGCCGTATTCAGCACCGAACTGGTTATTCGTGAATCATTGATGATGACCGATGGTTCGAGATTCAAGAAATCAGCTTATGGAACGATTTCCTATCTCCCTGCAACATTTGGAGCCGTATGTGCTTCCGTTGCAATCCGCGATTTACTGAATGACAATACTTCACCGGGAAACTGAATGAAATTTTAATCCCAATATGAAATTCGAATTACTCTATACAGATACCCAATCAAAGGCCCGTGCCGGTACACTGGAAACAGATCATGGAGCGATTGAAACTCCGATTTTTATGCCGGTTGGTACAGCGGGCACGGTCAAAGGCGTTCATCAGCGAGAGCTAAAAGAAGATATTAAGGCACAGATCATACTTGGAAACACCTATCACCTCTATCTCAGGCCAGGGACCGAACTGCTTGAACAAGCCGGAGGTCTTCACAAACTCATTAACTGGGACAAACCCATCCTGACTGATAGTGGGGGATTTCAGGTATTTTCATTGAGCGACATCCGCAAGATCAAGGAAGAAGGCGTACAATTTACCTCTCATATTGATGGTTCCAAACACCTGTTTACGCCGGAAAGAGCCATCGATATTCAGCGCAGCATAGGTGGAGATATCATCATGGCCTTTGATGAATGTACACCGTATCCCTGCGAATACAAAGCTGCAAAGAGATCTATGGAACTTACCCATCGTTGGCTTGAGAGATGTTGCCGGCACATGGATCAACAACCTCCTTTGTATGGTTATCAGCAGACCCTATTCCCTATTGTACAAGGAAGCACCTTTACAGATCTTAGGAAGCAAAGTGCAGAGTTTATTTCTTCAATGAACCGTGAGGGAAATGCGATTGGCGGGTTAAGTGTTGGCGAGCCTGTCGAAGAGATGTATCAGCTTACCGATCTGGTAACCGATATCCTTCCAAAAGAAAAGCCCCGTTATCTGATGGGAGTCGGAACACCAGCTAATATCCTCGAAGGCATTGAACGCGGTGTAGATATGTTCGACTGTGTTATGCCAACACGTAATGCGCGAAACGGAATGCTCTTTACAAAAGAAGGAATCATTAATATCAGGAATGAAAAGTGGAAAAACGACCTTCGCCCAATCGACCTTTCGACCGGTAATTATGTAGATTCAACTTATTCTCTGGCTTATCTGCGGCATCTGCATATCAGCAAAGAGATGCTGGCCGCCCAGATTGCAACTATACATAACCTTAGTTTCTATCTTTGGCTGGTGAAAGAAGCCCGGAAACACATTCTGGAGGGATCATTCAAAGTCTGGAAAACTGAAATGGTTGAAAAAGTAAGTCGGAGATTATAAGCCTGGGAAAAGTGAAAGTAAAAATCCTTGACTGGTATATCATTCGTAAGTTCCTCAGCACATTCTTTTTTGCGCTGGGTTTAATCATTGCCATTGCTATCGTTTTTGATATCAGCGAAAAGATTGATGATTTCCTTGAAAAGGAGGCTCCGATTCGTGCAATTGTATTCGATTATTATCTGAATTTCATTCCGTATTTCGGAAATCTGTTTAGTCCGTTGTTCATATTCATTTCAGTAATATTCTTCACTTCCAGAATGGCCGGGTTAACAGAGATAGTTGCCATTCTTGCCAGCGGAGTTAGTTTCAAACGGCTTCTCGTACCCTACATGGTGGCATCAACGATTCTCGCCATGATCTCTCTCTACCTCAATAACTACGTAATTCCTCACTCCAATACCAAAAGGCTGGAATTTGAAACGAAGTATATTCGTAATCCATTCGTGTATAAAAACCGTCATGTACATCGACAGATCGCTCCGGGACAATTTATCTATTTTGAAAGTTTCAATAATACGGACCGCATCGGATATCAGTTTTCATACGAACAAGTGAAGGATGGAAAACTGACTTTCAAGTTACTTTGTGACCGTATTTTATGGGATAGTCTGAAGAATAAGTGGACCTGCGAAAACTATTTCTGGCGTAAAATTGATGGGATGAATGAATCCATCAGCACAGGATATAAACTCGATACTGCGTTGGCTTTTCACCCTTCTGAATTCAACAGGAGAACCAATTTTATTGAAACCATGGATACGCCTGAACTCAACAAGTATATTCAGCAGGAGATGCAGCGGGGATCTGAAGAAGTGCCTTTCTATCTGGTAGAAAAGCACAGAAGGACCTCTCTCCCCTTCTCAACTTTTATCCTGACTATCATTGGTGTTTCTTTATCCAGCAGAAAAGTGCGCGGAGGGATCGGTATTCAGATTGGCGCTGGGATCCTACTGAGTTTTACATACATTATGTTTATGCAGGTAAGTCAGACTTTCGCAACCAATGGTAATCTCCCTGCATGGCTGGCCGTTTGGATACCGAATATTGTTTATTCTGTTATCGCCCTTGTATTGCTGAGAAAAGCGGCTGATTAATTTTCCGATCCGGACATTACCGCCTCTTCGTAAACCTTCAGCTTGTTATACAACGTGTCGCGCTCGACAGGTGTGCGTTCAGATTGACGTATCAGATCAACAAGTTGATCAGTTGTTAAAACCGGCACCTGTTCTTCAGAACCGGCCATGGTGTAAATCTTCGTACTGTCATCAATTGTACCATCCAGGTCATCAACTCCAAAAGACTGGGTGAGTTGTGCGGTACTCCGTCCGATCATTGGCCAATAGGCTTTTATGTGATCAAAATTATCGAGATAAATCCTGCTCACTGCATACATCTTCAAATCCTCAATCAACGTCACTTCAGAAACAGATGACATATCATTCTCCTTGTTCCTGAACTTTAAGGGAATGAATGTCTGGAATCCACCTGTTTTATCCTGCAAAGCACGTAGCCGGCTTAGATGGTCAATGCGGTGACTATAATTTTCAATGTGACCGTAAAGAATGGTGGCATTACTTCTTAGTCCTGCATCGTGTACAGCCTTGTGAATTTCGAGCCACCTTTCAGCATCTGCTTTATCGGGACAAATTTGCATTCTGATTGTCTCATCAAATATTTCCGCTCCGCCACCTGGAATAGAATCAAGACCGTTCTCCTTTAAATAAGCAACGCCTTCCGCCGCAGATAATTTTGCTTTTCTGAACATGTAGTCCAGCTCAACCGCAGTAAATGCCTTGATGTGGAGATCTGGCCGATGGGCTTTAATCTTACTCAGCAGCTCTCCAAAGAAATAGAGATCAAGCTTTGGGTGAACGCCACCAACTATATGCACTTCTGTAACAGGTTGACCATCGTATGCCTTTACTTTTGAAAACATCTCTTCCAACGACATCTCCCAACCATCTTCTTTATTCTTATACTCACGTGAGTAAGAACAGAAGTTGCAGGTGAACACACAAACATTAGTAGGTTCAATATGGAAATTACGATTGAAGTACGTAACATTTCCGTTCTTACGTTCTCTGATATAATTTGCCAGTACTCCGCATTCACTGAGTTCAGCCTGCTCAAAAAGCCACAATGCATCTTCATCAGAAATTCTGTTTCCCTTTACAACTTTATCAGCAATTGCTTTCATCCTTTCACTTCCGGTCTGAAGGATATTCTGTATTCCTGTTTGCATGGTTTTAATAACAATTAGTGATGTTAGGTGATGAACTCTCTGTTTTCAGGTAAATCAGTTTGATACTTTCTGTGAAGATATCTCCTACTACCTGTACAAAATAACAACCCGTTGGGTACAAGGTCATGTCCACTGAAAATGCGTCACCGGGATTAATATTGGATTGCTTCTCAAAAAGCAATTGTCCAATATCATTGTATAATCTGATAAACGACAATTGACTTTCTGTTTGATTTGTTTTTATACAAAAAGATCCTGATCCGATCAGCGGGTTAGGCCACGCCTGAATAGCTGAACCGGAACAGTTCAATTCAGTCAGTGCATTACTTGTAAAACCAGAGCTTCTGAAATTATTAACTGAGCGGTCATCAGTTTCCAGAAGTCGAAACTCCATGACCTGATCACCTTGATTCACGCCAATTTGCGGCAATGAAACAATTACTGATTCATCGGATAGCAACTCCCCTTCCCAGATGTATTCTTTAGACAGTTGCTGATGAATTCCATACTTTATCCGAGCTGTTTTTACTGTATCTGTACCGTAATTCCGGATTCTGATCACAGGTGTAACACATCGTTCCTGAGCGAGCCTGACAGGACTCAATACGGAGTCAATAGCGAGATCTTTTATGTAAAGAACCGGCAATACATGTCCGTCAGAAATTTTAATCGAATCACGAATCCCGTCCAGAACATACCTGAACTTCCGGATCTGCCCGGCTGTAAAAAACATCATGCATTTATCATCAGTATAATCCATGTAGTTCATGTACATATACCCTGGTGATGATGTAGCACAATCATCCAATGCCGGAAATGACTTACAGCGATAGGTTTGTTGTGCCTGATTGGGAGTATCGTCCCAGGACTGCTGAGTACCTGTAAAATCCTTTCCGGAACAGGGAGAAGATGCTGGATCATCACCCCAAATATGAATCAACGACAACCAATGCCCTACTTCGTGCGTTGCAGTTCTGCCGAGATTATAAGGCTCGCTGGTATTTCCAAATCGTCCGAAAGCCCGTGGGGAAATGACAATTCCATCATTATTTGGCGCAGAGCCTGGATAATTGGCGTAACCGAGCGCATTACCGCTTAATTTGCATACCCATAAATTCAGGTATTTACTACGGGGCCAGGCATCATGCCCACCGCTGTCTGATTCATAAATAGACGCATCGAAAATGTTATATTCGGCCTGATTGCCCATATTCCATGTGATACCTTCGGTAGGTTGATTATCAGGATCCCGCTGTGCCAGCTGAAAACGAATTTTACTGTCCTTGGATAAGGATAGCCAGATGGAAGGAATGTCTAGAGAAGTTGCGTTTAATAACGCGTAATCTTCATTCAGAACATCTATCTGCGATTGAATCTGTTCACGCTGAACAGGGTATGAATTGTTATAGCCAATAACATGTACTACAACAGGAATGATGATGGTGGTATCAATGGAAGCAATCTGTGCAGGTGCTTGAAATTTTTCAGACGTAAAGAGATTATTGTACCTTTCCTGATATGCACTGTCGATCATTAATTTGTGCAGGTGGACTTCAGTAGTAGTGCAGCCCCTTTCCTGAGCAGACGCATACAACGAGAGAGTTAAAAGTGCACAAATGCAATGTGTTATTAACAGGGAATTTCGCCGATCCATTATTGGCAAAGATATTAAATACAGTGGCTTGGGTCAACCATTTTATATAGGAAGAGGCTGTCTCAGAACGAGGCGGCCTCTTTTTTTGACTTTTGTTGAAAAAGGACAAAACTGCCCTAAGCGGCCATTTTCTTTAAATTTTGAGCGATAGCGAGCAAGCCAATTTCAATATCTGCTTTTACTCGTCCTCTGAGATTAAATC